>OIAA01000658.1_pt1 | contig 12732 bp, 11 predicted proteins | sample 1580591 | NCBI WGS metagenome assembly OIAA01 (sample SAMEA3882556, study PRJEB24775) | human gut metagenome | biome: human-associated habitat; feature: intestine environment; material: feces | place: Netherlands | collected 2009/2010
ACAGCCTCAGCGGCGGGTGCGGCTTCCACAGCAGGCTCGGCAGTCTTTTTAGCGGTGCGCTTTGCGCGGTCCTTCACCTCAGCGATGGTCCACAGCTGGTCGGCACCGGGCACCTCCTGCCAGATCTGCAGCACAGTGCCAACCGCAGCGCCCATGCCAACGGTGTCCACGCACTTGCCGCCGGCCCAGGAAGAGCGCAGGCGTACAGTTCCTTCCGGGGTGGGCTGAACGGTCCACATCTGAGAGGTGCCGCCCACATCCTCCCACAGGTGCAGCCAGGTGCCGTTGGCGGTGCCGGTCATGGTCAGGTCCAGCAGCTTGCCGGATGCGCGGTTGCGGATGCGGTAAACGCCGTCACCCACGCGGATAAAGCTCCACTCCTGCTCAGGCTTATGCTCGTACTTGCCCAGACGGACGGTACCGGCTTCCTTGGTGCCCTCCACGGCCTGAATGACGTTGCCGGTGTGCGCGGCAATGGTGTAAAAGTGATCGGCTTCGATCACGGTCTGTGCAACAGTTTTCATGGTTTGTTCCTCCTATGGATCGCAGCCGCCCGGCTCTGCCTGCGGCTGCCGCTTGTATTTTGTATGCAGCCTGTACAGATGCACAGGCTCTTTTGTTTCCCTTATGGTAAATGATACCACATATCGTGATTTTCTACAAGCAATTCGACCAGCCTTTAGCAAAACAGACAAAAACAGTCAAGCTTTCCGTCCGTTTTTCTCCCGCTCCATGGGCATTTCAGGCACCATTCTGTACCGGTTCGGCTCTCGACTTTTTGCCGCAGCTGCGTTATACTATGGAACGTGCATCCCGTGCACACATTCAAATTATCTGCCGCTCTGCTGCTGGGCGGCTTTTCTTGACCTATTCCTTATGATAAAAGGAGGTTCTTTCATGTCAGCAGACGAGCTCAACATTCAGCAATACAAAAAAATGACCGAGACACCCATTCCAAAGCTGATCCTCGGTCTTGCCGCCCCTACCATTTTAAGTATGCTCATCACCAGCATCTACAACTTGGCCGATACCTTTTTTGTGGGCCAGATCTCCACCAGCGCTTCCGGTGCGGTGGGCATTGTTTCCAGCCTGATGGCCATTATTCAGGCGCTTGGCTTTACACTGGGCCACGGCTCCGGCACCATCATCAGCCGCAGCCTTGGCAGCCGGAACACTGAGGCTGCCACCCGCTTTGCTTCCACCAGCTTTTTTACTGCTCTGGCCGTTGGCGTGGTGCTGGCCGTTGTGGGCCTTGCCACTCTGCCCAGCTTCATGATGCTGCTGGGCAGCACCGAGACCATTCTGCCCCACGCCTGCGCTTATGCACGGCCCATCCTCATTGCAGCCCCGCTTATGATCTCCAGCCTTGTGATGAACAACATCCTGCGCTATGAGGGCAAGGCGAACTTTGCCATGATCGGCCTTGTGACCGGCGGCGTGCTGAACATTGTGCTGGACCCCATCTTTATGTTCGGCTTGGGCCTTGGCACCGCCGGTGCAGGCATTGCTACGGCTCTCAGCCAAAGCATCAGCTTCTGCATCCTGCTGTCCATGTTCCTGCGGGGCAAAACCGTCAGTCAGTTCCGTATTGCTGCCGTCACCCGTGAAGCGCGGGAGTTCGGTATGATCCTGGTGGGCGGCGCGCCCAGCTTTGGCCGTCAGGGCCTGCAGAGCATCGGCGGCATGCTGTTGAACATTGCCGCCCGCAGCTATGGCGATGCCGCTGTGGCCGGCATGAGCATCGTTTCCCGCATTTTCATGTTCATCATCTCGGTAGCCATTGGCGTTGGGCAGGGTCTTCAGCCGGTGGCCGCGTTCAACTACGGTGCGCGCAAATTCCGCCGGGTGCGGCAGGCGGCCATCTTCACCATGGGTGCCGCCTTCTGTATGCTGGTGGTGCTGGTGAGCCTGTGCTGGGTCAACAGCGATGCCCTCATCCGCCTGTTCCGCGACGACCCGGAAGTTACCGCCGTGGCGCTGCCCGCCTTCCACTATCAGTGCCTTGCCATTCTGCTGCAGCCGGTCATTGTGGTGGCAAACATGACCTTCCAGAGCGTGGGCAAAGCCGGACGCGCCACCTTTCTGGCCTGCTGCCGTCAGGGCGTGTTCTTCATTCCGCTCATCCTCATCCTGCCCCGCACACTGGGACTCGTGGGCGTGGAGACCTGCCAGCCCATTGCGGATGCGCTCACCTTTATTGTTTCCCTGCCGTTCCTGCTGGCCTTCCTCAAGCAGCTGGACCGGATGGACGATGCTGAAAAAGCCAAAGCACAGTCCTGAAAGTCTGTCATAAAACTGTAATCAACAGCCGCGTTTTCCTGCAATGGAATGCGCGGCTGTTTCGTATTATAATTGAACTGGAAAACCTTTCCGGCTTTCTTTTAAACTTTGTTCCTTTCCATACTGTAAGGAGTGATCTTTATGAAGCGTAACGTTTGCCGCATAGGCAGCGCTGCTGTATGCGCTGCCCTGTGCCTTGCCCTTGGCTGCAGCTGCAGCGTGCTGCCGCCCGCTTCCGGCAAGCCTGCTGCTCCCGCTTCCTCAGTGCCCACCGATGCACACGGGGATCCGCTTTACGACAGCTCCCGGCTGGACGACGGAAAGCTGCGGATACTTTACGGTTACGACAATTCCGGCGGTGCCTGCACCGTTCTGTGCGGCAGCAAGGTGCTGTACCAGTCCTTCCGCAGCGAGAACGTGAACCTTCTGCAGGACACCGTGACCGGTGAGACCAACTACTGGTTCCGCACCTGGGCCGACCCGGACGCTTATTGCGGACGGCGCAGCGGCCTGTTTGACAAAGACGGCAATGAAGTCATGACCTTTGAGGGGGAGCAGAACGCCTCCATGCAGAACGGTCTGCTGGTGCTGCAGGAAGCCCACGCCGTGAACGGCAGCTACGAAAACGGCTACGACGATTACGGCACCTGTCAGGTGATCGACCTTTCCACCGGCGAACGTCTGCCCGTGCCGGATGGCGCATACCGCTGCATCGTGTGCGGGGACAGGCTGGTGTTCACCTGCTATGCCCGCCCAGCAGACCTTGCCGAGGACGCATGGGACGATGAACCCGCCCTGCACAGCTGGGTCATTATACAGACGAAGGACGGTACACAGACTTACGGCGCAGATGCCACTACTGCCCTGAGCCTTTCCTATGCACCGGACGTTCTGAACGACTGGGTAGAGCTGGACACCTGCCACGCCAGCGGCGAACCAACGGACGAAACGCTCTATAACCCCGCCACCGGCGAAGTCTTCACCGGCTTCCGACAGGTATGCGGCAGCGGCACCGCCTGCTTCGAGACCAGCGATGGCCGCTACGAGCTGCGGGATCTCGCCACCGTGGACCGCACCCTCATTGGCACCTTCGACGACCAGCCCAGCAGCTATTTCCCGGGCTATGTGGTCACATGGCGCACGAGCGGCGACTTCGGCTATGATCTGCACGACCTTGTTACCGGTGAGGTGACACCGCTGTACGCTTCCAGCGTCATGAGCGACACCATCGCCCTTTACTATGAGGACGGACGGTTGAAGGTGTTCAACACCGAAACCGGCGATTTGATCACTGATACCACCGTGGAGCCAGTGGAGGGCCAGCAAAGCGTGATGATGGATAACAAGGGTGACGGCTACGTCTGGCTGGAGCTGCGGGATAACGATAACTTTGAGACCACCGCCACCCGCGTGTACGGCCCCGAGGGCCTTGTCTCCGACCTGACCCATCTGCAGGACAAGTATTATGCCCTGAACTATCTCATCACCACACCGGAGGGCAGGCCGCTGTACTGTGGCAACGCCAATGCGCCCAGCAGCAACGGCTCAATGTGTGACGTGCTGGATGAAAACGGCAACATTGTGTTCTATGGCCTTGGCAGCTGCTACAGCTACTACGACAACAGCCTGAACCAGCTGCCAGAACATGTGTTCGTTGCAAAACGCGGCTTTTACTACGGCTGGATGGACACGAACGGCAAATGGCTTTACTGCCAAAGCATCTTCTCTTCCATCAACGCCGACGATGAAATGGGCTACTGACCCAATAGGAGGAACGCCTTATGAAAAATGCTAAAATTTCCCGCCGCAGCTTTCTGCTTGGCCTTGCCGCCTGCTCTGCCGCAGGCATTCTCACTGCCTGCAAGGGGGATGACACCCCCGCCAGCAGCGCTTCAACCTCGCCGGAAGCACCCGCTTCTTCCGTGAGCGAGCTTGAACCCATCGGGCTGTTTACCGTGGAAGATTTTCCCAAGCTGGATGGCAGCACTGCCTGCATCCCGCTGATGGCCCAGATGATGGCCGATACCACCGGCATCGATCTGGAAGTAGCCCAGAGCGGCATTTCGGTCAGCACCACGGCCTATGCGTGGGAAAACTTCGGCCTGTACCCGGATGAAGAGTACACTGCCAGGATGCTGGTGGTCTACGAAGCGCCGGACTACGTAAAGGAAGAGCTGAAAGAAGCAAACGCCCAGCTGGAACAGAAACCCATTGGCCGGGACGCACTGGTGTTCATCGTGAACGAGAACAATCCGGTCAAGAGCCTGACCCGGCAGCAGCTGAAGGATATCTATGCCGGTAAGATCACCAACTGGAAGGAAGTGGGCGGCGAGGATCTTGCCATCGTGCCCTTCCAGCGGGGCGAAGACTCCGGCAGCCAGACCCTGTTCCGCAAGCTGCTCATTCAGGGCGGCGAACTGATGGACCCGCCCACCGAGCTGGCTCCCGCTGCCATGGGTGAGCTGGTGGACAGCATCGCCGCCTACAACAACAGCGCCAATGCCATCGGCTTCTCGGTCTACTACTACATCGACCAGATGTACTCCCAGCCCGGCCTGCGTCTGCTGGCCGTGGACGGCGTGACCCCTTCCAACGACACCATCGCCAGCGAAAGCTACCCGCTGTGCAACGAGTTCTATGCCGTTCTCCATGCGGACGCTGCCGCCGACAGCCCGGAACGCCAGCTTTACGACTGGCTGGATACCGCCGCCGGACAGGACTGCATCAAAAAATCCGGCTATGTAGCGGTGGCCCCCACCACTGCAGCGAACAGTGCCGTCTGATCTTCCAGCAATTGACAGCTTTCTGCATTTCTGTTACAATATTATACATGAATGTTGAAATTTTTTTGCAAAGGAAGGCTCAATATGGACAATTCCTCCTCCCATGTGGAAAGCCGCTGGCGCACCCAGCTGCGCAACCGCATCATTCAGGCGTCCAGTCTGCTGGAAATTTTGCTCTCCGGCCTTGTGCTCATCGGCCTGCTGCTCAGCGCTGTGCCGCTCATCAAGTGGATGCCCGGCCTGCTGTTTGACGGCAACGAAGTGGAGATCCGCATTTTTCTGGAGCGGAGCCTTGACATCGTGATCGGCATCGAGTTCATCAAAATGCTGGCCAAGCACAGCCCCGGCAGCAGTCTGGAAGTGCTGCTCTACGCCATTGCCCGTCATCTGGTAGTGGGCCATGACTCGGCAGTAGAAAACCTGCTCAGCGTAGGAGCCATCGCCCTGATCTTCATTGTGCGCAAGTTCTTCTTTGTGCCGGCCTTTGGTGCCCACCTGCCTGATGGCAAGCCCGCCCCGGACCTGACCCCCAACCAGAGCGGCATCCCCGCCGAGGAGTTCCGCACCCGCCTGCGCCAGCGCATCCATGCAGAAGCTCTCGCCGACGAAGAGGACGACGACGAGGATGATGAGACCGAGGAAGTGTAAGATTCCCGAACGCACAAAAACCCGAGGACAGCTGTGACGCTGTCCCCGGGTTTCTTATTTATCCGCGATTCCGTTTTCAGGCTCAGGCGTTGGTCTCGCCGCCCTCAACGACCAGCTCATCCTCATAGTCAAGGCCGTAGGTATCCACCAGAGTCTCCTCATAGTCCTTGTGGAAGAAGTTCTCCTCGCCCAGAGCCTTGATCTCCTCGTTCAGCCAATCCAGAACGGTGGTGTTGCCCTGGCTCACAGCGGGAGCAATGGTGTCCTGACTGCCCAGAGAGGGAATGCCGACCGTGTAGCCGGTGTTCTGCTTTGCAAATGCAATGACCTCGGTGTTATCGTTGGCCCATGCCACGCCGTTGCCGTTCTCCAGTGCATTCTTGGCCGTTGCATAGGAATCGTACTTCTGCAGCGGAATGTCGGGGTACTCCTTGGTCAGGTAGGTCTCGGCGGTGGTGCCGGAAATGACGATCATCTGGTCGTCAGCGTTCCAGTTGTCCAGAGTGGTGATAACGTTGCTGTCCGGAGAAATGACACCCAGAGCCACGTTCATGTACGGCAGAGCAAAGTCCACTTCCTCTGCGCGCTCCGGGGTCACGGTGAAGTTTGCCAGGATCACATCCGCCTTGCCGGTCTGCAGGTACTCGATGCGGTTTGCAGCCTCGGTAGAAACAAAGTTGATCTCTACGCCCAGATCCTCGCCCAGACGGCGTGCAAAGTAGACATCATAGCCCTGATATTCGCCGTTCTCGTCCACATAGCCGAACGGGTTCTTATCGGAGAACACGCCGATGTTGATGGTGCCGGACTCCTTGATCTGATCCAGAGTGCGGTAGACCACGCTGCTGCCGGATGCTGCAGTTGCAGTAGAAGCAGAAGAAGAGCCGCCGCATGCGGTCAGAACAGCGGCAGCGGAAACTGCACCCAGACCCAGCAGGAAGGAATGACGAGAGATCTTAGACTGTTTCATAATGATTACTCCTTTACAAAATCTTTCCCATTTGGCTGCGGAACACCCGCAGCCTTTATCTTGATCTGTGACTCATTTCACAGCATCAAACGTGAAGGTGCGCAGGAAGCGTTGCGCGCGCTCGGTCTTGGGCTGGTCAAAGAACTCGGCCGGTGCAGCTTCTTCCACGATCTTGCCGCCATCCAGAAAGATGACGCGGTTGGCAATGGCGCGGGCAAACTGCATTTCGTGGGTGACAATGATCATGGTCTTGCCCTGCTTGGCAAGGTCCAGCATAACGTCCAGCACCTCGCGCACCATTTCCGGATCAAGGGCAGCGGTCACTTCGTCAAACAGAAGGATCTCCGGGTGCATACACAGTGCGCGCACGATGGCAACGCGCTGCTTCTGGCCGCCGGAAAGCTCCCGCGGGTAGCTGTTTTTCTTGGCAAGCAGGCCCACACGGTCCAGCAGAGCTTCAGCCTCCTGCTGCACTTCCGCTTTGGGGCGCTTCTGCACCTTGGTGGGTGCCAGAAGCACATTGTCCAGCACCGTCATGTGCGGGAACAGCTCGTAGCTCTGGAACACCATGCCGATGCGCTGGCGCAGGGCCGCCAGATTCTTGCCGCCGTAGGCGACCGTCTCACTGCCCAGCTTCACCCGGCCCGCCTGCACCGGCTCCAGACCGTTCAGACAGCGCAGCAGGGTGCTTTTGCCGCAGCCCGAAGGGCCGACCACCACGATGACCTCGCCGGGCTTGACAGCAAAGCTGATATCATCCAGCACGGGGGTCTCGCCATAGGCCTTGATCAGATGTTCAACAGTCAAAATAGGTTCTGCCATGTACGGTCACTTCCATTTCTTTTCGAGATAGGATGCCAGCAGACTGATGGGCCAGCATACGAAGAAATATAACACGAAAACCGTGAGATAAATGCCAAACGCTGCGTTGGGGCTGGCGGTGCGGTTGGCCTCGATGATCTGCTGTGCCACCTTGATCACTTCCACCACACCGATCATCAGCACAAGGCTGGTGGTCTTGATCATGCGGGTGATCAGGTTGATGGACAGCGGGATCAGGCGGCGCACCGTCTGCGGAATGATGATGTACCAGTAGGTCTGCGCACGGCTCATGCCAAGGGCCTCGGCGCTCTCATACTGGTGCTTCGGAATGGCGATCAGCGCACCGCGCACAAGGTCGCTCATTTCTGCGGTGCCCCACAGCACAAACACGATGATGGATGCCGTCTCGCCGGAAAGGTTCCACCCAAAGGCACGGGTGGTGCCGAAGTAAACGAGGAACAGCAGCACCATCTGCGGCATGATGCGGACGAACTCCAGATACAGCCGCAGGATCGCCTTGATAATGGGGTTGCGGGAGGTCATGAGCACGCCCAGCAGGATGCCCAGCGGCAGGCTGATGATCACCGAGACGGCGCTGATCTTGAGTGCAACGCCAAGGCCGCCCAGCAGGCGGGCCATGTTTTTGCCCTTGAACAGGACATCAAGACCCAAATCCAGCATAGCGCAGCCTCCTTTCGATCAGGCTGCCCACAATGGACACCGGCAGCAGAATGATAAGGTAGAACACCACCAGCAGGAACAGACATTCGATGGTTTTGGAGTACATGCCGATCAGGTCCTTTGCCGTGAACATCAGGTCCATCAGGCTGATGGCGCTGAACACGCTGGTCTCCTTGAGCAGGAAGATCACATTTGCCATGAAAGCCGGCATACTGGTGGACATGGCCTGCGGCAGAATGATGTAGCGCATGGTCTGCCAGCGGTTCATGCCAAGGCTGTAGGCACTCTCGGTCTGGATGGGCTCAATGGCTTCCAGACCGCTGCGGAACGCTTCGGCCATGTAGCTGCCGCCCAGAAACGCCAGACCGGCAATGCCGCAGATCTCGGCATTGGTGCGGATGCCCACCTTGGGCAGGCCATAATAAATGAAGAACAGCTGCACCAGCAGCGGTGTGTTGCGGGACAGCTGGATGTAAACACCCACGATCTGCCGCAGAACGGGCACCTTGTCATACTGGATCACTGCACAGGCAAGGCCAATGATGATGGCAAAAATGATGCCTGCAACGCCCAGCCGCACGGTAAGTACAGCGGCCTTCTGGTAGAGCGGCAAATATTGCTGGATCGCATTCCAGTCCATTGCCGGATTCCTCCCTTGTATCCTGATTTGCGGGTCAAAACAAAACGCCCGGAAGCTCCCTCTTCAAGTAAGCTCCCAGGCGGTCAGCGACAGATCCTTCTGCGTGTTCCCACACAGAATATGCAGATATGCTCACACGGCATACCATACTGCAGGGCGGCCGGTCCGGGAAGCGTTTGCGGTACAACAACACATTGCGCAACAACACATCATAGCCGTTTCCTCCCTGAATGATCTCAATTTTCGGATTTGCTCGACCCGATGCACGTAGTTTACACCCTATTACCCATTATGTCAATATGATTATGGGACTTCTTTCGATTCTTTGCTCATTCAGCCTAAAATCATATCATTCTATATGTAAATTTTATTCATTTTTCAACTTGACCGTATGCGTCGTGCGGACAGCAAAAAGCCCTCCCGTCGGGGGAGGGCCGGGCCGGATAAAGTTTTTTTAGGAAAGTTTAAGAAACAGCCGGTTTTGCTTTCTGCTGCCATATGCTCCCCTCCTGCCTTTCCTTTTATAAATAAGTATCATGATCTCCCGGGAAAAGTGCAATCAAAAGGCACCGGCTTGTGCAAAAAAGCCGGTGCCTTGGGGCAGGAATATTTTACAGGTTCAGCAGCACATTGGCCCGGAAAACGTTGCCGCCCGTTTCCACCGTCAGATTGCCGTGATACCTGTGCACGGCAGTTTCGACGGAAACAAGGCCGATGCCCTGTCCGTCATGCTTGGTGGAGTGCAGAACGCCGCCCTGCTTTTTCAGCACGCCATCGTAGCGGTTCTCCACCATCAGGCCCATCATGGCCGGGCTGAGCATCCGGGCCAGCACCTTGATCTGCCGTTCTTCCGGCGGCAGCTTCTGGCTGGCATGGAGCGCATTTTCCAGCAGGTTGCCAAGAATGGTGCACAGGTCGGCCTCCGGCAGGGGCAGGAGCTTGGGCAGTTCCAGCTTCCATTCGATCTGGATGCCCTGTCTCCGGGCCTCGTAGTCGTAGTGGCCGGCAAGCGCATCCACCGCAGCGTTGACGCACAGGGTGGGTCTGGCATCGCTGAGTTCGCTCTCGTACTGGCTCAGGTAGCTTTTCAGTTCATCCAGCCGCCCGGCCTCGGTCAGGCCGGAGATCACATGCAGGTGCTGGCGGAAATCGTGCCGCAGGTGGCGGGTCTGTTCCAGATAGCTGCGCAGCTCCATATAGCGGCGGGACTCCACGGCCAACAGCTGGTTTTCGCGGTCCAGCTGGGAGCTGCGGGCATACTCCTTTGCCACGCGGTACATCTCGTACAGCAGCAGAAAGATGCCCAGCAGCGAGATGCTCACTGCCAGCACCGCGATGATGCGGATGCGGTTCATCAGGATGACGCCGATCTCCTTCGGCATACAGAACACCAGAAACGCCGCGTACAGTGCCGGCAGCGGCCATGCCGACTCCCAGAAGGCTTCGCCGTGGTACTCCTGCAGCAGCCACCGGCTCCAGCGCACTGCCGTAAAGCGGAAGATGGCGCTGAGTATCACCGAGAGGGTCAGGCAGATGACCGAGGTGCTGGGCAGAAACACCGGCTGTGCATTGTCCAGCTCAGCTTCCGCGTTCAGCACAATGGCAAGCAGGGTGCACACAGACATCATCACTGCCGACACGGAGAACAGAAACATGGTCTGGCTGATCGATACTTCCCGGTCGGTGCGCCAGCGCAGCAGCCAGAAGCTGATGATGAGCAGCGGGATGAGCAGGAAGTTCGTTTCTATGTCCAGCATGCAGCACACCGCTGCGCCAGCCAGACCCATCAGTGTGATCGCCGACGCACCGATGGCATAGGTTTTACGCGGTGCACGCAAGTGCTCCTGTAGCGAGGCAAGGCAGAGGTATTCTGCCGGATACATCATTGCAAATTCCAGAAAAAAACGTCCAAACAATGCAAAATTCACAAGCGCTCTCCTTTCCGGGTCAGAATTCCCGCTGCATACCACGGAACTGGTACTGCGTAAATTGGGCAAGCAGGCTGTTTTTGTCCTTCTGCCGCACCGGCAGATGGGTCCCATCCAGCATTTCAATGCAGTCGCCCTCAAACCGCAGCACCTTGGACATGTTGATGATCACGCCGCGGTTGCACACCAGAAATTCCGGCTGGGTCTGAAGCTGTTCCTGCACCTGTGCAAAATTTGCCGTGGCCCGGCACTCGCCGTCATCCGTGACCACACGCACATAATGGTTCTGTGCCGTAGCATAGTAGATCTTGGTCAGCGGCAGCCGCACGATCTGCCGGGCAATGCGCACCTCCAGCTCCGGCTGCTGGCGGCACAGCACCCGCCGCAGCTCCCCTGCCAGCTGCTCAAACTTTTCTTCCTTATAAGGCTTGAGCAGATAATCGAATGGATGTACCGGAAAGGCATCCCACACGTACTCTGGCGAGGATGTCACAAACACGATCAGCAGATCCGGGTCGGCCGCACGCAGCCGCTGCGCCGTCTCAATGCCATTGGTGCCCTCCATGCAGATGTCCAGAAACACCACCTGATACCCTTCGCGCCAGCCGGCCCGCAAAAATTCATCTCCGCTGGCAAAACAGCTGCAGGATATGTTCTCATTTTCAAATGCCTTTTTCAGCAGCTGTTTCAACCGTTCGGCATCCGGCTTGCTGTCTTCCACGATCGCCGTCCGCAGGTTCATAGCTGCACCCCCTGTTCCTTCTGCTTCCCTGTTTTTTTATATTATAGCACAAGTTCCGCCTTCCGTGGTCTGCCATTCGCGCACAAAACAGCCCGTTTCGCGCAGGTTGCGGCAGTGGGCAGAAATTTTTTTGTGTTTTCCTGCTGCAATGCAAAACAAAAAAGGCACCACACAATGTGTGATGCCTTTCTGATCTGGTGGAGAATACCGGGATCGAACCGGAGAACGAAGTGACAGCTGTTCGCATTGACTTCGTTGCACAATATGGATATAATATAATTAGAATTTTACTATTATAGATCGTTCAGGAGCAGGAGGTGCTTTTATGAATATCCGTCCATCTGCAGCGATTCGTCAGAACTACAACGAGATCGCCGATCTGTGCAGAGAAACCGCTGAGCCGATTTTTCTCACCAAAAACGGCGAGGGTGACTTGGTCGTCATGGACATCGAAACCTACAACCGCCGTGAAAAAATGCTGAAGCTCCGTGAAGAGCTGCTTTCCGTGGAAGAGGACCGGATGCGTGGAAGCGAGGGCTATTCGATCGACGAGGTCACTTCCATGATGCGCAGTGCGATCAAGGAGGCCGCCGGACATGGAGCAGCAAAATAAATACCGCGTGATCGTGTCAGCACGGGCTGCTCAGATACTGGTGTCCCATGCCGCATTTCTGGCACAGGTCAACCCTGCAGCAGCAGAGCGGCTTACAGTGGAATTTGAAAAGGCTGCAAAATCTCTGGAGCAGATGCCGCAGCGCTGCCCATGGCTCAAAGGCGAATACATTCCTAAAAATGCTTACCGATTTATCTTGTTTGAAAAACGCTATATGCTTATCTTCCAGATCGTAGATCATACGGTTTATGCAGATCATGTGGTAGATTGCAGACAGGATTACGGCTGGCTCATCCGATGATCAACAAAGGCGGTGGCTTTCCCTTTTGTGGGAAGCTCCCGCCTTTTTCTGCGTCTGTATAAAAAGAAAAACACCACACGTTTCTGTGTAGTGCTTTTTTCTTCTGGTGGAGAATACCGGGATCGAACCGGTGACCCTCTTGCAGTCCATGCACGGCGCTCCCCTGGGTGAGCTAAGCCCTCACTCGTTTGGCAACAACAAAAAAGCACCACACGTTTCTGTGTAGTGCTTTTTCCTTCTGGTGGAGATTACCGGGCCGATTCTGATCACGGTGACCCTCTTGCAGTCCATGCACGGCGCTCCCCTGGGTGAGCTAAGCCCTCA
>OIAA01000663.1_pt1 | contig 12680 bp, 10 predicted proteins | sample 1580591 | NCBI WGS metagenome assembly OIAA01 (sample SAMEA3882556, study PRJEB24775) | human gut metagenome | biome: human-associated habitat; feature: intestine environment; material: feces | place: Netherlands | collected 2009/2010
CCTGCGCTTTGTGCTTGCCATGCTCAAAATCAATACGAATCTGGAGCGTCTGGGCGACTTTGCAGAAGGCATCGCCCGCTTTGCCCTCAACTGCCATGAACCGGCATTGGATACTGAGCTGGTCAAGCAACTTCGTCTCGAAGAGATGATAGCCCAGGTGCTCTCCATGCTCGAGCTTGCCAAGCAGGCACTTCAGGAGGAGAGCCAGGAACTGGCTACCGCCGTGTTTGCCAAGGACAATATGCTGGACGAAATCAATGCGGAGGCCACTGCCATTCTTGCCGACTACATCAGCCGGCATCCGGAGAGTGCACTCTCTTGTCTGAATCTGGTGAGCGTGTTCCGCAAATTGGAGCGTTCCGGCGACCACATCACGAATATTGCCGAAGAAATAGTGTTCTTTATCGACGCAAAAGTGTTAAAACATAGTGGGCGGACAGACGAACACTACTTAAATGATAAGAAATAAACAAAATTTTAGGATAATTTCAGTGTTTCATGGAAAATAGCCTTATATTTGTCCATTGAAAACGATTGCAGGTGTAGAAAAATGCTTTGAAATGATAATAAACTTAAATGATTTTTCAAAAAGATGTTATAAGACATGTTTTTTAATTTGGTTAGTATCACGAAAAGCGCCTATATTTGCATCGTTATCCTGAAAACAATCTTTTTACCTTAAAAAAAAACTAATACCTATTGAAAACTGAAAAAGGAGGCTTTGTGAAAAGCTTCCTTTTTTTTGTACCTATACGAAGGGCTTTTTGTATCTTTGCGCATATTAATAATAAATCGCGTATAACCTAAAAGTATATAGAACCATGTTTTCCGGAATAGTAGAAGAATGTGCCACATTGGTGGCGATGGTCAAAGACCAGGAGAATGTACATTTTACTTTCAAGTGTTCATTCGTCAGTGAATTAAAAATAGACCAGAGTGTGTCTCACAATGGTGTTTGCCTGACGGTAGTCAGTCTGACAGATGATACCTATACCGTGACGGCCATGAAGGAAACGCTGGACCGTTCCAATCTTGGCTTGTTGCAGGTGGGAGATGAAGTGAATGTGGAGCGTAGTATGATGATGAACGGCCGGCTGGATGGCCATATCGTTCAAGGACATGTGGACCAGACTGCCACTTGCATCGATATAAAGGATGCGGAAGGAAGCTATTACTTTACTTTCCGGTATGCTTTTGACAAGGAGATGGCAAAGCGCGGCTACATCACGGTAGACAAAGGCTCGGTAACGGTCAATGGTGTCAGCCTGACCGTGTGCAATCCCACCGACGATACTTTCCAGGTGGCCATTATTCCTTACACCTTTGAGCATACCAATTTCCATGCTTTCAAAGTGGGCAGTGTGGTGAATCTGGAGTTCGATATCATTGGTAAGTACATCAGCCGCATGATACAATATAAATAAGGTAACGGCACTATGGACGATTTCCTGCAATTAGTGGCATCCCGTCAGAGTGACCGTGCCTATGATATGACTCGTGCCGTGGAGCCTGAGAAATATCGGTGATTTACTTTTTAGACACAGATGACGCAGATGACGCGGATTTTTTTAATATTCCAATCCGCGTCATCCGCGTCTAAAAAATAATCAAAAAGAAAGCAGATACGGAGTTTCCGGAAAGACTTCCGCGTGCTTACAAATCCTTCAGCAGCACCTTGCTTGCATTCTTGTAGTATTCCTCCCGTGCCTTCAGCAATGCTCCCCATTGGTTGTTGAATTCATTTTCTTTATCAATTTTGAAATCTTCTGAGCCGTGCGTGTCCAGTTTGTCCAGTAGGAGGGCCACATTCATTTTGTTGATATCCATGGAAGGCTGGTAAGCGATGTCTTCACTCTTTTCATCGGTCACCACTTCATGTAGGAGGTTGATTTCCTGCAATTCATAAAGGGTTTCGTGTGTCAGCCGGATGGGAATCTGGCACTCTTCGGATATCTCTTCGGCTGTATAGGGCTGGGCGTCTTGTTCAAAGCGCTTGGCTATGAGAGACATTATCAGGATGGAGATAAAATCGCGGTAGCGCCGGCTGATATTGCGCGCATCCTTGTCGAAGCTGAAGTTCCGGATATTCTGTCCGGCGTAGGTCAGTTCGGCACCGAATAGGCAGATGGTCCAGGATACCTGCAACCATAGCAGAAACATCGGAAGGGCGGCAAAACTACCATAGATGGCATTGTAACGGGAAACCCACAACTGGCTGCTGATGTAAAGGAATTGGAATGCCTGGTGTGCCGTACCTGCCAGAATACCGGATATGAGTGCGTGTTTCAGCTTGACCTTTGTATTCGGCATAAAGACGTACAGTGCTGTAAACATGAACCAGGTCAGCACGAAGGGGATGAGGCGCACCATAAACTTGCCGACGGGAGCCAGCAGGGTAAAGTCTTCGAGGTTCTTCACCATCGTACTCATGAAGATGGAAAGACCACCGGACACCACCAGCAGAATGGGCATCAGCAGAAGCATAGAGAAGTAATCCGTTATTTTGCGGTACATGCTGCGCGCCTTTTTCACCTGCCAGATGCGGTTGAAGGTGATTTCCATATTGTTGATTAGATTCAGGACTGTCCACAGCAACATAATCAGACCCACTCCGATGAATATTCCACTCTTGGTTTGAGACAAATACGAATTCACGAATTGCAGGATGACTTCCGTGGTTTCCGTAGGACCGCCGAAACCGTTGACAATCTGGCTTTCCATCAGATTATCGAATCCGAAACCGCGGGCTATGGCAAACAAAATGGCAAGAATAGGCACGATGGCAAGCAGCGTACTGTAAGTCAGCGCCGAGGCTTTGTTTACTATCCGGTCTTTGGTGAAGCGGTTGATGCAAAGATAAATCGTCTTGATGATATTGTATACGGAAAAGGTCGTTCGCGTGACTTCATCTTCCGTAATACGCCAGATGTCGTAGGTGAGGAATTTCCAAAGGGCAGCAATACGCTTGTTCATGCTATTATCTCGATTATCCATTGTCAATAAAAAAGCAGTCAGTCTGTAAGCCGGGTTCTGTTCTTCTGTTTCTGAAAAAGCCTAATTAGGAATTATCCATTCTTCATTATCCATTCTCCATTAAAGAAGTGTCTGTCATTTATCTGAGCCGCATGTCACCATACAAGCTTTAGCGGTCTACCCTCCGACATGGAGCGAGCAACTCTCATAACGCCGGTTTACATGACCTTACAACTCCCAAGACGCACAGCCCTTGTGTCGCCACAAGACTGGTAGGCTCTTACCCCACCTTCTCACCCTTACCGTAGCCCAAGGGCGACGGCGGTTATTTTCTTCTACGTTACTCTACCCTCACGGACAGCTTTCTGTTAGGAAGTGGGACGCTCTGTGTTGCCCGGACTTTCCTCATACGCACGAGGCGCAAGCGACAGACCGACCAACTGCTTTATAGGGTACAAAGATACGGAATATTAATGAAGAATGAAGAATGAAGGATGAAGAATTTGTTGTGCAGTGTGCGGATGCAGTACGGATGAATCCTTCATTCTTCATTCTTTACCCTTAATTATCTTAAAAACATGTATCTATTTCGGAATAAATTCGTAGCTTTGCTATTAGTAATAACCCCCAAATCCTTTTGGCCAATGAAAAAGTTATCCTCTCTTTTTTCTTTATTTCTGTTAATCCCGCTTTTTGCTGTCGCTTCGGAAGTGGGTGACCGTACAATACCTGCAGAAGTGGCGCAACTCGCTGACAGTTTGAAACAAAAGTTTGCACCGGACAAGCGCGTGGCTTTGTTCGATGTGGATTACTCTTTCTCCGGAAAGAATGTGATGTTGCGTGGTGTCACCACTTCGGCAGAGGCAAAGACGGCTTTGCTGGATGGTTTGGCAAAGAAAGGATATGCGGTGATGGATTGTCTGCAAGTGCTTCCGGATGAGGCCGGACTTGAAGGCAAGACGTATGGCATTGTCAATGTGTCTGTGTGCAATCTTCGGGTAGCCCCGGATTTCTCTTCAGAAATGATGACGCAAGGCTTGATGGGTATGCCGGTGCGGGTGTTGCAGCGCGACGGCTGGTACCGTATCCAGACACCGGACAACTACATTGCATGGGTACACCGAGTAGGCATACATCCCGTCACGCGGGAAGAGCTGACCGCTTGGAACAATGCAGAGAAAATAGTGGTGACTTCGCATTATGGCTTTGTCTACTCACAGCCCAGCCAGGCATCGCAGACCGTCTCTGATGTTGCTGCAGGAAACCGCCTGAAGTGGGAGGGGACAAAAGGTGCCTTTTATAAGGTGGCTTATCCCGACGGCCGTCAGGGATATATCTCCAAATCCATCTCCATGCCTGAGAAGAAATGGCGTGCCACCTTGAAGCAGGATGCCGCCAGCATTATAGCCACGGCGCATAGCATGATGGGCATCCCTTATCTTTGGGCTGGCACTTCCTCCAAAGGGGTGGATTGTAGCGGCTTCATGCGCACCGTTCTTTTCATGCACGACATCATCATTCCGCGGGATGCTTCCCAGCAGGCATACGTGGGCGAGCATATCGATATCGCTCCTGATTTCAGTAACCTCCAGCCGGGCGATTTGATTTTCTTCGGGCGCAAGGCGACGCCGGAACGCAAGGAACGTGTGGTACATGTCGGCATGTATATCGGCAACAAGCGTTTCATCCATTCGCAAGGCGATGTGAGCGTCAATAGCTTCAGCCCCGACGACGAGCTGTTCGATGAATACAACCTCGGTAGACTGTTGTTCGCTACGCGCGTGTTACCTTATATAAATAAGGAGGCGTCGCTCAATACAACGGAAACGAATCCATTTTATTCAATGTAATAATGTGCTAATGTGCCAATATGCCAATGACCTGCGGCGTGACGGTACAAACATAACGTAGCATATACATAGCGCAGCCCATTGGCACATTAGCCCATTAGCATATTGGCACATTTAATACACACACAATTATGTCAAACAGAAGAGATTTCCTGAAAACCGCCGCTTTTGCCGCACTCGGCTCAGGCATGGCAATCAATCATGTATTTGCCGGAGGAAATGACGCTCCTTCCTTGTTCAACGTGAACAGTAGGGCAGGTGTAACCCCCAAAATGAAACTGCGTTTCTTTACGAACATATCACATGAGTTCCGCACTCCATTGACTTTAATAATAGGGCAGGTAGAGATGTTGTTGCAAATGGAGAAACTGGCTCCTGTCGTAAACAAGCGTTTGCAAGTCGAGATAGAATATGATGGCATTATCGGTTATGGTGAAGCCTCCATGCCCCCGTACCTGCAACACGAACTGGGCACGATGGACAGTGTATTGGCTTTTCTGAAGAAGGTGCAGGATGTCATCGGCCAATTCTCAGACCCCTTTCAGCTGGAAGATATACTGGCTTATATAGACAGCCTCTCGGCAGGGGATTCCGCTGCTAAAACTGCTGTGGACATCGCCTTGCACGACCTTGTGGGCAAACTGTTGCAAGCCCCTTGGTATAAGATATGGGGTTTGGACAAGGAGAAGACTCCCTCTACAACTTTCACCATCGGCATTGATACGGCCGACGTGGTGCGTGAAAAGACGAAAGAGTGTGCCGACCGGTTCAATATCCTTAAAGTGAAGCTGGGGCGGGAGAACGACAAAGAAATGATAGAGACCATCCGTTCGGTGACAGACCTTCCGATTGCCATTGATGCCAACCAGGGCTGGAAAGACAAACATCATGCGCTCGATATGATACATTGGCTGCACGAAAAAGGAATTGTCATGATAGAGCAACCGATGCCCAAGGAACAATTGGACGATATCGCATGGGTCGCCCAGCAAAGCCCGTTACCCATATTTGCCGATGAGTCCATTCAGCGTCTGAAGGATGTGGCAGGCTTGAAGGGCGCCTTTACGGGCATCAACATCAAGCTGATGAAGTGTACCGGCATGCGCGAAGCCTGGAAGATGGTGACTTTGGCACGTGCATTGGACATGAAAGTGATGGTAGGATGTATGACCGAGACCTCTTGTGCCATTACCGCTGCCTCCCAATTCTCTCCGGCAGTGGACTTTGCCGACTTGGACGGTAGTCTGCTGATTGCGAACGACCGTTTCAAGGGTATGGAGGTTGTGAAAGGTAAGATAACGTTGCCCGATTTGCCGGGTATTGGAGTGGTGAAGTTATGAGAAAGCTATTGTATACCGTCGCTCTGTTTGTGATAGCTTCTGCATGCAGCACGAAGTCCGAGAGCAAGCCCTACAATTGGGAGGACGACCTGCACCAACGTCTGCTTACGGACTTCTGTATGACGGAATCCCAGGTGAAGGACTATATCCGCAAGTATATTCCCGACGTGACCGATGAGCAGATGCGCCAGTGGGAAGCCTCCAAAGCTTTGGAGTGCATGATGCTGGATGGAGAGAAACGCTATTTCCGCAATGCCGGACCTAATCTGTTTCGTGTGGACTCCACTTGCTATGACATCAAGATAGCCAAGGAAGGTTCTTCGCCGAGTGGCAGCGAGAAAGTGAATATGGAGAACCTGCCCGAAATCATTTCTGCTGTGAAGAAGGAGGGCAAGGCCATTGTTGCGCCGAAGCGCATGCGCGTCACCTACACGTTGACCGTGGATACCAATGCCGTGCCTGCCGGGAAAATCATCCGTTGCTGGTTGCCCTATCCCCGTCAGGACCAGGCTCGGCAGCAGGATGTCGAGTTCATTTCGGCCAGTGAACCGCAATACACCTTTTCGTCGCCCGAGTGCCGTCACAGTACATTGTACATGGAGAAACGTGCTGTCGAAGGCGAACCGACCGTATTCTCCGAAACCTTTGAGTTTACCGCCAACGGCGAATGGCATAATCTGAAGCCGGAAGATGTGCAGCCCTATGATACGACGACCGCCCTTTATAAGGAATATACTGCCGAGCGTGAGAAGCATATCGTCTTTTCCCCACGCTTGCGCGAACTTGCTGCCAAATTGACAGCCGGTGAAACCAACCCCTACTTGAAAACCAAACGTATCTTCCGTTGGGTGAATGACAACTTCCCGTGGGCTTCTGCACGCGAATATTCCACCATTGAGAATATCCCGGAATATGTGTTGGACAACCGTCACGGAGACTGTGGCCAAGTCAGCCTGCTGTTCATTACGCTTTGCCGCATCAGTGGAATTCCCGCACATTTCCAGAGCGGCTTCATGATGCATCCCCGTGCATGGAATCTGCACGATTGGGCAGAAGTCTATTTTGAGGGTGTGGGTTGGGTGCCTGCCGACCAGTCATTCGGCATTCCTGCCTTTGCTCGCAATGCCGACGAAGAATATTTCTTCCTGGGTGGTATAGACTCTTGGCGCATGATTGTGAACACTGATTACGGCATGCCGCTACAGCCCGAAAAGCAGTATCCCCGCAGCGAGACCGTCGACTTCCAGCGTGGCGAGGTGGAGTGGGAGGGAGGTAACCTCTACTTCCCGCAGTGGGACTACCACATGGACATTGATTACTTGAATTATTAAGGTACTATCTGCCCTCTAAAAACAGATGATGCGTTCAGCCCGAACACATCATCTGTTTGGTATAAACGCATCATCTGTTTACCCCAAATGCATCATCCGTTTCGGCCGCAACGGGTGATGCGTCTTTTTATGCCCTATCTGTCAGTTCTTTAACAGTCAGCAATCGTACATAAATGCTAATTTGTCAGTCTTTGCCGTTAACCGCTGTTAAGCCCTAAATATCCTCTGTTAAAAGAGAACAAAAAAGAGTGACAAGCGGAATAACTGAACGTTTTTTGTCGTTATTTTAACGTCGTAATGTTAAACGAAACTTGAATATTAACAATTTAAAGAATAGGAAGAATAGTATGAAACAGACAACAAAAAACATCCTTGGAGTTGCGGCTATCGTGCTCCTGAGCTCTGGAGTGGCTGGATTGACCACTTATAAGATGCTGAATAAGGAAAAGCCTGCCGCATTCAGCGAGTTGTTCCAACAGAACCCCAATAATCTGCTACCGGCGGCTTTCCATGCAACGGATGCCCAGCCTGTGGATTTGACACAAGCAGCGGAGAGTTCGCTCCATGCTGTAGTGCATATACGTGCCACTCAGTTGAGCAAGACTCAGACGGTGCAAGAACAGCCGGATATTTTTGACTTCTTCTTTGGAGACGGTCGTGGACGCCAGCGCCAGATACAGACCCAGCCGCGTGTAGGTTTCGGTTCGGGTGTCATCATCTCCAAAGACGGATATATTGTGACGAACAATCACGTGGTGGAAGGTGCTGATGAAATCACTGTGAAACTGAATGACGACCGTGAGCTGAAAGGACGCATCATCGGTACTGACCCCAGTACGGACTTGGCGCTGATTAAGATTGAAGGGGATGACTTCCCGACAATTCCGGTTGGTGACTCCGATCAGTTGAAGGTGGGGGAATGGGTGTTGGCAGTAGGTAATCCGTTCAACCTGAACTCTACCGTAACAGCTGGTATCGTCAGTGCAAAAGCCCGTTCCATTGGCTCTTCTGCCTCCAACGGACAAGCTGCAAACATCCAGTCTTTCATTCAGACGGATGCTGCCATCAACCAAGGTAATAGTGGTGGTGCGTTGGTGAATGCCAAAGGCGAGCTGGTTGGTATCAATGCCATGCTTTACTCACCCACGGGTGCTTATTCCGGCTATGGTTTTGCCATCCCTACCAGCATTATGACAAAGGTGGTAGCCGACTTGAAACAGTTTGGTACCGTGCAGCGCGCGCTCCTTGGCATCAAGGGTAGTGATTTGAGCACAGACCTGCAGATGGACGAACGCTGGACCGAAGAACTGAAGAAGAAGGCCGACGAACTTGGTGTGAAAGAGGGTATCTATGTGGCCGAAGTTGTTGAAGGTGGTTCCGCTGCCGGCATCTTGAAGGAAAATGATGTAATCATAGCATTGAACGGCAAGAAGATTCACAAGTTCTCGGATTTGCAGGAAATGCTGGCAAAACACCGTCCGGGCGACAAAGTGAAGGTAACAGTGGTTCGTGACAAGAAGGAAAAGGAATTCGAAATCACGCTGAAGAATGAGCAAGGCACTACGAAGGTAGTGAAGGATGCCGGAATGGAAATCTTGGGTGCAGCCTTCAAGCCCGTATCTTCCGAGCTGAAGAAGCAGTTGAACCTGGGTTACGGTCTGGAAGTTACCGGGGTTACCAATGGCAAGATGGCCGATGCAGGTATCCGCAAGGGCTTCATCATTCTGAAAGCCAACGGAGTGCCGATGAAGACGGTGGACGATTTGGAAAAGGCGATGAAAGAGGCAAGAAAGTCTCCTGAGCAAGGTTTGTTCATCACCGGTATGTTCCCGTCAGGAAAACGTGCAATGTATGCCGTTGATTTGACTCAAGAATAAAAAATAGGGATAGTTAGGTAAGAAGATTGTAATATTAGCTAACAAAGAAGAAAAAGAATGTCGACAACTAACTTGTCGGCATTCTTTTTGTTTATAATACTATAGTGAATAAGATAAAAAAGTTAGGGCAAGTTAGCTTATAACTAAATTAAATGTCGTAACTTTGCAACCCAAATCTGTATTATAAGAATGAGACAACTTAAAATTACAAAAAGTATCACTAACAGAGAGAGCGCTTCTCTTGACAAGTATTTGCAGGAAATCGGTCGCGAAGACCTCATTACTGTTGAAGAGGAAGTGGAGCTCGCTCAGCGCATCCGCAAGGGTGACCGTGTTGCACTGGAGAAATTGACACGTGCCAATCTGCGTTTCGTTGTATCTGTGGCCAAGCAGTACCAGAACCAAGGTTTGAGTTTGCCCGACTTGATTAACGAGGGTAATTTAGGACTGATCAAGGCTGCCGAAAAGTTCGATGAAACACGTGGTTTCAAGTTCATCAGTTATGCAGTATGGTGGATACGTCAGTCCATTCTGCAGGCTTTGGCAGAGCAGTCGCGTATTGTACGTCTTCCGTTGAACCAGGTAGGTTCGCTGAATAAAATCAGCAAGGCCTTCTCCAAGTTCGAGCAGGAAAACGAACGTCGTCCGTCTCCCGAAGAGCTTGCCGATGAACTGGAAATCCCTGTTGACAAAATCTCTGATACGCTGAAGGTGTCCGGCCGTCACATTTCGGTGGACGCACCTTTTGTAGAAGGAGAGGACAACAGCTTGCTCGATGTACTGGTCAACGACGACTCCCCTATGGCCGACCGCTCTTTGGTGAACGAGTCTCTTGCGAGGGAAATTGATAGAGCTCTTTCTACGTTAACCGATAGGGAAAAAGAAATCATACAGATGTTTTTCGGTATCGGACAGCAGGAAATGACATTAGAGGAAATCGGCGACAAATTCGGCTTGACCCGTGAGCGTGTGCGTCAGATTAAGGAAAAGGCTATTAGAAGATTAAGACAAAGTAATCGTAGTAAATTGCTCAAATCTTATTTGGGATAAATAAGAAATATTAGTTTCCGACAAATAGAAGGAATTAAAAAACCGTACGTCTTTAGTAGGCGTGCGGTTTTTTTTATATCTTTGCCCCATTGATAATTCATAACTTATAACTCATAACTCAATGAAATACGTTCGTATACTTTGTGCCGTAGCTTTGGTTTTTGCGTTGTGCTCGGCTTTTACAATGAAAGATAAGGAAAAGGCTGTATATGCTTTTGGTGTGGCGGCTTCTTTCAATGACTCCATCGTATATTATACAGACATCCAGGTATTGGACAGCGTAGAGCTGGATAAGAATGGATTCTTGCCCAAGCGTGATTTATACACTTACCAGCTCAAGAACTATCTGGAGTACAATCTGAAGAAGCCGGACTATACTTGTATGATTTATTTCTCTGAAAACAGGAAAAAGTTGGAAAAAGAGGCTGTAAAGGTAAAAGGTAAGTATAAGAAGAGTAAGAATATGGTTTTGCAGGTGGTGAAGCCTGAAGCTTTCACATTTACAAAACCGCAGGAATAAGATTTCAAGTATGAAAACAAAACTATATCTTCTTTTTTTCTTCGTTTTCCCCTTGTTCATGTCGGCGTGTCGTGGTGATGACCCGATACCTGATCCTCCGGTTGATGGGAAACGTACTGTGCTGGTATATATGGCAGCGGATAATAGTATAAATCCATTGGCTAGCTTTACGGATGGGGATTTGGAGGAATTGAAAGCTGGGATGGCTTCAATTGATAATACATCTGATATGCATTTATTGGTGTATATAGATACGGGATTTCCTCGTTTGATTGAAATTGAAAATAAAGGTGGTACTGTTGTTGAAACAATAGTCAAAGAATACGAAGATAGAAATTCGTGCGGAGTCGCTGAGACGCAAGAGGTATTCAATGATGTGTTTGGGAATTCTTTATATAAAGCGGAAAGTTATGGTTTGATTTATTGGTCGCATGGGGAAGGATGGATACCTACTCCATTGCCTTCTACTCGCTGGATAGGAAATGATAAGACTGGAGGAGGGCATTATATGAATATTGAGGACTTGAAGTTAGTATTACAGAACGCTCCTCATTTTGATTTTATTATGTTTGATGCTTGCTTTATGCAGTCGGTGGAAGTCGCGTATGAGTTGCGTGATTGTTGCGATTACTATATTGGTTTCCCTGCTGAGAATCCAGGTCCTGGTGCTGCCTATGATAGAATGTTTCCATTTATATTTCAGAAAGGTGCAGCGGTAGAAATGGCTATTGGGACTTTTGCTGCTTATGATGAAATTTATACTGGAAAAATAGGAAGTAATAGCAATTGGACAATGGGCACTGCTATAGATGTGCTGAAATCTTCTGAGCTTGAGAACTTAGCTGCTGCTACAGCAAATGCTTTGTCGGGAGTGACAGCAGATAGAGAAGTTCTTCGGTCATCGGTCTTTGATTATGATCAGCGTAAAGTAGGATCGTCTTATTATGTAGGCTATTATGATTTCGTAGAAATGATGGAAAAACTCGTTGTGGATGAAGTTGCCTTGGATGAATGGAAGCAAGCATATGATGCAGCTTCTGTCTGTTGGAAAAAAACGCCGATGATTTATTCGATGTCTGTTGGTATGTTCTCCATGAAGCGGGCAAATGGGGTTAGCCATTATATACCTTCCACTGCCACTTCTGCTGCTGCTCAAGCTGCTAATGCCGCTTATCGTTCTACCTTATGGTATAGTGCTGTCGGTCTTGCTCGGCTTGGTTGGTAAGCTTATAAAAACTTGCATACTGAACGGATTATTATAGGTGTAAAAACTTGTAATAATCCGTTTTTTTTATGCCTATTCTTATTAAAAATGAGTCTTTTAATAATATTTTCCTTTGGAAATTATGTTTTATTGAAAATAATTATTTTCTTTGCATCGTCAAACTTAAAAAACGAAGAATTATGAAATATGTAATCATTGGCGGTGTAGCAGGTGGAGCCACGGCAGCCGCCCGACTGAGAAGAGTGGACGAAATGGCTGAAATCCTTTTATTGGAGAAAGGCCCTTACATCTCGTATGCTAATTGTGGTTTACCTTATTATATAGGTGGAGTGATAGCAGAGCGCGAGAAGCTGTTGGTACAGACACCCGAATCTTTCGGCAAGCGCTTTCGCATTGATGTGCGTGTGCAGAATGAAGTAATCGCCATCCATCCCAAAAACAAGACCGTTACCATACGCAATGTGGAAGGCAAGGAGTACGACGAAAGCTATGACAAACTTTTGCTTTCTCCCGG
>OIAA01000676.1_pt1 | contig 12449 bp, 10 predicted proteins | sample 1580591 | NCBI WGS metagenome assembly OIAA01 (sample SAMEA3882556, study PRJEB24775) | human gut metagenome | biome: human-associated habitat; feature: intestine environment; material: feces | place: Netherlands | collected 2009/2010
GTCAAAAAAGGTCAGACGCTTGCCATCGTGGAAGCAATGAAACTGATGAACGAGATTGAAAGTGATTTTGACGGTAAAGTTGCGGAAATTTATGTGGAAAACGGACAGGCAGTAGAGTATGGGCAGCCGTTGTTCCGGATTGCATAAATTCAGGGTATAAACCTGAAAAAATGTGGATCATTCGAATGTACAGAGAAATTAATGTGGATAAACGAAGTTTCCATTGTAGGAGTATAGATTATGAATAAATTAGGAGTAAAAGAAATTGAACAGATTCTTCCTCACAGACATCCATTTCTTCTTGTGGATTATATCGAGGATTATGAGCCGGGCAAATTTGCTGTCGGTTATAAATGCGTGACTTTCCGTGAGGACTTTTTTAAAGGACATTTCCCACAGGAACCGGTAATGCCGGGTGTATTACAGGTTGAAGCTATGGCACAGGTAGGCGGCCTGCTTGTATTGAACTCCGTAGACGAACCCGAACGCTATTCTACCTATTTCATGAAGATAGATGGTGTAAAGTTCCGTCAGAAGGTAGTGCCGGGTGATACCCTTATCTTCCGTGTGGAACTACTTGCACCTATCCGCCGTGGCATTTCCACGATGAAAGGTTATGCGTTCGTAGGCGAGAAAGTGGTTTGCGAGGCAGAGTTTATGGCACAAATAGTTAAGAACAAATAATTCAAAGCATGATAAGTCCCTTAGCGTATATTCATCCCGAGGCAAAAATCGGGGAAAACGTAGAGATTGCTCCTTTTGTTTTCATTGACAAGAATGTGGTAATCGGTGATAACAACAAGATTATGGCAAATGTCAACATTCTGTACGGTGCACGCATCGGCAATGGAAACACCATTTTCCCGGGAGCCGTTATCGGTGCTATTCCCCAGGATTTAAAGTTCAGAGGGGAGGAAAGCACTGCTGAAATCGGAGACAACAATATCATACGTGAAAACGTAACTGTCAACCGCGGTACAGCTGCCAAAGGCAGAACCATCGTCGGTAACAACAATCTCCTGATGGAAAGTGTACACGTGGCCCACGATGCTCTGATAGGCAACAGCTGTATCATTGGCAACTCTACAAAAATGGCGGGTGAAATTGTCATCGACGATTATTCCATCATCAGTGCCAATGTACTGATGCACCAATTCTGCCATGTGGGCGGTTATGGAATGATACAAGGCGGCTGCCGTTTCAGCAAGGACATCCCACCGTACATCATTGCCGGACGCGAGCCTATCTGCTATGCGGGAATCAATGTGGTAGGGTTACGCCGCCGTGGCTTCTCCAACGAGACCATTGAGAAAATCCATGATGCCTATCGTATTATCTATCAAGGCGGTCTGAACAATACGGATGCCTTGAAGAAAATCGAGGATGAAATGGAAATGACACCGGAAATAAGCTATATCGTAAACTTTATACGTGAATCAGCCCGTGGCATTATCCCCGCAGGAAAATGAAAAACGTATGATTTACACAAAGTCAGAAATCATAAATTATAAATCATCATGATCTACAGATTTACAATCATCTCTGATGAGGTGGACGATTTTGTCAGAGAAATACAGATAGACCCGGAAGCTACCTTTTATGACTTCCATGAAGCGATTCTAAAGTCGGCAGGCTACACTAACGACCAGATGACTTCTTTCTTCATTTGCGATGATGACTGGGAGAAAGAGAAAGAAATTACGCTGGAAGAAATGGATGACAATCCGGAAATGGACAGTTGGGTGATGAAAGAGACCCAGTTGAGCGAACTGGTTGAAGACGAGAAGCAGAAACTTCTCTATGTATTCGATTATATGACTGAGCGCTGCTTCTTCATCGAGCTTTCTGAAATCATTACCGGAAAGGAAATGAAAGGAGCCAAATGCACCAAGAAGGCAGGTGAAGCTCCCAAGCAGACCATTGATTTTGAAGAGATGGCAGCTGCTGGCGGTTCCCTTGATTTGGACGAAAACTTTTACGGCGACCAGGACTTCGATATGGAAGATTTCGACAAAGAGGGTTTCGGCGGTTTGGACGAAGCCGGAAACTCCTTTGAAGAAGAGAAATATTAAACAGACATACCATACAGATTTCTTTTAGGCACGGATTACACGGAAACACACGGTTGTTATTGAATATTCCGTGTAATCCGCGTAATCCGTGCCTATTTTTTTACCCACATGCACACCCTAATCGTACTTATCGGTCCCACCGGAGTAGGCAAAACAGAGCTCAGCCTCCGATTGGCAGAACATTTCCATACTTGTATCGTCTCGGCCGATTCGAGACAACTCTATGCAGATTTAAAGATAGGCACGGCTGCCCCTACACCGGAGCAACTGCAACGGGTACAGCATCACTTCGTCGGTACCCTGAAGCTGACAGACTATTACAGTGCCGCCCAATACGAAGCGGAAGTGATGAAGCTGCTGGAAGACCTGTTTACAAAGCATAACACCGTACTGCTGACCGGAGGCTCAATGATGTATGTAGATGCAGTCTGTAAAGGAATTGACGACATTCCGACCGTAGATGCCGATACACGCCAGCTCATGCTGCACAAATACGAAACAGAAGGTCTGGAAAGACTTTGTGCGGAACTTAAGCTGTTGGATCCAGAATATTACAAAATAGTAGATTTGAAGAATCCCAAACGCGTAGTCCATGCTTTGGAAATCTGCTACATGACGGGAAAGGCCTACACTTCCTTCCGCACTCAACAAAAGAAAGAACGCCCCTTCCGTATCATCAAAATAGGATTAACACGTAACCGGGAAGAGCTTTATGAACGCATCAACTGCCGGGTGGACCAAATGGTGGAAGAGGGTTTAGTGGAAGAAGCGCGCATGGTCTACCCGCATAAAAGTCTAAATTCCCTAAATACAGTAGGCTACAAAGAAATATTCAAGTACCTGGATGGTGAATGGACATTACCCTTTGCCATCGAAAAGATAAAGCAGAACTCACGCATCTATTCCCGTAAGCAAATGACCTGGTTCAAACGAGACGAGGAAATCCACTGGTTCCACCCGGAGCAGGAAGGGGAAATACTGGAATACTGTCATTGTTCCATCAAAGGCGTATAAGCCTTTCGGACAAGTGCTTCCACATCTTGATAAAGCTTCTGCATTTCTTGAGAATCAATGCTTCCTTGCTGTCTCCAGCTGTCCAACAATAGGCATGTACGGCGAAACACCTCTGCCTCTACCGTAACAAGCTGCTGCATATAGCCATTATTCTCCATATTGTACAGTTTTTCCCAATTCAGATAACGATTGGTTCCCATCCCCTGATTATAACAAAAGACATTGTTGGAAAGCCGGAGTGACCAATCACTGAGCGGAGCGGCGGCACACGCCTTGTCCCAACATACCATCGGAGGCAGAAGTCTATCCGCATCCTTCACCCAAAGCGGCACGGCAATACCCGTAGGAGGATATCCCAGCATTGTCCACATCGTAGTAAGTTCCACCTTCTCACCCGGTTTTACGCCCTGCACCACAATGGAACAAGAAGTACTGTTACGGGGAATAAAATCCTGGTCGACAAACCAACCGGAACCTTGCGGGCGATTAAATTTCCCGTTCTTCAAATCAATATCAAGCATGCCATTGCGAAACGAACGTGAAAGATCATTGAATATACCCTGCGGTGTGATCCCTCCCGTTGCAGAAGCCCTCATCAGTACCCTGTCTGCCTCCATATAGCGTACATAACCTGCCCCCCGATTTGCTTCACCGGCAAAAGAGAAGTTGGTACGGGCAATGTAGCCGTAAGGAGCATCTTTGGGATTATTGGCATCATACATCGTATATTTATAATAATCCACCTCAAACATGGCGGCAGCGCCTTGAGCGTCGATTACGCCAAAATTGGCCTCTATCAAGCTGGGCTTGGAAATGGTATCGAGGAAATGGCAGAAATCCTCCACCGTGGCACAAACCTCCAAGGCACGGTAGATAATCCTCCCGTTGGCTGCCCCCCGTTCTTCCCCATCTTTCACTTCCACCAGATTGTAGGATTGGGTGTTCATCAAGGCAAAACCAACGGAGTTTGTACCCATCCATGCCTCTTTCAAGGCAGGAAAGTTAGCACTATTCACATCGGCAATGAAGTTATACTTCTCCCCTTTTATATAAGCAACATGATTTCGCAGATAGTCCGTATCACGGTTTTTCCATAGCAACGGACGGCCGTCAGGAGTAACCTTTCCAGAAACGACGGCAGATGTACAAGCCAGAACCGGCTCAGCAGTGAGTGCCGCAAGCAGTCCCCATATTAAAAAAAGATGTTTTATCATAACCTTGCCTTCCTTAGATTTATATTCGCAAAGGTATGATAATCTGTGAAAGGGCAAAAGAAATCCTCTGAAATCCTTATCCCCTATTCATCAGGAAAGAATTATTCGCTGACAAGTTTCTGCAACTTATCCTGCATATACCGAAGTTTCGCAGTTCCAGTACCTTGTTCTATATGACGGATAATGCCTTTCTTATCCACCAGTATAGTGACCGGCATACCACTCACATGAAAGGTCTCGAAGAAAAACAAGTCATCGGCTATCTGGGTAAAGAGGAAAGGACGGCTCTCTACAATTTTCTTTATTTGTGCAGCACTGTCAAAAGTCGTAGCAAGATAGGTTACATCAGGATAGACTTCTATCCATTTGTTCAGCTCCGGCATTTCACGGATACAAGGACCACAGCCGGTATACCAGAAGTTCAAGACCATAGGACGTCCCGTCACATCGGCCTTGCTCCACTCCTGTCCTTCTATGTCTTTCACTTTGAATTCCGGAAAAGCCTTTCCTATCCATTCTTCCTTCTTCAAAGTCTGTACGGCACCGCCTATCGGCAACTTCTTCCCCGTTCCTCCACGGTAACTCATCAAGAAAGCTTCCGCACCAGGCACCTCGTCGGCAGGAGTAGCATATTCTCTCACCTCCTCAGACAGCACAATGCCCTTGCGCAAGCGGAGTTCCGTAACCTCGTGTCTCGCGCCGTCCTCATGTATTATGAAAGCCGCCACGTTGTCCGAACCCACACCAGGCGGCATGCCTTCGAAGAAAAGCCCGCCCACCAAATAATATTTCTTACCGGCTGTCTGGGCAGAGCAAAGCCCTGCCCCCACAGCTACCAGAATCAGAAACAAAGAGAGAATTTTCCTTATCATAGTTGTTAGAGACTATTCACTTTTCAGCGTAATCGTAAGCTTGGGCTGCACCTTCACTTTGCCGGTAGCCATGCCTATATACGAAACAACCAATACAGCATCCTTAGAAGGTACAGAAAGGACAAAATTGCCATTGACATCGGTAACGCTTCCCGTAGTGGTACCTTCTATCAGAACAGCCGCACCGATAACAGGCTCACCCTGCTCATCCACCACTTTGCCTTCCACTTTCATATTGCCTTTGGCAATGGTCTTTTCTACAGCTTTAGTTTTTTTAGTAGTGATGTAAATCTCACCTTTTCCACCTGCCTCTTTCTTCACCTCAATACCCTCAATATTCTCGGCAGGTATTAAATCATCGATAGTTTTAGTACCCAAGTCAACCTTTTCTCCATCAATATAGACAGTCTTTATTAAATCAAGACTACTCTTATGCTGTACTTTAGCATTCTCTGCCACCTCATTACCCCGGCGGATAACCATACCCGGAGTTCCTTGTTTCAGGGTTATCAGAACAACGCCATTCTGTCCCTCTTCTCCATATAAATCCGTGGCAGATTTATCTTTCAAAACCGTTACACGTTCTATCTTATCAGGATTCAATGCACTCATGACAGATGGCGTCACCTCTTTTCCATCCACAATATACAATGGCTCTTTCCCATTACCTGCATATCCTTCAACTGTAATACCATTGGCAGAAGAAGTTTTTTCAAGTTTGTCGTCGTCCAGCCTGAACATCACCGGCACCGTAAATTTCACAGCCACCGGCTGCCCCTTCTGTCTCCCCGGCTTCCACTTCGGCATAGTGTTTATCAATCGCAGCGCCTCGGCATCCATATCCTTATCCACAGAACGGAGCACCTTGGAGTCCTTGATGCTTCCATCTTCATCCACCACAAACTGGACAGTGACCCGTCCCTGCGTACCGTTCTCTTTGGCAGATGCCGGATAACGCATATTCGTCTTGATATAATCCATGAAAGCACTCATTCCGCCGCCGGGAAATTCCGGCATCTCCTCTGCCACCTCGAAGACCAGAGTTCCCTTCAACCGCTTGCGGACTTCCGCCGGTACATACTTCACATCGGCAGGCTTCGTAGTGTCACCTGCACTTTCCGCCACTTTTGTTTCTACAATTGCAGCCAAATCGTTAACTTTGACGCTTGAAATCTTCTCCACTTTATCGGAGACTTCGGGACGGGCAAAAGCTGTCACTGCAATGGCAGCTACCGGAAGTACATAAAGATACTTCAAACGTGCCCACGGGCTTGATTTTTCTTTTAACATCATAGTGATACGTTTTTTAAGTTTACTGTGATTAAAGCTGTTGGCCATAGAGTAGAGCCTTGTGCCGACAGCTTTTTTTATTAATAATAGTTGATACTGTTTTGCATCCACACCCTCCTTTATCACCGTTTCATCCGCTTCAAACTCATGGATATTCTGCAATTCCTGCTTCAGGAGCCATGATGCCGGATTGAACCACTGAAAGAAAATGCAGACATCAGCCACCAGCAAGTCCCAGGAATGGCGGTTATGGATATGGGCAAGCTCGTGGATAAGGATTTCCCGTCCGTTCTCCTCCAAGTCTTTCCGTGAAATGACAATATATCCCATCCAACTGAACGGAGCGATGTCACAGTTGTGTACAATCAAAGTAACGCGCTCTTTCCTGCCCGGTAAGTAGCTGCCGATATCCTCTTTTTTACCCGATTTCAGCAACATCAGTAACCGTACCAACGAATATACGTTGCGGAAGGCAAAGAAAACGATTCCTGCCAGATAGACAAGCAGCGCCACTTGTATCCAGGTGACTGTTGCCGTTTCAGTCCTTGCTCCGGCCTCAGTGGCATTCACTGCATCCGCCATCATCAGCAACTGCTCCAATGTCAGCATCGTCTGGTGCACTTCCGTCTCCTGCTTCACACTTACCTCTACCAAAGGCAATAGGCAGGACAACAGCAAAATGCCCAACAATGAAAAACGGTTGAAACGATGAAACGTCTCGCGTGCCAGCAACAAGCGATAAAACAAATAGAATATCGCCAGGCAAACAGAAGATTTGAGTATATAAACAAAAAACAGACCCATGGTATTATTTACTATTTAGGGATTTACGATTTACTATTTACAGTTACTTGGTCAGTTCATTCCGTAGCATCTCCACTCCGGGAAATCCGGTTGCTTTGTAGGAAATATCTCCTTCACGGTTCACGACGAAATAGGTCGGGATACCCGGATATTCGTACAGCTTTGCCAATGCCGTACTTTGCTCATTGCTAATGCGACAGTGAATACCGGGTATATCCGGTATCATTACTTTCCATTTTCCTTCAGGAGATGTTTCGTCGACAATATATAGATAAACCACCTCTTTCAGCTCCTCTTTCAACGGTTTCAGGCTTTTCATGGCCCGCATACAAGGACCACACCAGGTGTTCCACATATCCACCAGTACCATCTTGCCACGATAAGGACGAGTAATGACCTGCAACAAACTGTCTGCCGCTACCTCCTTTTCCACCTCAACAATCTTATATCCGGTCTTTCCCTTAGTAGCTTCCAACTCTGATTTCAGTTCGGCTTCAATCCTCCCGTTTCTCATCAGGAACAATTGCCTGAGGTCGGGAGAAGCGATGCTGTCCACCGTCCGACGCTCTTCCTCAGTCAAAGGCATGTACTTGCTCAGATTACGGGAAGCACGCCCGGCAAGAAGCATGTCCGGCCAAAGAGGGTCTTGCACAAACTTATCCCGGAAATTTCCGGTAGCGGTCTTCACAAAGTCCGTATAATAATTGTAATATTTCTGTTCGGGGGTATGCAGAATATCCAGTTGCAGTATTTCCTTGAAGTATGAGGTACTGTCCACCGTCATGTCCGCCCTTTTCACCCCCTTCCTGCCCGAAAACATCGGGGCATAACTAAGGTTACTCTTGTAATTATAGATAAGGCTGAACAGATTCATATCCAGATTTGCCCGGATATAAGTACGGCAAGCCTGGCTCATATCCTTGTTTTTTACAAGTTTCTTTTGCACATCTTCATAATGCCTGAACAGATACTTTTTATATGCCTGCGGAGTCATCCCACAAATATCTGCATAAAAATCATCAGTTCCCGATAAGCTTTTCATTTCACCGAACCGCAGCAACTCGGTATTCAGACCGGCATAGTCTCCTTCAAACCAAACACGGCTATCCGTTACACCATCCCTTTTCCGGCTTAAAAGACGGCTTTGCGAATAGAATATTTCAGGCAGATTGATTGTGACATCCAGTTCTCCACCCGGAACGAGAAACAATTCTATTTTCGAACGGGATATCCACAGCGTAGCACCGCTCGGCAACAGCACCTCCGTCTCATAGCGGAACGTGCCATCCTCCGCTATCTTCAAGTCCTTACCGGTGAAATACATGAAGAACCAAGGCGAGTCATAGTAGCGTAACGTCACTCCATACTCTGGTTTATACCCCAATATCCGCCCCTTTATGACAGTCTTTCCCACATTCAGTTCCGGTCCGGGCAATGGCAAAACCTCATCCGGTTTCTTATTCCGCAAACGTTCGGGAATATCCACCCGAGGTTTCTCTCCGTTGAGCTGTATACCATAAATTATCCATCCTTCATCACTACCCGGCATCTCTACGAAATCAAAGCTCTCAGTATCCATCGGAAGCGGACTAAACTTCAAAACAGCAGCCATTTCACCGGAAGCGGGAATATGCGTCCACTCATCCCTGGCAAAACCGGTATTTCCCAAATATCCGTAATCCTTTCCGGATGCCCGCAACACAGCTGTCGAATCAATCCTGACCTTATCGCCCTGCATACCATAAAGCCTTACCGCCAGCCAGGTCGTATCTTTTCCAAGCGTCACTTGCTCCACTTCAATGCTACGCGTATTGCATGCCATGAAATAGGGTACCTCTACGATTTTCTTTGCCTGCAATCCGCAGCAAATACTTACCAGCAGCAAACAAACCAATCCGATATTTTTCATAAGCCAGAGTTATTAGAGTCTCAACAATCTCAGTCCCTTCCCTTTTCCACGTCTTGTATCAACTGCTTCAATTCTTCCAAGGATATATCCTCTTCCTTCACCAAAGACGACACTGCGCTGAGGTAGGAATTATTGAAATATTTACTGATAACGTTCTTCAGTGTCCGCTTGCGAAAATCCTCCTCGCTGACCACCGCATAATACTGATAGGTGTTACCATATGTATGATGGCTCAGGAATCCCTTATCCTCCAATCCCCTCACAATGGTGGACAAAGTATTGAAATGGGGTTTCGGCTCTTCATAGAATGCCAGCATTTCCTTCACAAACAAGGGTCCTTTTTCCCAGAAAAAGCCCATGATTTCTTCTTCTTTTGCAGTCAATCCTTTCATAACATTCTTTGTTTTCTGCAAATAACTAAATTATTTAGTTCAAAAACTAATTTCTCTCGTTAAATAAAACTAAAGCTTTTAGTTTATCCGGCAAACACCACTCTCTAACCATCTCCCGACAAGCAAAATACCTACTAATAGTGATTGCAGTTCTCGGATAAAAGCCGTTACTTTGCGCACGAATTAAAGAATTAAAAACAATAACATACAATGAATGAGCAACATAAGTACCGCTCCACGGACAAGATGAGTGACCTCATCTGTGACAATTACTCCTTATTAATGGTGATGAGCCGCTTCGGACTGTCATTAGGATTCGGAGACAAGAGCGTGAAGGACGTCTGCGAAGCGCAAGGCGTAGATTGCCCCACATTCCTCGCCGTAGCCAACTTTATCAGCGAAGAACAATACTCTTACAGCGGCAATGAAAGTGACTTTTCCATTCCCGCCCTTATGGATTATCTGAAGCGTGCCCACACGTATTTCCTCGACTTCAACCTGCCGGCCATCCGCCGCAAACTCATCGAAGCCATCGATTGTTCCAGTACAAACGATGTAGCCTACCTCATCCTGAAGTTCTTCGATGAATATGCCAAGGAGGTACGCCGCCACATGGAATATGAAAACCAGGCCGTATTCACCTATGTAGAGCAATTGCTCCAAGGCAGACTATCGGACGAATACAACATCGCCACTTTTGCCAGCAAACATAATCAGATAGACACCAAACTGAAAGAGCTGAAGAACATCATCATCAAATACTACCCGGAAAAGGAGAACAACAATCTCCTAAATGCGGTCTTGTTCGATATATTCAACTGCGAACAAGACCTTGCCACCCACTGCCAGGTAGAAGATTATATGTTTGTTCCCGCCGTAGCGCAAATAGAAAGGAAACTGAAAAATGAACAATAATACTTCTTTGAAGATTGTCATTGCAGAAACTTCGGTCATCATCCGGAGTGGTCTGACGGCTGTTTTGAAGCGTATTCCCAACTTGAATGCACACCCTATTGAGGTTTCTTCTCCGGAATCGCTGCAAAACTATATTCACATGCATCCGGCAGACATTATCATCATCAACCCCACTTTCGGTGGCTGGTTCGACCTGCCCGCCTTCAAGGCAGAACACGGAAAATCCGGCATCAAGTACATTGCTATGGTATGCTCCGTCATTGACAACAACATATTGAAGGAATATGACGAGAACTTCGCCATGTGCGATGACATAGATGTCATCACCTCCAAAATCAACCACTTGCTGCACACCGAGGAGGAAGAGGAAAAAGACAGCGAACAAGAAACCCTGAGCCAGCGCGAAAAAGAAATCATCACCTGCGTTGTGAAGGGCATGACCAACAAAGCCATCGCCGACAAACTCTACCTCTCCATTCATACTGTCATTACCCATCGCCGTAACATTGCACGCAAACTGCAGATACATTCTCCGGCAGGGCTTACCATCTACGCTATTGTGAACAAGCTGGTGGAATTGGGCGACATCAAGGACTCTCTATAAGGTTCTTCCGGCAACTGTTTCCCTACCCACTACGGCCTATAGGGAAAAAACGGATGAATCCCTTGCAAAAGTATTCTCCCCCATACGGGAAAAGGCCTCTGGCTATTGATTAAGGTTTATCTTGTGACTGGCGATATACATCTTTAGCGTAAAGATGTATATCTTCAGCATAGAGATGTGCATCTTCAGGCTGAAGACAAAGCTCATCCCCTATGTCAGCCCTCCCCATGCTATGGCTCAAGCAGTCTGACAAGTAGCCTTAACCAACCTTGCCCACAGTATCCGCCACGCCATACACAAATCCCCACTTCACGATATCACATCGGAAAGTGGGGATCCTTTTATCTTCATAAAAGTGGTTACGTAATTATGACTAACTAATTCATTCAAATCTGATGTTGCAAAGATAAGGCATCGGCAGACAGTGCGCAATCGCTCAAATTAGGTATAATGAAAAAAGCCAGTCATTATAAATAGGTAGAACCACCCGTAAATCAAGCATTGGCATAGCTATGCATTCCTCCAAGGATGTAGTTCACCCCAAAATAGGTCATCAGGACTGTCAGAAAGGCGACAATCATATAGATGTGGAAGAATAACGGCCTGCGGAAAATGCGTAGGCTGCGCGCATGGAACGCCGCTCCATAAACCATAAAGGTAATCAGCGCCCATACTTCCTTCGGGTCCCAAGCCCAATATCGCCCCCAAGAAGCATTGGCCCAAACCGCACCCAGAAAAATACCGGCTCCCAAAAAGAAAACGGCGGGATAAAGCAGCAATCGGCTGAGCAGCATCAACATCCGGGCTGAACGGCGAAGACACAATGCCAGTATGCCGTTCAGCATCATAAAGGCAAACAAAGCATAAGACATCATTATCAACGACACATGCGTACTGAGCCATGGAGAAACAAGCACGGGCATCAAGGGAGTGATTTGGGGATTCATCTGTCCCAAATAAGACACTAGCAAGGCAAAACCGGACAGCAAAAAGCCGAAAGGCACCATAAACGGGAAGCGCCGCCGAAACAGACAAGCCAGGAACAGCGCACACAATGCCATGAACTGCATCGTTTCGTATCCGTTGCCCAACGGTATTCGCCCACCGATGTACCACCTCAGGCCATACCCGAAGAGCTGAAAGAGAAACGCCGCATAAAGAGAAAACGGGAAAAAAGTATCTGCCAAACGCGAAGAGAAAGAGAGCGCTACAATCCTACCGGAAGAGTCTGACAATGCCGACGAACGACGCAGGCCGCGATACAGCAGACGGAAGAAAGCCAGCATCCCCACCGTAAGGTTGAACATGAACAGCAATTTACTGAAAGGAATACGGTTATACAGCAATTCGGCTTGTATTTTAG
>OIAA01000689.1_pt1 | contig 12266 bp, 8 predicted proteins | sample 1580591 | NCBI WGS metagenome assembly OIAA01 (sample SAMEA3882556, study PRJEB24775) | human gut metagenome | biome: human-associated habitat; feature: intestine environment; material: feces | place: Netherlands | collected 2009/2010
TGCAACGGTTGCAATGGACCGTCGTACTAAAGAAATGATTCTTCCTGATACTTTACAAGGAGCTCTGAAACATCCGGAATTCTTCGTATGTACCTGCAAGAAAGTAAAAGACCAATATGTAGTGGAGGAGATTACTAAAGTGTAATACTCCCCCCAGTCTTTTATTTTTTATTCGCCCAGTTCACTTAGCAAATCGTAGGAGGGAGCAAAGAAAAGTGTTCCCGTAACTGCTGTACTAAAGTCCAGTAAACGGTCGGTATTGCCTACCGGATTGCCAATAAACATACTTTCCAACATCTGCCGGGTAGTAGTGAACGTACTTGCATAGCCGATGAAGTAAGTACCATATTCTCCCTTAGACGTATTGGCGAACGGCATATTGGCACGCACTATTTTCAGGTCATCTCCAATATTAGTGACGGCATTATGCGCATTTTGAGGTTTCTCCTCGTCAGACAGTTCGACATCGTTAAACTTACGACGCCCGATCACTTTCTCCTGTTCTTCCACAGGTAAGGAGTTCCACGCAACCATATCGTGAATATACTTCTGCACAAAGACATAGCTGCCTCCTGCAAAATCAGCATCTTCCTCTCCTACAACTGCAAAATGATAGGGATTTTCATCAACCGCCGGATTCTCCGTTCCATCCACAAAGCCGATAATGGCTTTGCCATCCATATATCTGAAACCGTGAGTTTCGTCGACAGGTTCAACCACGCCTTGAAGTTTCTCATCGATGATAGATGCAAACTCAAAACATAATCCCATCTGTTTTGCACGGATATGAAACAATAAGTCGCCCGGAGTAGAAACTGCCGTATGCTTCTCGCCTTTTATCTCTTCGAAAGTTTTCAGTTCTTTGGGTTTTCCCTGTTCCGGGAAAAGACGGTTCCAGGCATCGGCTCCAAATCCCATGGTACAACTGAACATCATATCAGGAAAACGGTTACGCATACTGCGAATCAGGGCCGAGAAATTGGCACACACATCTTTTACTTTGTCAAGAGTTTCAGGCGAATCTTTTAAAGTATAAACAATAAAAATAACATTTTCGCCTTGTTTCCCCGCTACGTCTTGTGGGATATTACCACCAAATGAATGTTGATAAGGATTCATATTTTTCTTTTTTTTCTATTAGTTTCGTCAATGAAATAGTTCTGTTCTAACTCATCTTTTTATTAGGATCTTCAATATATGCGGCAGCCCCTTTATCCATAAACAGTTCTACATTTTGCGCATGATGAGCCACATAGGCTGCGGGACCAGTGTCTCCCGAATTACAGATTTCTTCTACTACATCGGCTTTATTTTTTCCGGTAATCAGGAAAATGACATAGCGGGCATTCTGAATGGGGTATCCCGTCATTGCGATACGCTTCTGCCCGTTACGGGGATGTGCACTGACCACATAAATAGAGTTTGAAGTCAGCAAATCTTCTTGCCCGGGAAAGATCGAAGAAGTGTGTCCGTCATCTCCGGCTCCCAACAGTATAATATCGAATTCGGGCCAACCACGCTTAAACGGCACTTGCTGCCGGACTAACTCCGAATAACGAACCGCCTCTTTCGCAGGCTTTGCCTCTCCACGGATACGGAATACATTCTCATAGAGAATAGGAGTGATACCCAAAAGAAGGTTGCGCATCATTCCGTAATTACTGTCCGAATCATCGGGAGGCACACAACGTTCATCCACCCAATAAATCCGCATACGGTCCCAAGGGGTAATTTCCATATATTCATTCGCCCATAAATCGAACATCAGAGCAGGGGTATTACCACCACTAACTGCGATATTGAACACTCTGTCCGGCTCTTCATTCATGATTTCCACCAGGCGGAGTATCAATGCTCGTGAAGTTTCAATTGATGAGGGAAAAACTGATAGTTTCATAATTCACAATATTGATCTGTATTTGTCAAATTCTTACAAGGATTCGTCCAGTCAGCCCCATGTTCGTGCATCATTGCTTCACTTTCCAAAGGTCCCCACGTACCTACGGGATACCCATATAAAGGAGCATCCGTATGCTCTTTCCAATAACGCAACACGGGATCGAAAAAGCGCCATGAAGCCTCTACCGCGTCGCTGCGGGTAAAGAGTGTAGGGTCACCTTGTATGCAATCCTCTATCAGACGGGCATAGGCATCGCCGGTAGGCAACCCGCCCAACTGGTCATAACTGAAGTCCATCATCACCTGCTTCACGTCAAATCCCGGTCCGGGAGTCTTCATGCCGAATTTCAGCACAATGCCTTCATTGGGTTGCAGGCGGAGAATCAGCTTATTCGCGCGGGGACAATGTCCACCCTCGCAACGAAACATCTGATGGGGCGTCTCACGGAAATGTACAACAATCTCAGTCACCTTTGTCGGCATTTGTTTGCCGGTACGGATATAGAAAGGAACACCCTTCCACCGCCAGTTGTTAATACCGATTTTCATGGCAATATACGTTTCGGTACGCGAATCAGGTGCCACGTTCTTCTCTTCCCTATACCCGGCTTTCGAGCCCGAAGCCGTATATTGTCCGCGGACAATGTGTTCCTCCAAATCCTCCTCTGTCAAGGGGGCCAATGACTCATAGACCTTCACCACCTCGTTGCGGAAATTATCGGCATTGAAAACGGCAGGCGGTTCCAATGCAGTGAGCGCCACAAGCTGTATGAGGTGGTTTTGTACCATATCGCGCAGGGCTCCGGCACCTTCATAGAATCCGCCACGTCCTTCGATACCCAGATTCTCTACGGCTGTAATCTCCACATAGTCTATATAATTACGGTTCCATAGCGGTTCGAAGATTCCGTTGGCAAAACGGAAGGCGAGAATGTTCTGCGCCGTTTCCTTACCCAAAAAATGGTCGATGCGGTAAATCTGATGCTCCTTGAAAACGGAAGCATAAATGCTATTCAGCTTTCTGGCTGACTCCAAATCGTAACCGAACGGCTTTTCAACGATGATACGCGTATCAGGACGGTTCAGACCGGCCGCCTTCAAGTGCAAGGGAATGACACCGTACAAGGAAGGTGGAGTAGCCAGATAGAACAGCAGGTTGTCCGGTTTCTGCTCACCGGTAAACTCTTGTAAACGTCCGTCCAGCAGATGATAGCCTTCAACCTCGGCGGGATCCAATGTCTGGTAATGCAGATGGCTGCAAAAATCCCTCATTTTATCTTCCACCTGCTCTCTGGAAGCTACGAACTTACTCAATTCACTCATTATATATTCTTGGTAACGGGCATCCGTATACTCGGTGCGTCCTATCCCCAGAATGGAGAATCCTTCCGGCAACCGCCCGCCACTATACAAAGTATAGAGCGCCGGCATCAGTTTGCGCTTCGTCAAGTCACCCGAAGCGCCGAATATAACAATCACTAATTTCTTCATCATCTTCTCCCCCTTTCTCACACATTGTACGTACCCGATTTCGTATCTCCTCCGTGTCCCGTCCAATTTTCATGGAAAAACTGTCCACGCAACTCGTCTGTCCTTTCAAAGGTATGCGCACCAAAATAGTCACGTTGCGCCTGAATCATATTGGCAGGCAACTTGGCAGACACCAGCGAATAGAAATAATTCAAGGCGGACGAGAATGCAGGCACCGGAAGTTCCTCTTTCATGGATTGTGCCACCAGATGTTTCCAGCCGGAAAGCAACAGCTGCATTTCATTTTTGAAATAAGGAGCCAACAGCAGATGTTTGGGCTTGTCTTTTGCCTCGAAAGCCGTAGCTATGTCGTTCAGGAAAATACTACGGATGATGCAGCCGCCCCGCCACATGCGGGCGATGGATGCCAAATCGAGGTTCCAGGCAAAAGCGTCGGATGCACGCTGCAACACAGCAAATCCCTGAGCATATGACACTAATTTAGAAGCATAGAGTGCGGAATAGATATCCTTCACCATCTCCGACTTGTTGTACACCGCCTGCGAGCGTCGGCATACAAATTGCTTGGAAGCCGTTTCACGCAAGCCCTTCTGTGCCGACAAACTACGTTCGAACACAGCCGTAGCAATCAGCCCCAACGGCATACCCAGCTCCATCGCATTGATAACGGACCACTTGCCCGTACCTTTCTGTCCGGCGGTATCCAATATCTTATCTATCAGGTAACCTCCTGATTTGTCCTTATGACGCAGTATGTTGGCGGTAATTTCAATGAGATAGCTACGCAACTTACCCTCATTCCAATCAGCAAAGATTTCCGCCATCTGTCCATTGTCCAGACCAAGCAGATTCTTCATCACCCAATAAGCTTCGGCAATAAGCTGCATATCTCCATATTCGATACCGTTATGTATCATCTTGACGAAATGACCGGAACCGGCAGGACCAATCCACTGGCAGCACGGGGTACCGTCAGATGCTTTTGCCGCAATACTCTGCAGGATAGGCTTCACCTCAGGCCAGGCACTTTCAGAGCCTCCGGGCATGATAGACGCGCCGTTCAGCGCTCCTTCCTCTCCACCGGAAACTCCAGCTCCCACAAAACGGAAGCCTTTCTTTTCGGCCAATGCCACACGCCGGTTGGTGTCCTCATAATTGGAATTACCACCGTCAATCAGGATATCCCCTTCGGACAAATGGGGAAACAGCTGTTCCATCAGTTCATCCACCGCACTGCCGGCACGAACCATCATCATTATTTTGCGGGGTATGGCAATGGAAGTTACAAATTCGGCTATATCTGTATAGCCTTCAATTTTTTTCCCTTTGGCGCGGCCGTTCACAAAACGCTCCACCACCCCTTCTTCCACTCCCGGAACCGTACGATTATATACCGAAACATTCCATCCCTTATCTGCCATATTGAGGGCCAAATTCTCGCCCATAACTGCCAGACCGATAAGTCCAATGTCTGTTTTATTTAAATTCTTCATATTCATGTAAATTTTGTCTTTATATGGAAACAAAATGCTAACAGCATTTGTTCGTATGAATTACGAAAATAAAATAGTACTTTTGTCAGCGAAAGCCTATTTTTCAACCAGACAGAAAACCAATGCTCATGAAGAACTTCCACATCGGACTATTGCCACGCATCATCATTGCCATTATCTTAGGTATACTTTTCGGAAATTTCCTACCGGCTTCGCTGGTACGGCTGTTCGTAACATTCAATGCCATTTTCAGTGAATTCCTGAACTTCTCCATCCCCCTCATCATTGTGGGACTGGTCACGATTGCCATTGCCGACATCGGCAAAGGAGCCGGACGGATGCTGGTCGTCACGGCGCTCATTGCTTACGGAGCTACCTTATTCTCCGGCTTTCTCTCCTATTTCACCGGTATGGCGGTATTTCCTTCCCTCATAGAAACCGGGGTGCCGTTAGAAGAAGTCAGTGAGTCTCAAGGCATTCTTCCCTATTTTTCCGTGGGTATCCCGCCCTTGATGAATGTTATGACCGCACTCGTACTTGCCTTCACACTGGGGCTGGGCCTGGCTCATCTGAAAAGTGAGGTACTGAAAAATGCGGCACGCGATTTTCAAGAGATTGTCATCCGCATGATCAGTGCAGTGATATTGCCGCTGCTTCCCATCTATATTTTCGGCATTTTCCTCAACATGACGCACAGTGGACAAGTATTCGGCATCCTGATGGTCTTTATTAAGATTATCGGTGTAATCTTCCTGCTTCACATCTTTCTCCTGGTATTCCAATACAGCATTGCGGCACTGTTTGTCCGCAAGAACCCTCTCAAACTACTGGGACGAATGATGCCTGCCTACTTCACGGCTCTAGGCACTCAATCCAGTGCCGCCACTATCCCTGTAACATTGGAGCAAAGTCGGAAGAACGGCGTCTCTGCCGATATTGCCGGATTCGTCATCCCACTTTGCGCCACCATCCATCTGTCGGGCAGCACATTGAAGATTGTGGCATGCGCCCTGGCACTGATGATAATGCAAGGCATGCCCCATGATTTCCCTCTATTTGCAGGATTTATCTTCATGCTGGGCATCACTATGGTAGCCGCTCCCGGGGTACCGGGAGGCGCCATCATGGCATCACTGGGCATCCTGCAATCCATGCTGGGCTTCGACGAGTCGGCACAAGCGCTGATGATTGCACTATACATAGCGATGGACAGCTTCGGTACTGCCTGCAATGTGACGGGCGACGGGGCAATCGCACTGATTATCGACAAAGTGATGGGAAAGAAATAGTTTATATTTTGCCATCTCGTGGAAAATAACGAATATTGCAGTCCGAAAAGACATAATAACAAGAAGCATACATTATGAAGAAAGCCCTTATCTCCGGCATTACCGGGCAGGACGGCTCGTTCCTTGCCGAATTCCTCCTGCAGAAAGGATATGAAGTGCACGGTATCCTGCGTCGCTCTTCCTCTTTCAACACCGGCCGCATCGAACACCTCTACTTCGATGAGTGGGTACGCGACATGAAACAGAAACGTACCATTAATCTGCACTATGGAGACATGACAGACTCCAGCTCTCTCATCCGTATCATCCAGAGTGTGCAGCCGGACGAAATATATAACCTTGCCGCCCAAAGCCATGTCAAAGTATCCTTCGACGTGCCCGAATATACCGCCGAAACCGATGCCGTAGGCACCCTGCGCATGCTCGAAGCCGTACGCATTCTCGGTATGGAAAAGAAGACACGCATCTACCAGGCCTCCACTTCCGAGCTCTTCGGAAAAGTGCAGGAAGTGCCGCAAAGCGAAACGACCCCGTTCTATCCCCGCAGCCCCTATGGCGTAGCCAAACAGTATGGCTTTTGGATTACAAAGAACTACCGCGAAAGCTATGGCATGTTTGCTGTAAACGGCATACTCTTCAACCACGAGAGCGAACGCCGAGGTGAAACCTTCGTGACAAGAAAAATCACACTGGCGGCTGCCCGCATCGCCCAAGGCTTCCAGGACAAGCTGTATCTGGGCAATCTGGATGCCCGGCGCGACTGGGGATATGCCAAAGACTACATCGAGTGCATGTGGCTCATCCTGCAGCACGACACCCCCGAAGACTTCGTCATTGCCACCGGAGAAATGCATACCGTACGCGAATTTGCGACACTGGCATTCCGGGAGGTAGGCATCACTCTGTGCTGGGAAGGCCAGGGAGTGGATGAGAAGGGTATCGACACACAGACCGGAAAAGTCCTCGTGGAAGTCGACCCCAAATATTTCCGGCCTGCCGAAGTGGAACAATTGCTGGGCGACCCCACCAAAGCAAAAACACTGCTGGGATGGAATCCGAGGCAGACCAGTTTTGAAGAGTTGGTACGCATCATGGCAGAGCACGACATGAAATTTGTGAAGAAACTGTATTTAAGAAGCAAAGAGCTTTGAATGAACTATTAAACTTTCAGACAACAATGTTAGACAAAAATGCCAAAATATATGTAGCAGGCCACCGGGGACTGGTAGGTTCTGCCATCTGGAAAAATCTTGAGGAGAAAGGATACACCAATCTCATCGGCAAGACCCACACAGAACTCGATCTGCTCGACGGAGTTGCCGTACGCCGCTTCTTCGACGAGGAACAGCCCGAATATGTATTCCTTGCCGCCGCCTTTGTGGGTGGCATCATGGCCAACAGTATCTACCGTGCCGACTTCATCTACAAGAACTTGCAGATACAGCAGAACGTCATCGGCGAAAGCTTCCGCCACGGAGTGAAAAAACTTCTCTTTCTGGGCAGCACCTGCATCTATCCCCGTGATGCCGAACAGCCGATGAAAGAAGACGCACTCCTCACTTCTCCGCTGGAATACACGAACGAACCCTATGCCATCGCCAAAATAGCCGGACTGAAAATGTGCGAAAGCTTCAATCTTCAATACAGTACGAACTACATTGCCGTGATGCCCACCAACCTTTACGGTCCCAACGACAACTTCGACCTGGAACGCAGCCACGTGCTCCCTGCCATGATACGCAAGATACACCTCGCCCACTGCCTGAAACAAGGCGACTGGGATGCCGTACGCCACGACATGAACCTGCGTCCGGTGGAAGGCATCAACGGCGACAGCAGCAAAGAGGACATTCTGAATATCCTCCGGAAATACGGCATCAGCGAAGAAGAAGTGAGATTATGGGGTACCGGCACCCCCTTGCGCGAATTCCTCTGGAGCGAGGAGATGGCAGATGCCAGCGTCTTCGTCATGGAACACGTCGACTTCAAAGATACCTTCAAGCCGGGCGACAAGGAAATCCGCAACTGTCACATCAATATCGGTACGGGCAAGGAAATCACTATCCGCCAGTTGGCAGAGCTGATTGTCAACACCGTAGGCTATCAGGGCCGGTTGACCTTCGACACTTCCAAACCCGACGGCACCATGCGCAAACTGACCGATCCCGGTAAGTTACATGCATTGGGATGGCATCATAAGATTGATATCGAGGAAGGTGTGCAACGCATGTACCGATGGTACTTGGGAAAGTAATTAGTGACGTCTGATTAGCCATGAATGCCATACGGTACAAGGTGGGAACTGTATTGTTTATATTGCTGATACTTTTATCAGGTATCAGCCCAACCATGAATGCCATGATAGCTCCCGTGACCTATTCCGTTCGCGGCAAAGTCATCGACAGACAGTCCAGACAACCCGTGGCCTACGCCAACGTTTTCGTTGCCGGCATCCCCGGGAAAGGGGTATCCACCGATTCACTCGGCACATTCAAGATAGAGCAGGTACCTCCGGGCATTTATAGCCTTGAGGCATCCTGCATAGGATACCAGACTGTTTCCACCCCCGAATATATCGTTTCAGCCTCAACCCCGTTCATCGAGATAGAGATGGAAGAGGATGCCAATCTGCTGAACACAGTAGTGGTGGTGCCTTCCCCCTTCCGGCGAAATATCGAAAGCCCGGTCAGCATGCGTATCATCGGCTTGCAGGAAATAGAGAAAAGTCCCGGAGCCAACCGGGATGTTTCGCGCATCGTACGCTCCTATCCCGGCGTCTCTTTCTCTCCCATCGGCTATCGCAACGACTTGATTGTTCGGGGCGGTTCTCCTTCCGAAAACCGCTTTTATATGGATGGCATCGAAATCCCCAACATCAACCACTTTGCCACTCAGGGTGCATCCGGAGGACCGGTAAGTATTGTCAATGCCGACCTGATACGCGAGATTACATTTTATACGGGCGCCTTCCCCGCCAACCGCTCCGGAGTTCCGTCCTCGACTTCCGCCTCAAGGACGGAAATCCGGACAAGCAGGCGTTCAAAGCCACCATCGGCGCATCGGAAGTCTCGCTCAGCGGAGCAGGCCATCTGGGGCAGCGCACCACTTATCTGTTCTCCGCACGCCAGTCCTACCTGCAACTTTTGTTCAAGGCTTTGGGACTGCCCTTCCTGCCCAATTTCATTGACGGACAATTCAAAACAAAAACCCGTTTCAACGAGCACAGCGAGCTGACCCTGCTTGGTCTTGCAGGCATTGACAAGATGAAACTGAATACCGATGAAAAAGGAGAAGATGCCGAATATCTGCTCAGCTATCTCCCCACTATCCATCAGGAAACATTCACTTTCGGAGCCTCTTACAGACACTACAATGGAAGGCACGTACAATCCCTTATACTGAGCCATAACTACCTGAACAACCGCAATCTGAAATACCGCAACAACGATGACTCTTCCGAAGACAACCTGACCCTGCGCCTACGCTCCACAGAACAAAAGACCACCCTGCGTTTCGAAAACCAAACGCGCTTGGGAGCATGGACCCTAAAAGAAGGAGCAGAACTGAACAACTCCATCTATACAAACCACAGCAGGCAAAGACTATACGGCAGTCATTCGGGTACGCTTTCCATCTACGAAACCTCACTCAACATCTTCGGCTGGGGGGCTTTCTTCTCTTCCAACTATACCACCGCCGACAAGCGTCTGGCCCTTTCTGCCGGTATCCGTATGGATGGCAACACTTACAACCGAAAGATGCGGCAGCTATGGAAACAGTTCTCCCCACGCCTCTCTGCATCCTACAAACTCTCGGAACAATGGACCCTGAGCGGAAGTACCGGCCTCTACCACCAATTGCCTCCCTACACCGCTTTGGGATATAAAGACAATGAAGGGCAATATCTCAACAAAAACCTGAAGTACATGCAGGTCTTTGAAAGCAGCCTCGGTGTGGACTGGCACCTGCAAGACCGGTTCATGGTTTCTGCAGAAGGTTTCTTCAAGCGTTACAGCCGTATGCCACTTTCCCTTCAAGACAACATTCCGTTGGCATGCAAAGGAAACGATTACGGTGTCACCGGCAACGAAGCACTCGTCCCTACAGCCAGCGGCAGGGCCTACGGACTGGAAACCATGTTCCGCTGGCAGGCATCCGGCAAGTTCAATCTCGTATCCTCCTTCACCTTATACCGCAGCGAATACCGCAACCGCCCAGATGGAGACTTCATTCCATCTGCCTGGGACAACCGTTTCATACTCAACATGAGCGGTACATACAACCTGCCCCGGCGCTGGAGCATAGGAGGCAAGCTAAGCTATATAGGCGGCAGCCCCTACACTCCCTATGATGAAGACAAATCATCACTCGTAGAAGCATGGGATGCCAAAGGACAGCCCTACTACGACTATGCGTACTATAATACCGGGCGACTTCCCAACTTTGCCCAGTTAGACTTGCGTGTGGACAAGTCCTTCTACTTCCATCACTGCATGATAGGAATCTATCTGGACATACAGAATATCACCGGCAACAAACTGAAGCAACCGGATGTGATAATGAGTACGGGCATCATCGAAAATCCGTCTGCTCCTGTTACCGAACAGCGCTATAAAATGAAATACCTCAAGCAGGAAAGCGGCACTATCCTGCCTACTTTAGGTATAACTGTCGAGTTTTAGCAAATAGCCGCCATAAAAACTATTTTCCCTATAAAAGTTTGCTTTCTATATATAAACCCTTATATTTGCACAATTTTCAACCAAATGTGCAATTAATATCATGGAACAAAGTTTTATCGCCTATATAGAGAATAGCATAAAGGAAAATTGGGATTTAGACGCTCTGACCGACTATAAGGGAGCAACCCTACAATATAAGGACGTAGCCCGCAAAATAGAAAAGCTGCATATCATTTTCGAGGCAAGCGGCATCAAGAAAGGCGATAAGATTGCCGTCTGTGGCCGCAACAGTTCCCACTGGGGCGTAACGTTCCTCGCAACATTGACCTACGGTGCGGTAATCGTCCCCATCCTTCACGAGTTCAAGGCAGACAATGTACACAACATCGTGAACCATTCCGAAGCCAAACTGCTTTTCGTAGGCGACCAGGTTTGGGAAAACCTCAACGAAAGTGCCATGCCGCTGCTGGAGGGCATCATGATGATGGCAGACTTCTACATTCTTGTCTCCCGTAGCGAAAAGTTGGACTATGCCCGCGAACATCTCAACGAAATGTTCGGTAAGAAATACCCCAAGAACTTCCGCAAGGAGCATGTCAGTTATCACAAGGACCAGCCCGACGAACTGGCGGTCATCAACTATACATCCGGCACCACCAGTTACTCCAAAGGAGTGATGCTGCCCTACCGCAGCCTTTGGTCAAACACCACTTTTGCTTTCGAAGTATTGCCGCTGAAAGCCGGTGACAAGATTGTCTCCATGCTGCCAATGGCACATATGTACGGACTTGCATTCGAGTTTCTGTATGAATTCGCCGTAGGTTGCCACATATTCTTCCTCACTCGTATGCCCAGCCCCAAAATCATTTTCCAGGCTTTCACCGAAGTGAAGCCTAACCTGATTGTGGCTGTTCCGCTCATTATCGAAAAGATTATAAAGAAGAGCGTACTGCCCAAGCTGGAAACTCCTGCCATGAAGCTGTTGCTGAAAGTACCCATCATCAATGACAAGATAAAGGCGACCGTACGCGAACAAATGATTCAAGCCTTTGGCGGAAACTTTGCAGAAATCATTGTAGGAGGAGCTGCCTTCAACCAGGAAGTGGAGCAGTTCTTAAAGATGATAGATTTCCCCTATACGGTAGGCTATGGAATGACGGAATGCGGCCCCATCATCTGTTACGAGGATTGGACCCGCTTCAAACCCGGTTCTTGCGGAAAGGCCGCACCGCGTATGGAGGTGAAAATCCTATCATCCGATCCCGAAAACATTCCGGGAGAGATTGTCTGCCGTGGTCCCAATGTCATGCTGGGTTACTACAAGAACGACGAGGCCACCGTACAGGTACTCGACAAAGACGGCTGGCTGCACACCGGAGACCTTGCCCTGATGGATGCCGAAGGCAACGTAA
>OIAA01000692.1_pt1 | contig 12214 bp, 9 predicted proteins | sample 1580591 | NCBI WGS metagenome assembly OIAA01 (sample SAMEA3882556, study PRJEB24775) | human gut metagenome | biome: human-associated habitat; feature: intestine environment; material: feces | place: Netherlands | collected 2009/2010
TTCCTATAATGACAATCTGGAAGAAGTGTTCGAAAACCGGGAACAGATTGAGATTTCCCGCTATTACGAAAAACTGCCGAAGCCGACATTGATTGCAACACAAGAGTATGTGGAAGGTAAGATTTATTATCGCAATCCGGCTAAGGAAAAAGAAAAATTGCAGTAATGATACAGCGTATTCAATCTGTTTATTTGTTGTTGGTAACCGTCCTGCTGGTTGTGGCCATCTGCATGCCCGTAGGACAGTTCATCGGAGCGGACGGAGTGACGGCGCATGTTTTCAAGCCTCTGGGAGTGGCTTTGGCCGACGGAGGATTTCAGTCTACTTGGGGCTTGTTCGGAATATTGCTGCTCAGTGCACTGGTTGCCTTCTGTACGATATTCCTTTTCCGTAACCGTATGTTACAAATACGCATGACGATTTTCAGCAGCATCCTGCTGATAGGTTACTACATAGCCTTCTGCGTATTTATGTTTATTTTGAAGGGCGATTTGGATGCCACGGCTTTCCAGCTTGGATGGGCGCTTTGCCTTCCGGTGGTAGCCATCATCCTCAACTATCTGGCCTTCCGTGCCATCTACAAAGATGAGGTGATGGTGAAGGCTGCAGATCGTTTAAGAAGATAAGAAGGTTTATCTACTTGATAATAACAAAAGGCAGACCACGTATTTCATTCGGGATACGTGGTCTGCCTTTTGTATTGTTTCTGCTTGGGGGTACAGCCGTTTCCATTATACTGTTCCCATTAGAGGAAATTGTCGTTCCTACGTGTGGAAACGGGTGTTTCCTATAAGCATTACTTCTTCAAGTCAAAGAGATAAGTTACCTTGGCCGTAATGACTCCGTGTGCGGAGCGCGAGAAAAAGTCCTTCTTGGTGCTGCCATAGAAATCGGACAAAGCATAGTAGTATCTTCCTTCTACAATGAAATTGCCTGCCTTGGTGCGTAGTTCTATGCCTGCTCCACCTGCAATGCCGTAGTCGAATTTGTTGTCTATGGCTTTGCCGTGCTGTTCCACGGTGATGTTGGTGTAGGAGTCTGCTACAGTGCCGTCCCAGTCGCCGTCTATCTTTTCGCTGTCGCCAAGCAGGAAGCCTATCTGCGGACCGGCATGGATGAAGAATTGCAGACCGCGGTCCTTGCCGAAGGCCAGATGTGCCAGGAAGGGTATTTCCACATAGTTCATGGTGCGTGTGTAGCTCAGTGTGGGATAGTCCTCATAGTACTCGTCCCAACCGTGCTGCGAGAAGTTCAGCTCGATTTGTGCACCGCAAATCATGCTGAAATATTTCTCGGAGATATATCGGGCTGTCACACCACCGTTGATGCCCATCAGATTCTTCTGCTTGATAGAGGGAGAGAAGCTTACGCTATTCAGATTGATGCCTCCATTGACGCCCACAGCGAAGTTGTGGCGTTGCTCGCCCACCTGCGCATGCAGGGGCAATATACATGCACACACCAGCAGGGCGAATATGATGATTGTTCTCAGGTTCATGTTATAAGTTACGAGTTACAAGTTACAAGTTACGAGTTAATAGTTATATAGTGGATTATCAGATGATTAATCATTAATCAAAGTCCAACTTCACCAGCTCAAAGTTCTTGGTGAAGTGCACGAAGAACACCTTCTTGTTGATGAAGCCTCCCCAGTTGTTTACCCGTTGGAACTTGAAGCCGGTCTGGATGGGAATCAAATCCAGTCCCTGCATGTTCTTCTCGAAAGAAGAGCCATAGCGCGCAAGTCCTTTCAGGAAGAAATAGCCGGTATCGAAGCCCAGCATTCCGAATTTGGGATAGCGCTCGTCCATCTCCTTACCATACCATCTGCGGTAGTTTTTGGTAAAGTTGATGGCGGCAGGCAGCAGGTTGTTGGTGTAGAAAGAGGAATAGAAATAGGTGTCCAGTTCAAAGAAGGCTTCCAAGTGGTCTTTGGTGTAGGTTTGCCATTCCGGATAACCAAACAGATGGATGTTACTTTCCGGATTCTCACGAACCAATAGGGTGAGTTGAGGTAGTATTTTTATCAGAGTCACATTGCTTCCCGATGTAGGGATGAATATATTTTCCCGATCAGAGCGTAACACTGTTTTCAGGGATTCTACCGTTGCATCCTCTTTCAGGGATTTCATTGGGATAGAGCGATTCTTTAGTTCATCCTTTAATCCTTTGATAAATTCGGCTTTATCTTTTGTGCCTGTACTGGCCTCTATAAAGATGACATTGGCATTCGGGAATTGGCGAACGAAGTGGTCATATACTTCTGAGTAAAGATATGACTGGGGAGTGTTAATCTGATAGATGGCAGGGTTGCGGAATACACTGTTATCTTTTGATGAGAATGGTACCACGAGCCGAATATCATTTTTCTGGGCGAAATCAGCCAGTGGCTTGACTTGTTGTGGATATAACGGACCGAAAATAATATCCATATCCTTCATCTCGCTTTTGCCCAGAATGGAGTTCAGCGAGGCACTTTCGGGGCCCGAATTGTAAGTGTACAAGTCAATGGAAGTGCCGGTACGTTTCAGACTGTCTACGGCCATCAGCAGGCCTTCGTAGTATTCCACCATACGGGAGGACTCACTCTTCGATACCCCGTCCAGAAAGGGGAGGATGACGGCAGCCTTGATGGTGCTGAAACGCTCTGTCTCTTTTCTGTTTTCGCGGAACAGCTCGCTGTTGGTAGGCGTGGCCTGCAACTGCGCGCTCTGCTCCGTCTGTGCCTTGGGGTAGGGGATGCAGAGGAAGGTTCCCTTCTTTATTTTGTTCTCGCCTTTCAGCTCCGGATTGGCGGCAATCAGCTCGGCTTCGCTGATGCCGTATTCGCGGCTGATGCTGAATACGGTTTCTTTTCGTTTCACCTTGTGCATGTCGCGGCAGCGCGACTCTATGGGACCGGGAATATTGTTGTTGGCAACCACTGTGTTGTTGCTCAGTGTCTCGGTTGGGGCCATGGTTTCGGCCTCGGTTGTGGAAGGAATGAGGATGACTTGTCCGATACGGAAATTCTCGGCGCTCAGTCCAGGGTTGGCGTCACAGATGGCTTTGGCAGATACGTTGTATTTCACGGTCAGCCGGTAGAGGGTCTCGCCGGATGCGATGGTGTGGTATGTTTCTTTTTGTGCGTTGGCGGCACTGCGGGGGATACGCAGCATGCGTCCGATGAATATTCTCTCGTCACTGCCGGGATTCAGTTTGATGATGTCTGCCTGGCTGACGCCGTACATGCTGGCGATGGAGTAGAGACTTTGTCCTTTTTCGATGGTATGCAGGAAATAAGATTGGTTCTCTTGTGCCACTGCACCCAGCGTGCATGCGCCGGCAAGCAGCAGGGAGCAGATAATGCGGTTAATCGTTTTCATTCAGTAATCGTTGGTTTATGTTTACAATTTCCCAAAGTAGCTGCAAAGGTACGAATATTGTGGCATTTCTGCCAAAGGATTGCGTTAAGAAATAATATTGTGCATTTCAAAACTGAAAAATAGCGCTTTTCGGCTGATATTCGGGGGGAAACAGTTATTTTTGCAGTTAAAACGATAGGATAAATCAACATGCAAGAAGAAACTGAATATATCAATGTATATGGTGCGCGCGTGCACAACCTCAAGAATATCGATGCCGAGATTCCCCGTAACAGCCTGACGGTGATTACCGGACTGAGCGGAAGCGGCAAGTCCTCGCTGGCATTCGATACCATCTTTGCCGAAGGGCAGCGCCGCTATATCGAGACTTTTTCGGCATACGCCCGCAACTTCCTGGGAAACTTGGAGCGTCCGGACGTGGACAAGATAACGGGACTGAGCCCGGTTATCTCCATCGAGCAGAAAACCACGAACAAGAATCCGCGCTCCACTGTGGGCACCACCACCGAGGTGTACGACTACCTGCGTCTGCTCTATGCCCGCGCCGGCGACGCCTACTCCTACCTCTCGGGCGAGAAGATGGTGAAGTACACCGAAGAGCAGATACTGGACCTCATTCTGAAAGACTATAAAGGAAAGCGCATCTACATCCTTGCCCCGCTGGTGCGGGGGCGTAAGGGACACTACAAGGAGCTTTTCGAGCAGGTGCGCAAGAAGGGCTACCTCTACGTGCGTGTGGACGGCGAGGTGCGCGAAGCCCTGCCCGGTATGAAGCTGGACCGCTACAAAAACCACGATGTGGAGGTAGTGATAGACAAGCTTGTGGTGGCAGATAAGGACGACACGCGCTTGAAGAACAGCGTAGCCACCGCCATGCGCCAGGGCGACGGGCTGCTGATGATACTTGATGCGCAGACCGACAGCGTGCGCCATTACAGCAAGCGGCTGATGTGTCCCGTGACGGGCTTGTCCTATCGGGAACCGGCACCGCACAACTTCTCCTTCAACTCCCCGCAGGGCGCATGCCCCAAGTGCAAAGGGCTGGGGGTGGTGAGCCAGATTGACATCGACAAGGTGATTCCCGACCGTGAGCTCTCCATCGCCGGAGGTGCCATCGCACCCTTGGGGAAAGCCAAGAACAGCATGATTTTCTGGCAGATTACCGCCTTGCTGGAGAAGTATGAGGCAACGCTGAAAACTCCGGTGAAGGAGCTGCCGGAGGATGCACTGGACGAGGTGCTCTACGGCTCGGACGAGCGCATCAAGATAAAGAGTTCGCTGATAGGCACCTCTTCCGACTACTTCGTGACGTTTGAGGGTGTCATCAAATACATTCAGATGTTGCAAGAGAAGGATGCTTCCGCCACGGCGCAGAAGTGGGCGGACCAGTTTGCCAAGACTGCCGTTTGTCCGGAGTGCCATGGCGCCAAGCTGAACAAGGAAGCGCTTTCGTTCCGCATCCACGACAAGAACATCTACGAATTGTCCACGATGGACATCAATGAGCTGTATGACTGGCTGGCAAACGTAGACCCGCACCTCAGCAGCAAGCAGCAGCAGATTGCCGGTGAAATTCTGAAGGAAATCCGTACGCGGCTCAAGTTTCTGCTCGATGTCGGTCTGGATTATCTGTCGCTGAACCGCAGCTCCGTCAGCCTGTCCGGTGGAGAGAGCCAGCGTATCCGCCTGGCTACGCAGATAGGCTCTCAGCTGGTGAATGTGCTCTATATATTGGACGAGCCGAGTATCGGCCTGCACCAGCGTGACAACCAGCGCTTGATACACTCCTTGAAGGACCTGCGCGACATTGGCAACTCCGTCATTGTGGTGGAGCATGACAAGGACATGATGCTGGCTGCCGATTACGTCATTGATATGGGTCCGAAAGCCGGTCGCCTGGGAGGGGATGTCGTCTTTGCCGGCACTCCCCGAGAAATGCTCCGGACGCATACGCTGACTTCCCAATACCTGAATGGAGAACGTGCCATCGAGGTACCTGCCAAGCGTCGCGAGGGCAATGGGTACAGCCTGTGGTTGCGAGGCGCCAGGGGCAATAATCTGAAGAATGTGGATGTGGAGTTCCCGTTGGGCAAGCTGATTTGTGTTACCGGTGTGTCTGGCAGTGGCAAGTCCACGCTTATCAACGAGACGTTGCAGCCTATTCTTTCGCAGAAGTTCTACCGCTCCCTTCAAGACCCTTTGGAGTATGACAGCATTGAAGGACTGGAGCATATAGACAAAGTGGTGAATGTGGACCAGTCTCCCTTGGGACGTACGCCGCGTTCCAATCCTGCCACCTATACGGGTGTGTTCTCGGATATCCGCAATCTGTTTGTCGGCCTGCCCGAAGCGAAGATACGCGGGTATAAGCCGGGACGCTTCTCCTTCAACGTCAGTGGCGGACGCTGCGAGGCTTGCCAGGGCAACGGCTACAAATGTATTGAGATGAATTTCCTGCCGGATGTGTATGTGCCTTGCGAGGTGTGCCACGGCAAACGCTATAACCGCGAGACGCTGGAAGTGCGCTTTAAAGGCAAGTCTATTGCCGATGTGCTGGATATGACTATCAACCGTGCGGTGGAGTTCTTCGAGAATGTGCCTCAGATATTGAATAAGATTAAGGTTATCCAGGAAGTGGGATTGGGCTATATCAAGCTGGGACAGTCCTCCACCACGCTCTCCGGAGGCGAGAGCCAGCGCGTGAAGTTGGCTACGGAACTCTCCAAGCGTGATACGGGCAAGACACTCTATATCCTCGACGAACCTACCACCGGACTTCATTTTGAAGATATCCGCGTACTGATGAATGTACTGAACAAACTTGTTGACAAAGGAAACACCGTCATCGTCATAGAGCATAATCTCGATGTCATCAAGATGGCGGACTACATCATCGATATGGGTCCCGAAGGTGGCAAGGGGGGAGGGGAACTCCTCTCCTGCGGAACACCCGAAGAGGTGGCGAAGAGCGAGAAAGGCTATACTCCGAAATTCCTGCGTGAAGAGCTGGGGGATAATTACTAATTTTGTAACTTGTTATGGTGAAAATTAATAAGACGAATGCAGCGCGGCTGCTCGACAAAGCCAAGATAGCCTATGAACTCATTCCCTACGAGGTGGATGAGAACGATTTGAGCGCCGTACATGTAGCCGCCAGTTTGGGCGAGGACATCAACTGCGTGTTCAAGACACTGATTCTTCACGGCGATAAATCCGGTTACTTTGTCTGCGTCATCCCGGGTGAGCACGAAGTGGATTTAAAATTGGCGGCAAAGGCATCGGGCAACAAGAAGTGCGACCTCATTCCGGTTAAGGAACTTTTACCTCTGACGGGTTACATCCGCGGAGGCTGTTCGCCCATTGGCATGAAGAAGCCTTTCCCTACCTATATCCATGAAACGTGCCTGCGGTTTCCGTATATCTATATCAGTGCCGGACAACGCGGTTTGCAGCTTAAACTGGACCCGAAGGATTTGGTAAAAGAAGTGCATGCAGAAGTTTGTGTTCTTTTTAATGAATAAATCTTCTATTTCTGCCGAGATATTTTAATTTTATAAGGAAATATTCAATAGAATTTATATATTTGCAGGAATTATTCAAGAAATCAATCCAATTACTAATTCTAAAAACTAATTTTTATGTTCAACAAACACCCTAAAGGTCTGATTGCCGCATCCTTTGCTAATTTGGGCGAGCGTTTCGGCTTTTATACCATGATGGCCATTCTTGTACTTTTTTTGCAAGCCAAGTTCGGACTGGATGGAAAAGAGGCAGGTTTGATCTACTCAACATTTTATTTTTCTATTTACATTCTTGCATTGATAGGTGGTATTATTGCCGACAGAACCCGTAATTACAAAGGTACCATCTTTGCCGGTATTGTCTTGATGGCGGTAGGTTACTTGATGCTGGCCATCCCGTCTCCTACACCGGTTGCCAATAAGACCTTGTTTCTGGTGATTACTTGTGCAGCCTTGTTTGTCATTGCTTTCGGAAATGGTCTTTTCAAGGGAAATCTTCAAGCGCTGGTAGGGCAGATGTACGACAATCCCCAGTACTCCAGCATGCGCGATTCCGGTTTCTCCTTATTCTATATGTTCATCAATGTAGGTGCCATCTTTGCTCCGTTTGCCGCAGTAGGCGTGCGTAACTGGTGGTTGTCCACATTCGGCTACAATTATGATGCCGACCTGCCTGCCCTTTGCCACGGACATCTGGCTGGAACGCTGACTCCTGAGGCTGTGGACACTTATAGTGCACTGGCAGCCAAAGCCACTATTTCCGGAACGCCCGTAACGGATATGACGGTATTTGCCAATGAATATCTGAACGTGTTTACTACCGGTTTCCACTATGCGTTCGGTGTAGCTATCCTGGCTATGGTTCTCTCTTTGGTAATTTTCGTCATCAACAGAAAGAAATTCCCCGATCCCAGCAAGAAGGTGGCTGCAAAAGCGGGCGATGCCACTATAGTGGAGATGAGCGCACAAGAGGTAAGACAGCGCATGTATGCATTGTTTGCCGTATTCGGTGTGGTAATTTTCTTCTGGTTCTCGTTCCATCAGAATGGGTTGACACTGACGTATTTTGCCAAGGAATATACAGATTTGAATTTGTTCGGCATGGCTATTTCCGCTGAGCTGTTCCAGTCTTTGAATCCGATTTTCGTGGTGTCTCTGACGCCGGTTATCATGGCTGTCTTTGCAGCACAGCGTGCCAAAGGTAAAGAGCCTTCCACTCCGCGGAAGATTGCCATCGGTATGGGTATTGCTGCCACTGGCTTCCTTATAATGGCTATCGGTTCTTATGTAAGCAACTTGCCGATGCACAAGGATATTATCGCTCTGGGTACCTCTCCGGTGAAAGTGACTCCGCTGTTGCTGATGGTTACTTATCTGATATTGACCGTTGCCGAGTTGTACATATCTCCGTTGGGCATTTCATTCGTGTCCAAGGTGGCTCCTCCCAAATATCAGGGTATCATGCAGGGCGGTTGGCTGGGTGCTACTGCCATTGGTAACCAGTTGCTTGTTATCGGTGCTATCCTCTACGAAAGTATCCCTATCTGGATGACGTGGACGGTATTCGTAGTAGCGTGCTGCATTTCCATGTTCACCATGCTGTTCATGCTGAAATGGCTTGAAAAGGTGGCGAAGTAATCGGAAACGAAAGATAAAACTAAAGGCTGCGCAATGTTCGTAATGAACTGCGCAGCCTTTAGTTTTAGGAGGGGTTTTAATGCCGGGGTTCAGATGTCCAGCCCCATGATATAGTCGTTCATGTAATATCCGTTTCCTATCGGGAAATCTCCCTCGCGAAGTTTCCTCATTCCCATGTGCTCGTAAAACTGCAGTGCCTTGTTGTGGCGGTTCACATTCAGTTCCATCAGACAAGGTCCGGGATGCACTTCCTTGATGTACTTGATGGCTTCGCGGAAGAGGAAACTGCCGCAGTGTGCACCCTGGTAGTAGGGGAGTACATAAATCTTTTGCAGGTGGAACAAATCTTCCCCTTGCTGCTGCACGGACACATAGCCCGCTGCTTCACATTCCTCGTAGGCCAGGAAGTAGACGTGGCCTTCCTCCTCCATTTGTTTACGGATATTGTCCAATGAATACATCCATTCCATCATGTAGTCGGTCTGCTCGGGAGTAAGGATGTCCTTATACGTGACGGGAAATATTTGCTGCGCAAGTTTCTGAATCAGTGCGCAATCTGCTGTCGTTGCTTTTCTTATGGTAAACATATCGGTTGTATTTATATTGTTTGGGGCGTAAAGTTAAGCCTTTTTTGTGAAACAATCGTTATCTTTGCAGACCGTTACCGAACTAACTAATTCTGATTTTAAAAATTATGGCATTTACGAGCAACATTATGATTGTCCGCCACAGATTGCTGAAGGAACTGGTAAAGCTGTGGAATAACAACGAACTTGTGGATAAAATAGACCGGCTGCCCATCGAACTGAGTCCGAGACGGTCCAAGCATGCGGGACGCTGCTGCGTGCACAAAGAGCGTGCGGTGTGGAAATACAAGTCATTGCCGCTGCTGGGACTCGATATGGAGGATGAGACGGATGAGTTGACCCCCTTGTCGGAGTACGCTGCCCGTGCACTGGACAGAGCGGAAAATGGCAGGCCGAAAGACAACATCATGTGTGTGATTGACGAAGCTTGTTCGGCATGTGTGCAGATTAACTACGAGATTACGAACCTCTGCCGCGGATGTACGGCACGCAGTTGCCAGGTGAATTGTCCCAAGAAGGCAGTGCACGTCAAGGAGAGCGGGCAGGCATGGATTGACCATGATGCGTGTATCAGTTGCGGCATCTGCCATAAGAGTTGTCCCTACCATGCCATTGTTTATATTCCCGTACCTTGTGAGGAGGCTTGTCCCGTGAAAGCCATCAGTAAGGATGAGAAGGGGATAGAGCATATTGACGAAAGCAAATGTATCTATTGCGGAAAGTGTCTCAATGCATGTCCATTCGGAGCAATTTTCGAAATATCGCAGGTGTTCGACGTGTTGCACAGAATCCGCAAGGGTGAGCAGGTAGTGGCTATCGTGGCTCCGTCCATCCTGGGGCAGTTCAAGACGACTATTGAACAAGTGTATGGCGCATTGAAACAAGTCGGTTTTACGGATGTCATCGAGGTGGCTCAGGGAGCGATGGATACCGTCAGCAACGAGGCGCACGAGCTGATTGAGAAGCTGGAGGAGGGTCAGAAGTTTATGACGACTTCCTGCTGTCCGTCTTATATAGAATTGGTGAACAAGCATATTCCTGCCATGAAGCCTTACGTGTCGGGCACCGGTTCGCCGATGTATTATGCTGCCCGTATTGCTAAAGAGAAGTATCCGGATGCGAAGGTGGTCTTCATAGGTCCTTGCGTTGCCAAGCGCAAAGAGGCGCAGCGCGACGAGGCGGTGGACTTTATCATGACTTTCGAGGAGGTGGCTTCCGTGCTTGCCGGGTTGGATATTCAGATGGAGCAGGCACAGCCCTATTCCATGAGTTTCACTTCCGTGCGCGAGGCGCATGGCTTTGCGCAGGCGGGGGGCGTGATGGGTGCCGTGAAAGCCTATCTGAAGGAAGAGGCGGATAAAATCAATGCCGTACAAGTGGCTAATCTGGATAAGAAAGCTATCGGTGCGTTGCGTGCTTACGCCAAGTCGGGCAAGGCTCCGGGGCAGTTTATTGAAGTGATGGCTTGCGAGGGCGGTTGTATTACCGGGCCATGTTCGCATAATGAAATAACTGCCGGAAAGCGCCAGCTGACGCAGGAGTTGGCAAAGAGAAAAGAGACGTATTAGCCCTTTGTCCGTTTATATGAAGCATTTGATTGACAAATTGCGGAGCAATCGCAGGCTGAATGCCGAAGAGTATAAAGCCTTGCTTCTTAGCCGGGACACAGCCCTTGCAGCCTACCTGCAAGGGCTTGCCCGGGAAGAAGCGCTTGCTCGCTTTGGCAATAAAATCTTCATTCGCGGACTGATTGAGATAACCAACCGTTGCCGCAATAACTGCTACTATTGCGGCATACGGAAGGAGAACCGGAACATAGTCCGTTATGAGCTGGCGCAGGAGGAGATTCTTTCGTGTTGCCATGAAGGCTATCGGTTGGGCTTCCGTACCTTTGTGCTGCAAGGGGGCGAAGCGCCGGCGGTGAAGGATGAGGGGATGGTGGAGACAGTTGCCGCCATCCGGCAATCCTTCCCGGATTGTGCCATTACCTTATCCTTGGGCGAGAAATCGCGGGAAGCCTACGAACGTTTCTTCCTGGCAGGTGCCAACCGCTATCTGTTGCGGCACGAAACCTGCAACGAAGGGCATTATCACCGGCTTCATCCTGCGGAGATGTCCCTTTCCCATCGGTTGCGATGCTTGGACTGGCTGAAAGAGATAGGTTATCAAGTGGGAACCGGAATCATGGTGGGCAGTCCTTACCAGACGGTGGACCATTTGGTAGAAGACATTCTCTTCATCGAACGGTTTCAGCCGGAGATGATAGGCATGGGACCTTTTCTTCCGCATCACGATACTCCGTTTGCCTCTTTTCCGCCGGGAGATATGGAGTTGACGTTGAAGTTGCTTTCTATCTTCCGGTTGATGCATCCCGCGGCACTGATACCTGCTACCACTGCCCTGGCCACACTTGCTCCGGACGGACGGGAACGGGGAATATTGGCTGGCGCCAATGTCGTGATGCCTAATCTTTCGCCTTCTCATCAGCGGGCGAAGTACTCCCTCTATGATAACAAAGCTTCTGCGGGTGCCGAAGCGGCAGAAGGTTTGCTAAAATTGGAGGAACAACTGAAAGGGATAGGCTACGAGGTATCAAGAGAGAGAGGAGATTATGAGAATGGAGAATTGACCGTTGATAATTGATAATTTTCAAATCTTCATTCTTTATTTTAATTTCCAATAATCATAAAGACATATATAAAATGAAAACAAGTTCCAAATAAATATAGATAAATCATCTATATATCAATAATTTATATACGAGTTTTTATTTTCGGTTGTTTTCTACGTTTTCAGTTGCTTTGCTCTTTTTAGGTGCATTTTTGTTTCTTGTTTGTTTCTTGATTTCGTTTTTTATTTGTACCTTTGTGATAGGAAATAACGAATAAAAGGACACAAATATGCCAAGGACCAGAAAGCCAATAAAAGTAAAGGAGCCGATTCGTCTTCGGACGAAGGAGTTGGCCAATGGCAGCAAGAGTTTGTATCTGGATATATACCGAAATGGTAAGCGGACATACGAGTATTTGAAAATGTATCTTATTCCGGAAACGGATCGTAATGCCCGCCAACAGAACGAAACGACAATGGCTGCCGCCAATG
>OIAA01000701.1_pt1 | contig 12049 bp, 10 predicted proteins | sample 1580591 | NCBI WGS metagenome assembly OIAA01 (sample SAMEA3882556, study PRJEB24775) | human gut metagenome | biome: human-associated habitat; feature: intestine environment; material: feces | place: Netherlands | collected 2009/2010
ATTGATCCACAGTTTGTGATTCTCATCCCAGTTTTCCCTTATATAGTTGATAGTCTTGGATATAGCCGGAAGAAATTCTTTTTCCGCTTCATGGTCGATCACTCCGGCTTTCCTCAGACAATTTTCCAGCGTTTCAACAAAAAATTTCAAGCTTACCGGCTGATGGTTTCCGATATTATAAACCTTCACTCTCACTCCATCTTCATTGACGTCCGGAGCTTTTGCCATCACTGCAGATACGCCTTTAACGATATCGTCAATATAAGTGAAATCACGGTACATATCTCCGTAATTAAACAGCTGGATTTTCTCGCCCTTTACCATCTTATTCGTAAATCCGAAATATGCCATATCCGGTCTTCCGCAAGGGCCATATACCGTAAAGAAACGCAGTCCCGTGCATGGAATCCCATACAACTTGCTGTAAGCGTGAGCAAGGAGTTCATTTGATTTTTTTGTTGCCGCATACAACGAAACCGGCTTATCTGTCTTGTCTTCTGTTCGATATGGAACTTCTTTATTCAACCCGTAAATTGAGGAGCTGGAAGCATAAACCAGATGCTTTACGCCTGGCTTTCCGTCATCATAAGAATGCCTGCAGCATTCCAGAATATTATAAAATCCAAGGATATTGCTCTCGATATAAGCATCCGGGTTCGTGATCGAATAACGCACACCGGCCTGTGCCGCCAGATTCACAACAATTTCCGGTTCCCATTTCTGAAAAATCTGTTCCAGAAAACTGCGGTCTGCGATATTTCCCTTATGAAAAGAAAAATTATCCCAATTTTCCAGCTCTTTCAGACGATATTCTTTTAAGCTGACATCATAATAATCGTTCAGATTATCAATACCGATCACCTGAACTTCTGAATCTTTCTGCAAAATATTCTTTGCAAGATTCGAACCGATAAATCCGGCTGCGCCGGTAATTAAAATTACTTTCTGCTTCATTTTCTTTGCCTCTTTTATATTATTCAGGCTGCTTTTACTCCAATCACATACATTGCAATCGGAATCATTGCAATTACAATTCCTGATATCATTCGTAAAACCATCAGCCATGTCGCCGGTTTTTCATCCATATTGATGAAACGGAATTTATCCTTCAGACAGGGCAGATTCAGTACAGAAAATACCAGCATTCCCGCTGCAAAAACCGTACATCCCATTCCGATCAGATAGCTCGATGCGTTATCCCCGCTGACAAACTGATTCACCAGTGTCATCGGCGTAACACTCTGAAACATGCTCTGTTTTCCCAATAACAGCGGTAAAAACATCCCGTTTACCAATGCATTTCCAAAACACCACGGGAATTTAAAAATCTGTGCAAAAATCATTCCCCAGGTTAAAAGCATTTCGACGATCATATTCACATACAGATATTTTGCATTCTGCGCCATCATAATCGCCATAAAAGGCATCATAATCAGTAACCAATACGGATGCGACATGCAAAGTACGAATAAAATCGCATAGGACATAAAGCAGGCATAAATTCCCCACCGCCTTAAACTTTCCTGAGATTCAATTTTCACAAAGTAACATACTAAAAATAAAATAATCCACACCGCAATCGATAAATACATCTGTCCGATTGCAATTGGCGCTTCATGATATACCGCATAAATCCATGCCAGATTACTTAATTCTGTCGACTTTAACATATTCGACAGACTAAATGAAACCGTTGATGCGTCTCCCATCACCGCGCGACACGGCAACAAGAAACGGAAAATCAGAATCGGCAAAATACTCAAAATCCCGCTGCCGATAATCTGCGGAATTCTTTTTTCTTTCAGAAGCAGCAACGGTACAAATAAAAGCAGTGCAAAGAATTTTAATGGAATCGCGCACATAAAGCATAACAAAAACCCTTTATTTTTTCCCTGGAAATAGTAGTCAATTCCCTTGATTGCAAAATAAAGTGCAATGATATCATACGCGCTCATCATAATGACAGAAGTCATAAAAAAATTGGAAGACAAAAAAAGCAAACATGCAAGACTGCTTAAATTCTCATTCAAATCCAATGTCCGGCATAACCGGTAAAGTGCCTTTGTAATCAGCAGTACCGAAACTAAAAGCAGCGTTTTTTCCCACATCATACAGAGAACGGAATTCATAACGTCCACTTTTCCAAAGTGCTCCACCAGCCAGATCGGGAAATTCCAAATAGCAAAAACGATATAAATCGGAAAATCATATACAGGCTGTACTTCTTTCACATATGCAACGGATGTCTGCTGCCATCTTCCGCCATAAAAATAATGCAGGTTCCCGTAGATCAGTTCTTCCCAAAAGCTAATCGATACACGCATTGTTTCCAGTATATCATTGTAAATAAAACTGTAAAACAACACTATACTGATCAACAGCCAGAAAACGTAAAAAATCTGTTTCCTTGTCCACTTTCCATTCACCCTTTTTAACGCTGCCATCCTATTCCTGTTCTCCTTTTTTCTCCATGTTAATCATTTTATCCACTACAACACGCGGTTTGCGATTCACCTTCTCATTGATACTCAAAATATATTCGCCTAAAACACCAATGAAAAACAGCTGAATCGCTCCCAGGAAAAAGATTCCCACCATAATGGACGCTGAACCAAGCGGATAAGTATCCCAGAAAAGAATCTTCCGGATAAAAATGTAAATTGCCAGACACATGCAGACAATTCCGCTGATAAACGTAGCGAGCCGCATCAGCAGTTTAGTCGATGAGGTAATACCGTGCATTGCGAAATCATAATTTTTCAGGAAATTGAAATTGCTCTTTCCCCTGTGGCTTACCGACTGCTCATACTGAACAATGCAAAGATCCACCCCGTATTCGTTCAAAATTGTTTTAAAAAACGGCTTTGTTTCCTGAATCTGCTTCAGGATATCCAGAAATACCCGGTCATATAGTCCAAAACCATTTACCATTTCAATCTGCTTCGTATCCGACAGCGTGTCCACTACCTTATAATACAGCCGCCGCAAACCATACATGAAATGATTTTCATCGCTTCTTTTCCGCTGTCCTACAATACACTTATAGCCTTCTTCCCATTTTTTCACAAACTCCGGCAGCATTTCCGGCGGGTCCTGCAGATCCCCGAACAGCATGAACGCACAATCCCCTGTCGCATACTGATAAGACTGAAATACGTTACGGTCAAATCCAAAATTTCTCGCATTGAAAACAGCCTTTACTTTCTCATCCTCTGCACATAGTTTTTCTATTTCCACACGGGTATTATCTTTTGAAAAATCGTCCACATAAATGATTTCATAGTCATACTGCGTCAGTTCTTCCTCAAATATCTTTTTCAGTCGATGATACATCTCCCTGATACTTTTTTCTTCGTTGTAGCAAGGGATTACTACACTAATTGTTTTCATTTCACAATCCATGTTCATTTTTTAATTTCTTCCGATACTGTAATATTCAACACCTGCTTCCTTCATCTTATTCAAATCAAAAATATTTCTTCCGTCATAGACAAGCGGTGTCCTCATCAGCTGTTTAATTGCTTCCGGTTCAACTTTTTTGATTTCTTTCCATTCCGTAAAGATGAAGCAGATATTTGCGTCTTTTAATGCTTCTTCAATCTGATTCGTATAGGAAATTGTTCCTTTTTCAACCGTACCCTCTGGAAATCTCTTTCTGAAATTATCCATTGCCACCGGATCATAGGCAACAATATCTGCACCATTTTTTAATAAGAGGGAAATATTATCAATTGACGGTGCTTCTCTCAGATCATCTGTTCCAGGCTTAAACGCAAGTCCCAATACAGCAACCTTCAAATGTTCAAAACTGATCATTCGGTTGCTAGCCTTATAAAAAAGTGCTGTCTTCTGATCTGCATTGACATCTACAGCAGCCTCTACGGTACGCAGCCGATATCCGACTTTCTGCGCCTGAAATTTCAATGCTTTTGTATCTTTCGGGAAACAGCTTCCGCCGTATCCAATCCCCGCTTTCAGGAAATTTGCCCCAATTCTCGCGTCATAGCTCATTCCCTTCGCAACGTCTTCGATATTCGCCCCGATTTTTTCACAAAGATTTGCAATATCATTCATATAAGAGATTTTTAATGCAAGAAAATCATTGCAGGCATATTTTGTCATTTCAGCAGACCGTCTGTTCATCGCAACAATTGGCAGCTGAAACGGTTCATAAATTTCCCGAAGCAGTTTTTCTGCCTCTTCACTTTCTGTGCCAATAATAATTCTGGCAGCATGTAAAGTGTCATGTACAGCAGAACCCTGCGCCAGAAATTCCGGATTGGATGCAACCTCGATATGAAGCTCTTTTCTTACCAGAAAATCCTTGATAAACTGCTCTACATGGTCGTTCGTCCCGACCGGAACGGTTGATTTTACCACGACAAGACAATCTTTTTCCACATTTTCAGCAATCTGACGGCAAACGGTTGCAATATAACTTAAATTAGCGGAACCATCCGGCTGCTCCGGGGTACCTACTCCGATAAAAATCGCGTCCGGATCTTTATAGGCACTTTTATAATCGGTCGTATAATGCAATCTTCCTGCCGCATTATTCCGCTTCATTAACTCCTCCAGACCATCTTCGTAAATCGGAGATACTCCGGATTCCATCAATTTTACTTTATTTTCATCCACATCGACACAGGTAACATCATGCCCTTTTTCCGCAAAACAAACACCTGCTACCAGACCTACATATCCGGTTCCTGCTACTACAAGTTTCATCTTTTCCAGTCCTCCCTAAACATCTATCTTAGCTTTTTAAAAGCAACTCCATTTATTACTTTAATATCTGAGTCTTCCTGTATGTCCTCAGTATCCTTCATCAGGATCAATGCTGGCTTCATCTTCTGTAACATTTCTTCCGACACTTCTGAATGAACTTCTAAATTTCTTTTACTACTGCCGCTGCAGCTGTTTTATCCACCTGTTCATGCCGAGCAAAAAAACAAATCGATCAATCCTACTACAGCCATAAAAGAAATTATACGGATCTGATATCCCTGGGATTTAAGTTCTTTCACATATTGCGCCACCGCGAACCACATACAACCTGCAGCAATAACCATATACCTCTTCTGCCATACCGGGGTATATAAAGCGGATACCAGTTCTCCTAGACCCATCAACAGAAATGGAAGCAGTACCCCCATCAAAACATAAGCATTATCTTTCTTTGATTTTCGAAATGCAACAATTCCCCAGAGAACCGTAGGAAATACTACAATAATAGTTCCATAGTATCCAACCAAAAACCAGACGCTTTCAAATATTGTTTTAAAAGATACTGCCTCAGGCCATGTTCTTTCAGAAACAGACGTCAGGGTTGTAAACAAAATACTCAACCACGGAAGAATCCTATGACCAAAATACTTCCGGAAATCAAACATCTGATCAGTTCTCCTGTCCTGATCTTTTTAAAAATAAGGAATGCATAGATCACAATAACGCAAATTCCACAATAATAATGTGTATAAATAGCCAATAAACTAATAATCGCCAGCATAATCCATTGCTTCCATCCTTGCGCATATCCATAATAAATCCGATACCCGATCATATATGCAAAAAAGATCAATGCAAGCGCTAGACTGTATATTCTTACTTCAATACCATAATCCATACAATTCGGCATGCACAGCACTAATAGCATTATATCAGAAATCAGCCTATCTTCTATTGTTTTTCGCATAGAAAGCAAAAAAACAATAAAATAGCGTATGGAATACCCGAAAATAAGCGCGCAAGATAAATGGTAGGAACCTGCGGCAAAATAAATTGGATACTTTCCGTAAATTCTTTCAACAGAATATAATATAATGGAGGGTGCACATCACGACCTGTCAGATAAATCAGTTCTTTGTAAGAATGCTGAATCAGACCAATTGTAAAAGTCTCGTCAAACCAGATCGAATAACTGGCAGAATAAATCACAAGTAACAGAACAGCTGTTATCCCCAGGCACTTCGGAAGTGCCTGCTGCCCTTTTTCAAAAATCCGTCGGATTTTATCATCCTTTTTCATTTCCAGTAAAGTACAAAACAGACAGATAAATCGCCGGAAATTCCAGAACAGCCATTCCGAACATTCTTCTGACAGTAACGCCTTCCTCGGACTGATAATAATAAGTGCCAATATAATATAATGCTATTATTATGCTGATAAAAAATACTGTCTTTTTTCCCCTGTTAACTATGCCATCCAGACATTCGCTCATTGACATTTTAATTATAAAAAAGAAAATGATTATCAGTAATCCGCATCCCACAATTTTTCCGTTCTCGCTCGCAGGCATTGCTGCATAAATCCAGGACACATAAGAAAGCATCATCAAAGTTTTTAAAACAAGCTCTCTCCAGTTTACTGATAACCATTTTTCTCTCATTATTGAATTACATCCTCTTTATTTCATAGAATTTTCGTAAATTTTATTTAAATTTTGTATACACTTTTTCTTTATAAGCATAATAAAGCCATTTTCTTCCAAAAAAATATTTCAAAATACCCACTTCTGTATTTTTCCCTTTGTTTTCATCTAAATATCCTTTTATCTTTTGAAATGCCACTTCATAATTACTTTCAAAAAGTTTTTTTACAACACATTTAGGTATACAGACCCCGTGTAATCCAGACGTCATACCTACTATAGCCATATTGTCATTTTTATACTTCATTAGATACTCTGCTTGTTTTACATCATCACTTAAGCGTGTCGGATAAAAATATACCAATTTCGTCTTATTTGTTTTTATGTAATTTCCCAACTTATAATACTTATTTCTTGAACGATTATTTTTATATTTTTCAACATAAAACCAGGTTTTTGTATCGACAATCTCTAGGTCGAAATACCCTGAAAAGCAATATATTAATTCGGCATTTAATAAGTATCCAATCAATGTAGCAGCATAGCCACCAGCTGAAGATCCAACTGTTATAACTTTAAATCCTTCCGTTTCCTTTTTTAATAATTGAAATAAAGAATCCATATCTGGGCACATTTGACTTATTCCAGTAATATAAAATTGCTTTGCTATATCTCTGATATATATTTCTTTATCCGCTTTTATTTTTAATTCCGAATCCAAAAATTCATATTTATCATTTTCTACAAACGCTTTTGAAAACATTTCTTCCGTATTCGGAAAATAAATTCCACTAGATGAGAAATATAATACTGCTATTTTTTCAACATTATTTTGTTTGTTATCTTTTATCAGATAATTTTTTCCACTGTAAACTTTATCAAATAAATTTCCTGACACTATACTTTTTTTACTATTCTCCATTACATTAATCCTTTGATTATTTACTATATTAACATATATCTTTCCGCAGGTAATTATATATACCGTTTATTCTACCTTATATTTCTTATTTTATAAATTGGAGCATAAACACAATATGATGCATATAAGATTATACTCATCCGAATAATCTATCATTCCTTCGATCGCATACAAAGAAGATTTGTTAATCTGGAAATCGAAAAAGATCAAGTATACCCTTACTGAAATCCATGAAATATTTTTCACACTGCCAGTGACCGCTTAAATAAGTATTTTCAAATTTCCATTTTAAATCCATCTCGTACTCCTCGTATTCTTGCTCTGCACTTTTCGATTTTATTCTCTTCAAATAAAATGACCAACAACATTTTTTTAATTTCTTTCTTTAATTGACTACACATATTAAATTCTGTCGGATATTTCCGTGCAACATAAATCTGATTTCTCGCCATATAATATTGCCTATTTGCTGGATGATTATATATAATATCTTTTTTCCATAAGAATCTTACATTCCTGCCATGTCCCACTTCATGTAAAATTCCATTGTAATGAATACTTAAAACTTTATATCCTTTTCTTTTAAACTTAATACAAATATCTCCATCTACATTATCAATAAATAATTTTTCATCCCATCCCCCACATTTCCAACAAATTTCTGTATTCATCAACGCACCCGAAGTAATACAATATGTTACAAACCGATAATCCTCATCCTCTAGAAAATCATCTTCTGTCACAAAATTTCGATCAATAACACAACTTGTTATCGTTGCAATATCTGGTATCTCTATATACTTCTCATACACTTGTATTAAATTTTCCGCACATACCGAATCCTGATCCAATGTCAAAAACCAGTCATATTTATTCTCATACGCATATCCAAGAATCTGGTTCAAAGCATATGCGATTCCCATATTTTCTTTATTTTTTATTAAAATACAGTTAGCGTAATTTGCTGCAAGCTTTTCTACATCTTCGATATTTTTAGAATCATTATCTACAAGTAACAGCTTATCAACCTGCTTATATATAGCTTCTATATTATCTACCAATCGATCTATTTCTGGATTAAATAAGACAATTCCTGCGATATAACTCATAGTACATCCTCTTTTTTTCTCTGAATCACAGTTCCTCCGGACACTTCATATACAAGATCCGCATTTTTAATTGTCGTCAGACGATGTGCAATGATAATCATCGTCTTGAGTCCCTGCAGGCTCTCAATGGATTCCATAACTGCCTGTTCTGTGCTGCTGTCCAACGCAGAGGTTGCTTCATCCAGTACCAGAATCTCCGGATCATGATACAGTGCACGCGCAATTCCGATTCGCTGTCTCTGACCGCCTGATAAACGCACACCACGGTCTCCAACATAGGTATCCAGTCCATTTTCAAGCCCTTGCACAAATTCCTTCAGCTGTGCCTTTTCCAGAGCTTTCCAAATTGCCTCATCATCAATCTGATCTTCATAGATTCCAAATGCCACATTGTTGCGAATTGTATCATCAGACAAATAAATGGACTGTGGTATATAACCAAGCTTCTGACGCCAGCTCCTTAGATTTTCATATACATTTTTGTCATCCATTCTGACTACACCAGATACCGGAGGCAAAAGCCCGAGAATAATATCTGCAAGAGTTGTCTTTCCTGCTCCTGACGGTCCAATCAGCGCAACCGTTTTTCCTTTCGGAATCTTCAGACTGATGTCATGCAAAACCTCTGTATCTGAATCCGGATAATGATAGGTAATATGTTCTGCAAATACCCCATGTTCGAATTTCCAATTATCTTCCGCACCTGCCCATTCAATCACGGCAGGCTGATTTTTTTCAATTTCCCGCAAATCCTGATAGATCATATCCAGTGAAGCTTTATTGTACATTACGCTGTTTACATATGCATTAATTCTTCCAACAGACGGAAGAAGCCGGAATGCTGCAACTGCAAAAACAGCCATCTGCGGAATAAACGTTTCCAACGCACCATGACCAAATAATAACTTAACAATAATTGCCAAAACTAACCCAACAATTGCCACAGTCTCTACAATATATTTTGGCACAGCTGCCAGAAGTTCATTGACGCGTGCACCCCAGATTACTTTTTTATAGTTAGTCCGATAAGAATCAATAAAATATTTTTCTCTCTGAAGAATTTTAACTTCCTTAATGCCACCCAGGGACTGGTTTATCCACTGAAATAACTTCGCATTATAAAACTCATTTTGGCGTCCCAACTTACTGGATACCTTTTTGGAAATCATGAAAAATACAAAGACGCAAATGCCTAACAGAAGCCCTATTAAAACAGTAATAGAATGGCTTGTATGAAATAAATAAAGTCCAAGTGCAAGACAAGTTACAAGTTCCACGGCCAGCTGCAAGCCAGAATTGATCAACGTCATAAACTGTGTTGTATCTGTCTGCAGACATCTCTGCATCTCTGCAATATTTTTCGATAAATGAAATGTATATGGTTCATTCATATAAGTCGTCAACAATCTCGTTGCCAGATTCATCCTTGTTCGATAAGAAAAAGATAAAATTACATTCTGTTCAAATGTCAAATACACATTTTTAACTACATAAATCACTGCAATGATAAAAGACAACGCAATCAGATATCCTTCAATACTGTCAATATTCGTATGTTGAAAGAAAAACTGCAAAAACGAATCATCCGCAATTGAACTTGTCTGCATCATAATTTCAATAAAAGGGTTAAATATCGCAACCGCTAAAAGTTCCAGTACGCTCCCAATAATCATCAGCACTACAAGTCCTACTAATTTAAATTTATCGGCTCTGCTGAATATATATCTAAATTTCTGAATCATTCGTCTGCTTTCCTCTCTATTCTCTATCCGTTTATTCTGATCCAACCTTCACAAATTGCATCTGAAACTTCCAAATGACTGAACCATCTCTGTGGTGACATCACAATTTTATCCGGATTCTGATTCAACCAAGCTCCCCACCAGCTAAAGCTGCTGTTAGCAATGATATTATGGCTGCACTGACTCATCAGATACATATCCAGATAATTTTCTTTCCCATGATTGCAGTCTACAATCACAGAATCTCCGTTTGCCAGATTTTCTCTTACCCATCCTGGATCATTTGAGAAAAAATAGAATCTGGCATCAGGCACCCTTTTTTTCATATACTGCATCGCATTTTTATAATACTGTAAGGTACAGATATTTCCATATTTTCTGCTGTTTTCCGGAAGCAGATAATCTCCTCTTCTGACATGAACAGCAACCGCCTGTTCTCTACGCATCTGTTCCTGCAAGCTCCTGCTTGCCAAGTTAATCTGTTGATCCGGGAATTGAAATAGATCAAGTACATCCTGTCGGAAATCCATGAAATATTTTTCGCACTGCCAGTAGCCGCTTAAATAAGTATTTTCAAAATTCAGAATCTCCGGTTGATACCCAACATCCAACTTCTCCGCATAGTACGAATGCTTTGGCCTTCCGGATATCTGATCCAAAATTCTGTATACCGTTAAACGTTTCTGATCCATATAGCCGCTTCGTTCTTTTTTCGTATCAACATCATAGGGAAGATGAAACAGATCCAGCTCGAATGGCATACTTTTGGGATTTTCATAAGAAAAAAGATCCAGTTTTACCGCTTTTCCCATATGAAGATATTTCTGATAAAGGGCATACTGGAACATATTATTATCACTTCTTTATTCTTTCTGGGAGTTTCAGCCACTCTCCCCACAGCACATCATCGGTATCCGGTGTGATCGGTTCAAACCCACATCCAGGGTAGAATGTAAGTTCTCCAAAATAAATCTGGTTTTCTGTAATATAGCAATCTACTCGTAAAAAAGGAATATCTTTCGACAACTTTTTGCTTATTTTCAGCAACTCATCCAGAAAAATCGGTTTAGGCATAATCAAATCAGCATCATCCGGATAAGTGATTTTTGTTTCCATCAAGTTCCAATCTGTTGTATACAATCTTCTTTTGTGTCCCTTAAACCGATCATAATCGACCTGTATAAACTTCGGTTCGCCATTAAAGCAAAAAACTTTGTAATCTTTTAAATCATCTCCGGATTCATCCGTCAGCAATTCTTCTGCAACAATACATGGTTTGATTCCATGATAAGCCCATTCCCGTCCAAGCACTGAATAGTCAATTTTTAGTGCTTCTCCAAGACGCCGAACAGCTTCTTCTTTATCCAGTTTTGCTTTATCATGACAAATTACGATGCTCTGAGAATCATGCGTACATTTTAGCACAAACTGATCCGGCAGACTTTTAAAGTCGATATCTTCCGCCTTTTGCCATACTCCCAACAATGGAATTAAGTACTTCTCCCCAAGCACTCTGCCAATATAAGTGCGAACCGCATATTTGTCCGCCATTGCATGATATTCCGGATTTCTGTCATATAACTTCAGCCACTGTATTTTTTCATTAAACGTTTTGGGATTTTTTAAATGAAGTGGCTCATGGAATACAGTACGATAACGAACTCTCAATAAAACTGAATCCGGCATCGCTTTTCCAAAATGATTAAATAAATAATTTAAGCTTCTTTCATATAAATTCATTCGATTTCTCCTGATATCTTCCTGAAAGAATTATCTCGTTCTTCTTTATGAATCAATACTCGCGGCTCAGCCAAGACAACCGTTGCACGATCCGGCACATCCCTGGTTACAACACAGTTTGCACCAATTCTGCACTGATTACCGATCCGTACATTGCCAATAATTC
>OIAA01000702.1_pt1 | contig 12033 bp, 9 predicted proteins | sample 1580591 | NCBI WGS metagenome assembly OIAA01 (sample SAMEA3882556, study PRJEB24775) | human gut metagenome | biome: human-associated habitat; feature: intestine environment; material: feces | place: Netherlands | collected 2009/2010
GCCGCGCACAAGAAACAAAGCATAGCGGAAAAACCGGACGAGCACAAATCGCACGCACGCCATCCAGTGTCGTGCGCCACGGCAAGCGCCCGTCGCGGCCGTCATCCGATGTTATTTGACCAGCGCTTCGATCGATGCGACCAGCGCGCGCAGCGCCTTGCCTCGATGGGAGACCGCGTTCTTCTCGGCCGGCTCCATTTCGGCGGACGTGAGCTTTTCGCCGGCGTCGACCGCACGCTGCGGCTGATCGTTCGGCACAAACAGCGGATCGTAGCCGAAACCGTTGGCGCCGCGCGGGGCACGCAGCAGCACGCCCGGCATTTCGCCGACTTCGACGGTTTCGCTGGCGATCGTGTACGGCTTATCATCATCCGCACCGTCCGTCTTGCGCCCTCCCGGCACGACCAGCGCGGCGGCGCAGCGGAACCGTGCGGTGCGCTTGCTGTCGGGGATGTCGGCCAGCTGCTTGAGCAGCAGCGCGTTGTTGGCCTTGTCGTTGCCGTGCTCGCCGGCCCAGCGTGCGGACAGAATGCCCGGCGCGTTGCCCATGACGTCCACGATCAGGCCGGAATCGTCCGCGACTGCCGGGCAGCCGGTGCGTTCGGCCACGTCGCGCGCCTTGATGAGCGCGTTCTCCTGGAAGGTCACGCCGTCCTCGACCGGATCGGGCAATCCCAGGGAGCCTGCGGAGACGAGCTCGATGTCGGCGGCGTCCGCGCCGAGACGTTCCTCGAGAATGCGGCGGATTTCCGCCAGTTTGCCTTCGTTATGCGTGGCGACGATGATCTTCATGCCTTACGGTTCCTTCCGTCGTTTTCCGACTTATATCTGTTTGCGTTGTTTCATGCGCGCCGAGTCGCCGGCATCGGACCGTCAACGTCCTACATTCAGCACATGCCGTGCCGTCGATCGGCTCAGTCGAGCGCAAGCGCGGCGCGTTGGGCGGCCTGCAGCTCCCTGTTGCCTTTTTCGGCGAGGTCGAGCAGGGTGTTGAGTTCGGCGCGGTTGAACGGACGATGCTCGGCGGTGCCCTGGATCTCGATGAAATCGCCGGAACCGGTCATGGCCACGTTCATATCGGTCATGGCCTTGCTGTCTTCGATGTACGGCAGGTCAAGCATCGGTGTGCCATCGATCACGCCTACGGACACGGCGGAAACGCTGTCTTTGATCACGCGCTCGGCGGACCTGATGTGCTTGTGCTTCTCGGCCCAGCGCATGGCGTCCACGAGCGCCACATATGCGCCGGTGATCGACGCTGTTCGGGTGCCGCCGTCGGCCTGCAGCACGTCGCAGTCGATCTGCACCTGGTTTTCGCCGAGCGCCTTCATATCGACGACGCCACGCAGGCAGCGGCCGATCAGACGGCTGATCTCGTGCGTACGGCCGCCGATCTTGCCGCGCACGGATTCACGATCGGTGCGGTCTGCAGTGGCTCGCGGCAGCATCGCATATTCCGCGGTGACCCAGCCCAAGCCGGAGTCCTTGCGCCAACGTGGCACGCCTGCGGTGAACGTGGCCGTGCACATCACTCGCGTATTGCCGCATTCCACAAGCACGGATCCTTCCGGAACATCCGTGAAATGACGGGTGATGCGCACCGGACGCAGCTCATCCACCTTGCGTCCGTCCGTACGAATCATCGTTTCGCCCAACAAGTCTTTAATCGCTACCATCGCTGACTTCTCTGCTTTCGATTGATCACACGATCAACAATCGTTTGTATTTTCCGAAAAAACAGTATCACCAGCCGAAAACCCGTCTTTCCGTCTTGAACTCGCCTCTTGCTGCACCTCAATTTGCCTATCCCAATTTGCGTCGTGCCCGAATTTGCGCGCATCTCACGTTTGTCTCACGTAATACAGGCATGCAAGCACGTATGATGGAACGAAAACCTGTGCTTGGCCACGGCGAGGCCTACACTTATGGTCAGTTTCACCAAAAGTCAGAAAGGCTTTGGAAATGCTGGATTATTCACCTGCACTCATGACCGACATGTACGAATACACCATGCTTGACGCGTGCCTGAGGGACGGCACCGCCAATCGCAAGTGCGTATTCGAGATTTTCACCCGTCATCTGCCGCTTGGCCGCCACTATGGGGTGGCCGCCGGCCAAGGTCGTATTCTTGACGCGCTTGAAAATTTCCATCTTGACGATAATGATCTGAAATTCCTTGCAGATCGCAAAGTAGTGGGCCCCGAAACTATCAAATGGCTTGAGAATTTCCATTTTTCCGGTTCGATCAAGGGCTATCGCGAAGGTGAGATGTTCTTCCCGAATTCGCCGATTCTGCAAGTCGAAGGCACGTTCGGCGAGTGCACGCTGCTGGAAACGCTGTTGCTGAGCATTCTGAATTACGATTCCGCGGTTGCGTCGGCCGCGTCCCGCATGGTCAGCGCCGCGAAGGATCGCCCGTGCATGGATATGGGCGGGCGCCGTACGAACGAGTGGGCCGCCGTTGCCGCTGCCCGTGCTGCGGTAGTGGGCGGATTCAAGGGCACGGCCAATCTGCTGGCCGCGCAAATGTATGGCTTGAATGCCATCGGCACGGCCGCGCACTGCTTCACGCTGGTGCATGATGATGAGCGCAGCGCGTTTGAATCGCAGATTGCCGCGCTCGGCAAGAACACCACACTGTTGGTTGACACGTACAACATTGAAGAGGCCGTGAAGACAGCTGTTGAAGTGGCCGGACCCGAATTGGGCGGCGTGCGCATCGATTCCGGCGATCTGGCGTCGTTGGCGCAGCGCGTGCGCAACCAGCTGGATGCGTTGGGCGCTACCAACACGAAGATCACCGTTACCAACGATTTGGACGAGTATGCGCTCGCTTCGCTGCAGACCGCGCCGGTCGATTCGTATGGCGTGGGCACCATGCTCGTCACCGGATCGGGCGCTCCGACCTGTGCGATGGTGTACAAGCTGACTGAACGCGAGAATTCCGCTGGTGACATGCAGCCGGTGGCCAAGAAGTCGAAAGACAAGGCCACGGTTCCGGGCCGCAAGCTCGCCTTCCGTTCGTACGAGTATTCGCTGGCCGACTGCGAACATGTGATTTCCGGCTCCGAAGAGCAGCTGGCCGCCTATCAGCCGGAAGAAGGCTGGAAGGATCTGCTGGTCGGCTACGTGAGCAACGGCGAAATCAACTCCGATTATCAGGGACACGAAGCCATCGTCAACGCGCATAATTACCGCGCCCAGGCGCTGGCCGAACTGCCGATCGGCGCGCAAAGCCTCATGAAGGGCGACCCGGTAATCCCTACCGAAATCACCGTCCTTTGACTCGTGCTACCATCATGCTGGTTGCGTACGGCAATCAATCTCGTAATCAACCAGCATGAAGGGGTAGGATTACATGCGAGCATTTTCTCTGGTTACGTTGAGTCCGGAGGCGTTTGACGATTTTTCCGCACATCACGCGGACGGCAACTTCCAGCAGACCTCTGCCGCAGGCCGTCTGCGTGCCGGCCAAGGGATCGAAGTGGAATACCTTGGCGTTCAAGAAAACGGCACAATCGTTGCGGGAGCGCTGTTCGAAACGCATCGCAGCCGCCTTTCCACCTTCAGTGTGGTGCACGACGGCCCCTTGTGTGACTATCGCGATCGCGAATTGACCGAATATTTCATGACCCAACTCAAGCAGCACGCGAAGGCGAAAGGTTCCGCACAGATGGAAATCGTGCCGGAAATGCCATACTGCCTGCATGACTCGCGTGGCGGCGAACTGCCAGCTGACCAAGGTGGTGCTCCTGCTGATGATGCCGTGGAAACGTTGAAAAACCTCGGCTTCATGCATGACGGCTTCACCATCGGCTACACTGCGGTGCCGCGCTGGCGTTACCTGAAAGACCTGACTGGCATTACCGACGAAAAGTCACTGCTCAAGTCGTATGACAAGCGCACGCAGTGGAGCGTGAAACGTGCCGCATCCATGGGCGTGCATGTGCGCGAGCTAGGCGAAGACGAGCTGCAGGTGTTTGCCGACATCGAGCAGGCCACCGCCGAACGCCGTAATTTCGAATATCGTGGTGAAGCCTACTTCCGCAAGTTCAAGCAAGCTTACGGCAGTAAGGCGCACTTCATGGTGGCGCAGATTCACATCGGCGAATACATTGCCGACATGGAATCCAAGTGTGACGCCTTGCGGAAGAAGGTCGATGTGCTGCAGGCCAAGTACGACGAGCATCCGACCACCAAAACGGAACGCCAGCTAGGGGAGGAGTCCCGAAACTTGGCGGCGGCGGAAAAACGTTTGACCGAGGCGGCCGAGTATGCCAAAGACGGTGACGTGCTTCCGGCGGCAGCATCCCTATTCGTGGAACACGCTCGTGAAACGGTGTATCTGTTCTCAGGCAGTGTGGAAAAGTACAAGCCGTTCTACGCTTCCGCGCTCATTCAGCATGATGCCATGCTGCATTTGTGTGTGGAACGCGGTGTGACCCGCTACAACTTCTACGGCATCAACGGCGTGTTCGACGATCCGGAAGATGAGGGTCGTGGCGTACTCGAATTCAAGCAAGGCTTCAACGGGTACGTCGAGGAACTCATGGGCTCATTCGTGCTTCCCGTACGCCCGCTGACCTTCAAACTCAAGACCGCCCTCCGCAAACTCCTGCGCCACTAGCTATTAGCTCACCTTCCGCTTGGAGGATTCTGGGTGGGGGCTTATAGGTGCGCGAGGGTTATGTGAACGCTGTTGACGGCGACTGTAGGCCGGACTAGGTTATCGCTTTTGGCGAAAAGGGATTTTAGCCAGTTGGGATAGTGAAAGGCAGTTACGGATCGTGATGCGCGAAGTGAATGCGAGTGAGGAACAAGAGCAAGAATCGTCTGAATGGAATGTGCGCGAGCTGAGCGGTAGTGAGTTTGATGAGCTTTCCGCCGCGAGCAGATACGGCGGATTCCAGCAGACTTCCGAAATGGCGGCATTGGCTCAGTCCGACGGCATGCAAACGCAATACGTTGGATTGGTGGATTCGCACGATGCTCCGGTGGCTGGCGCGTTGGTGGCTTTTTCGCAAGGGCGTTTCGGCGTGGAAGGCTCGTTATGGCTTGGCCCGTTGTGCAATGGGAATAACAGAGAGCAGATGACCGCGTTGACCGAAGGTTTGCGCGAGGCTGCCGAACGGGTTCACGCCATCAGCCTGACGTGCTGGCCCAACCAGGTGTATTGCGTTCGTGATTCGCAAGGCAAGGCCATGGCCGAACCCAATGATGAGATGGTGCGGGAGTACGAGCGGCTGGGTTGGAAGCATGCTGGCTTTACCCGTGGATACGATGCCCTGATGAACCGTTGGAATTACGTCAAGGACTTGAGAGAGTTCTCGAACGCCGGCGAGCTGCTCGCTTCGTATGCGAAGAACACGCGTCGTAACGTCAAGATCGCGCGGAACAGCGGCGTGGAGGTTCGACGCCTGAATTGCAGTGAGCTGAACGTGTTCCACGATATTTGCGAGCTGAGTAGCGAACGCCAGCATTTCGCCAACCGTAGCCTTGATTACTTCGAACGCGTATATGATGTGTTTGGAGACAAGGCCGAGTTCATGGTGGCGGAAGTGCATCTTGACCGCTATTTGCAATCCTAGGAGGAAAAGCTGGCGAAGTTCTCGAAAGACGTGGAACGCTTGGAGCGTTCGCTTGAGCATACGAAGTACCCGGATGATGTGCGCAAGAAGCTCGATACGGCTCAGAAGAATGTGGAGTCCGCACGTCGCCGCATTGAGGATGCGAACGAGCGCATCGCTCGTGATGGCGAGGTGGTGCCGGTCGCCGTAGGTCTGTTCATGTGGCATGAACGCGAGCTGGTGTATTTCTCCAGCGGATCCGACGATCGTTACGCCAAGTTCTACGCGCCCACCGCCTTACAGCATGAGATGATGTCGCGTTGCTTGGAACGCGGAGTGACGCGGTACAACTTCTATGGCATTTCGGGAGTGTTCGACGATCCGGAAGACGATGGACGCGGCGTGCTCGAGTTCAAGCAGGGCTTCAACGGCTACGTTGAGGAACTGCCGGGCGAATTCACGCTTCCGGTGAGCAAGCTGCGCTGCGGTGTGAGCGATTTGGCCCACAAACTCCTGCGCCGCTAGCTTTAGGGGGTTTCAGCCATGCTTGGCGCGACGCGGATTTGCGTGGGGTGAGACTTTCTGGTACGCTTTGTGTCTTGTGCGCGGATGGCGTGTGCTTCCGGGCAGTGCCACTTTAGCTCAGTCGGTAGAGCGGCTCACTCGTAATGAGCAGGTCGACAGTTCGATTCTGTCAAGTGGCTCCAGCGCCCTAGATGTGAAAGCATCTAGGGTTTCGCATATCAGGAGCGTTTCGCCCCGATATGGCTACTTGCGCGAGTGGCGGAATTGGTAGACGCGCAGGATTTAGGTTCCTGTGTCTTTGACGTGTGGGTTCAAGTCCCATCTCGCGCACTTTCAGAAAACGGCGGAATTCCGCCAGTTCTTGGTCATTGTGGTCCACTCAATAAGCCTTTTTGAGAACATGTTGAGAACATTTTGCCCGTTTGCGTCCCAATTCTTCCACAGACTGGAGGATTTGTGACGTTGGGGAGCTCGTTTGCGGGTGGATTCTTCCACTGACTGGAGGATTTGGGACGGTGGCAGGCTTATTTGCGGGTGAATTCTTCCAGCGGGTGGAGGAATTGGGACGCTGAGGGGCGCGTGAGCGTCCTGTTTCTTCCAGTGGGTGGAAGAAACAGGACGGTGATGGGCGGCTTGGTGGCAGGGGATGCTCCTAAGATGGCTTCGGGTAGGAAGAGAAAGAGATGATTAGGGATTAGGGGAGTGTCGTGTCTGCGCTGATTCAGCCTGTTGCGCTACTGCTGATTATTCTCGCCGGATACTTGTTCAAACGTGCCGGCCTGTTCGAAGATCGCGATTACCGCATTATGCAGACCATTATTTTCAATCTGGTGCTGCCAGGCGCGATCGTCTATTCGTTTGCTACGAATCCGCATGATTCCAGCATGCTGTTGATTTCGCTGTTCGGCCTGATTGTTGCGTTCATTCCGCCGGTCGTGGTTTTCTTGACGTCCCGCCACCGACCGGTGCAGAACCGTGCGTTCATGATGTTGAATGGTTCCGGCTTCAACGTTGGCTGCTTCTGTTTCCCGGTGGTGCAGGCGTTTCTTGGCACGGGCGCGATCGTGCCCGCCGCCATGTTCGACATTGGCAATTGCGTAATGGTTGCCGCCGGTACGAATGTGATGACGCAAACGCTGCTGCACATCAAGCCTGGCATGCCGCTTACCGAACAGTATCAGGGCAATGCGCCCACGCTCCCGTATGTGAAGCCGAAAGACAAGGATGCCAAACGTCTTGCCCGCAAGGCGTTGGCCCGCAACGTGTTCAAGGGTTTCTTCGGTTCGGTTCCGTTCGACACGTACTTGGTGATGATTATTCTCACGCTCGCTAACGTGAAGATTCCTGACATTATTGCCGCGCTCGTGCAGCCGCTTTCGAACGCGAATTCGTTCTGCGCAATGCTGATGGTGGGCATGCTTATGGATTTGCCATCTGGCAAGCAGGATGTGCTTCAGTTGTTGAAGGTGATTGGCTGGCGACTGCCGTTTGGTATTGCGTTTGCTACTGCGGCTTGGCTGCTGCTGCCGTTTGGCGCTGAGATTCGTGAGGCGGCTGCAATGTGTTGTTTGGCGCCGATTGCAGTGTTTTCCACGCTGTTTACCGACAAGGTGCTTGGTAATGCGAAGCTTGCTGGTTTTACGCTGTCGATTACTGCGATTATCAGTTTGCTGCTGATGACCGGCGCTCACTTCTTGTTCGTCGCGCTCGCATAAGAGCGGCAAGGAGATCTTTACCGGGTGCGGGAGATTGTTTGTGACCCCGCAGAGCACGAAGTCGTTGAATGCTTGCTTGCTGGTAGTTGCAGTGCCGTTTTCTTGTCGTTCACTGCATAATGCGATCGTTTCGTTTATTACATGTTTGGAAGTGTTACGAAGACTTGCGCCGGAACCATGCATACGATTTCAGTAATCGTCGAAAATGCGCATGTCGAAGACGGAAGGTTGTCGGAACCGCGCTATATTGCGAATCTTGGCGAATGTGTTAACTCAGGAAATATTTTTGTGTTGTTCTGTCTTCTTTTGTGAGTATCTTGTGAGGTGAAGAGATACGGAATGCGACACGCGGAAATCCGCAGAGAAGCCGCAATCGCATCCGCTTCATAGTGATGATGAAAGGACCTATACACCATGGCCATCAATCCTCCTGTTGACGCCACCAAGACCCCGGAGTGGGCCGCGCTGCAGAAGCACTACGACGAGCTGCAGTCCGAGGGCATCAGCCTCAAGCAGTGGTTCGCCGATGACGCCGAGCGCGTCGAGAAGCTGAGCTTCGACGCGGGCGACCTGCACTTCGACCTGTCCAAGAACCTGATCAAGCCGGAAACCCTGCAGCTGTTCGCAGACCTCGCCAAGGCCGTCAAGCTCGACGAGCGCACCAAGGCCATGTACACCGGCGTGCACATCAACAACACCGAAGACCGCGCCGTGCTGCACACCGCGCTGCGCCGCCCGGTCGAGGACGAGGGCAAGTACATCGTCGACGGCCAGGACACCGTCAAGGACGTGCGTGAGGTGCTCGACCGCATCTACGCGTTCGCCGACAAGGTCCGCTCCGGCGAGTGGACCGGCGTGACCGGCAAGAAGATCGAGACCGTGGTCAACATCGGCATCGGTGGTTCCGACCTGGGTCCCGTCATGGTGTACGAAGCGCTGAAGCCGTACGCTGACGCAGGCATCTCCGCACGCTACATCTCCAACATCGACCCGAACGATCTGGCCGAAAAGACCAAGGGCCTCGACCCGGAGACCACCCTGTTCATCGTCGTTTCCAAGACCTTCACCACCCTGGAAACCCTGACCAACGCTCGCGAAGCCCGCACCTGGCTGCTCGACGCCCTCAAGGCCGCCGGCGCAGTCGACGGCTCCGACGAGAAGAACGCCGAAGCCATCAAGAAGCACTTCGTCGCCGTCTCCACCAACCTGGAGAAGGTCGCTGAGTTCGGCATTGACCCGGCCAACGCCTTCGGCTTCTGGAACTGGGTTGGCGGCCGCTACTCCGTGGACGCAGCCGTCGGCACCTCCCTCGCCGTGGTGTTCGGACCGGAACGTTTCGAAGAGTTCCTGCACGGCTTCCATGAGATCGACGAATACTTCGCCAACACCCCGTTCGAGAAGAACGTGGTCGTGCTGCTCGGCATGCTGAACGTGTGGTACCGCAACTTCTTCAAGGTCGCATCCCACGCCGTGCTGCCGTACGACCAGTACCTGCACCGCTTCCCGGCCTACCTGCAGCAGCTGACCATGGAATCCAACGGCAAGTCCGTGCGTTGGGACGGCACCCCGGTCACCTCCGAAACCGGCGAAATCTTCTGGGGCGAGCCGGGCACCAACGGCCAGCACGCCTTCTACCAGCTGATCCACCAGGGCACCCAGCTCATCCCGGCCGACTTCATCGCGTTCGTGAACACCCCGAACCCGACCAAGGACGGCGACCAGGACGTGCACGAGCTGTTCCTCGGCAACTACTTCGCACAGACCAAGGCTCTCGCCTTCGGCAAGACCGCTGACGAAGTGCGTGCAGAGGGCACTCCGGAAGAGATCGTTCCGGCCCGCGTGTTCACCGGCAACCGCCCGACCACCTCCATCTTCGGCGTGGCACTGACCCCGTTCGCACTCGGCGAGCTTATCGCCCTGTACGAGCACATCACCTTCGTTGAAGGCACCGTGTGGGGTCTGGACTCCTACGATCAGTGGGGCGTCGAACTGGGCAAGCAGCTCGCCAAGCAGATCACCCCGGCCATCTCCCAGGATGACGAAGCACTGGCCGCTCAGGACGCTTCCACTCAGTCCCTGATCCAGTTCTACCGCGCAAATCGCAAGTTCTGATTTCTCTAAGGATTAAATAGCCTTCGAAAGGGCTCTGCACGGGATGCAGAGCCCTTTTTGCTACCCCTGGCCATCTTCAAAAGGTCTGGCGGGTGAGGTATTTTTGAATATTGCTGTGCCGGGATTCAGGACGCCGCATAATCCTGATTCCCTTCGGGTCCAGCCGAGAACAATCGCAAGATTGAACGGAATGTTGCACAAACGCAAGTTACCGTGATTTTCGGCGGATTGGCAATCCTTCGCAGGCAGACCTGCGGAGAACATACGAGGCAGAACGAAATTGAAAAATCGTGAAGCCCTTACCTGTGCGCTGATATGCGGCGGCGACTCGAGGAAACACAATGGTTAACGCTATTGAGGCATTTGACGCCAAGCACCTGAAGCCGGCCGAGGAAATCCCGGCTTTCCGTCCCGGTGACACCGTCGAAGTCAACGTGAAGATCCAGGAAGGCAACAACTCCCGTATCCAGGCCTTCACCGGCGTTGTGATCGCTCGTCAGGGCGGCGGCGTCCGTGAGACCTTCGTTGTTCGTAAGATCAGCTTCGGCACCGGTGTGGAGCGTCGCTTCCCGCTGCACTCCCCGGTCATCGACTCCATCAAGGTGGTCCGCAAGGGCCGTGTGCGTCGCGCCAAGCTGTACTACCTGCGCAACCTGCGCGGTAAGGCCGCTCGTATCGTTGAGCGCCGCGACAACTCCGAGAAGTGAGTTTCAAACGCAAATAAAGCGTGAAATTGGCCCTCAGCCTTACGGCCGGAGGGCCTTTTTCTATTCTTGGCCGCTATGATAGGGGTCAGTGTGCAAACCGGACGATAAAGGAATCATGTATGAGGCATGCCAAAGAAGAAAACAATAGCGGCGACAGCTTTGGCTTGCGCGACACCTTGGTCTGGTGCGGAATTCCTATTATTATCGTGCTGCTGATACGCATTTTCCTGCTCGGATTCTACGTGATTCCCTCCGGATCCATGATGAACACCATCGAACCAGGCGACCGCGTGATCACCTCGAAACTCACCCCGAAAGTCTTCGATCTGAAACGCGGCGACGTGGTGGTGTTCAAGGACCCCGACCACTGGCTGCGGCAGGAAGACAGTAGCAAACTCGGCGGTGACTACCTCATCAAACGGCTCATCGGATTGCCAGGAGACACCGTGGCATGCGAAGGGCCAGGTAAGCCGATCACCATCAATGGTGTGGCGATTGACGAAAGCGCATACATTCGCCCCGACGTGGATCCCAGCTCATTCGCGTTCAACGTGACCGTGACCGAAGGACACGTGTTCGTTATGGGCGACAATCGCGCCAATTCCGCCGATTCCCGCTACCATCAGGACGATTCCTCGCACGGCCTCGTGCCGGTTTCCGACGTGGTCGGCGTCGGTCTGGTCAAGTATTGGCCGCTGAACCACATCAGCACGCTGGACGCGCATCATGAAGTGTTTGCCGACGTTCCGGAAGGAGGCTCGGCGGCCTGATGGCGGTTTCCGTAATTCCCACATTGGATTTGGAACGTGCTATTGCCGAACAAGGCTACGATGTGATCGTCGGCTTTGACGAAGTGGGGCGTGGATCTCTCGCAGGGCCGGTAATGGTTGGTGCGGCTGCGATTTGGGCGCGTGACTTAGACGGGCCGGCTGGAGCTTCGCAAGGAGGCTCGCAAGAATCTTCGCATCTGGAAGTGCCGAAAGGCGTGGCCGACTCCAAAATGCTGACCGAACACAAGCGCGAAGCCATCTTCGACGAACTCAAATCCTGGTGCGCATCTTGGGCGGTTGGCGCCGCCAGCAACAAGGAGATTGACGAGTGGGGCATTTCCCATGCACTCGGCGTAGCCGCGTTACGTGCGTTGGCACAGGCGGAGGCGAAGCTCGGCATTGACGGCAACGGCATGCTCTCCGGCAAACCGGTGAAGGTCGGCGCGATCCTCGACGGACCGAACGATTACATCACCAAGACGCTGAACACCTTCGACGCGCCCGAAGTGCCGGTGCCGGCGAACGTTACCACCAAAGTGAAAGGCGACCGGTATTGCGCCGCCGTGGCCGCCGCCGCGGTCATCGCCAAAGTCACCCGGGATCGGCTCATGGTCGAACTGGGAGCGCAACCCCAATA
>OIAA01000705.1_pt1 | contig 11975 bp, 10 predicted proteins | sample 1580591 | NCBI WGS metagenome assembly OIAA01 (sample SAMEA3882556, study PRJEB24775) | human gut metagenome | biome: human-associated habitat; feature: intestine environment; material: feces | place: Netherlands | collected 2009/2010
TGCCATGTCCAGTATACCACAAAACTATTTCGTTGAGAACGACTTAATTGACTGTATTCAGAGATTTTTCCCAAATCGTTATATATTTATTGTTTTCTGAAACGAAACCTGTGATGCTCTGATTTTTTTAGGATACACGTCCTTATACCTGTAAATACTCATAATAATTCCTACCAATGCATAGCACAATAAAATATTACTTCTGCCAATGGATAAAAATGGCAAGAAGGAGGATGCTGGTGGAATTATCCCCAAAGCACCTAACAAGTTTAATAAAATATTTAATAAGATTATCATTCCACAACCAAATCCCATAACCATGCCAAGTTCATTTTTTTGTTTAATAGAAGCTCCAAAAATAAACATTACAAGTGCTGCCAAGACAGCAACAACAACGATTCCGGCAATACTTCCATAGCTATTGAGAATATAATAAAAAATGTAATCACTATTAAACTCCGGTAAACTGCCAATCACGTCATTTCCGCTATTACCTACAAACAAAATGTCTTTGCTAAATGTTCTGAGCATTGAAGTAAGATAAAATCCTTCTCCTGAAGCAGAAAAAAAGGAGCGAATCCTTGCTTCCTGATACTCTGCCAACAAATGAAATGTGTACATCACAAACAACAACATAATAGGCAAAAACATGAAAACTGCCCACAGACTAACAATTGTCTTTTTTACCGATATTTTGAACCAGCCCTTTAGAATAGCCACCGTAAGCTGAATCAACATACTAATCATCATAATTATCGCAACAATAAGATTCGGCATTCGAAAAGTAATAAAAACAGGAATAATCAGCCAAACAATCGACTTTAACAATGCAGGAAAACCACCATCTCTATATTTATATAAAATTGCTCCATAGATTGGAACATAAAACATCATCAGTGAAGGAGCAGAGATTCTGAACATTCCAAATCCAATACTATACCGCACTCCATTAATATCACCACCAAAGAAACCAGCCAAAAGCAAAATCCCCATAGTAATTATGAATAAACCTATTATCTTGGAGTATTTTGCAATTACAGTATAATCAATAAAATAAATCCCACACATTAAGATAAAACCAATAAAAACAGAATAAACAAAACTTTCCGTCTCAAGTTGATACATCTCCTGCATAAACGGTTCTAAATTACTATATCCACTTTGATAAAAAATAGACTGCTGTAGCAAAATTCCTAGCAGGCTCAATATTCCTACAATAACAAGTAATTTCCAAGCAATCTGGGGCTTATGAATTTTATCCAATGAAATACCAACCGCAATCGGATCACCCATATCTGCAACAGCATTTTTTTCTGCTTCTTCATATGACATTCCATCAGCAATATTGTCTTCTATCTGACTTTCAATATGTCCCCTTATCTCCTCGGCAATATATGGTCTTGCTTTTTTACAACGAATTTGCAATAACAGTTTTTCCAAATATTTTTCCATATTTACACCCCCATTGCAAGAACATTGGCTACAGCAGATTGATATTCGTTCCATTCTGCTTTCTTTGTTTCCAGCAATGCTCTTCCCTCTTTCGTGATGCTATAATACTTCCTCGTCTTACCAACATATTCCTGCTCATATACCTTAAGCAATCCTTTTCCTTCTAAACCATGTAATAAAGGATACAATGTTCCTGCTTTCAATTCAAACACATTACAGGATTTTTTACGCAGAGTATCAATCATCTCGTAACCATACATATCTTTTTCCGCAAGTAATCTGAGTAGAAGCATTGTCATACTTCCAGAAATTAATGCCTTATCAACAGCCATATCTAATCCTCCTTATGTAGATAGTCTATATATTGGTTGCCTATAGTATATATCGTCCATCTATATAAGTCAATATAATTTTAGGTTCTCTTTAGCTTCATCAAATTATTTACTGAATCAAAGTCCTATTGTATTACAAAAGGGAGCAGTTTCCTGCTCCACTTCCTACATTACCTAACATCTCTACTGTACTTTTTCCGATGCTTATTGTGCCTATTCAGTTCCTTTGCTTCCTGTTGCTTTCTTTGCAACTTTGCTTTTAGGCTGTCTGACTCTGCCTTATTTCCAGTCTGCTGTTCCCACTTTACAACTGCCGATTGATAATCACTATACTCTGCTTTGGAAGCTCTGTATTCAGTCAAAAACTCCTTCACATTCTTATAACCATAACCCTGCACGATACTTGATAGGTACTGTTTCATATTGGCTATCTGTGTCTTTAGCTCTTCTGCCTGCTCCTGAAGCTTGTTGCGCTGTTTTCCTTTGAAAATACCCTTTGTTCCGGCAATCTCCTTCTCAACACTTGCAAGTTGTTGCTCCCTTTGATAGATGGCTGCATTCTGCTTCTCCAACTTGCTATAAATGTCTGCAAGTCTCAGAAACTTGGAAGCAAGTTTGGACTTCTTCGGCATTTCCGGTATCGGTTCACTTTTCGCCATCACAGACTCATTGACTGCCTGAACCTTCGTCTGCTCTGGTTCTGCTTTAACAAACACATTGGTCACCTTATCAGCCTTTTCCAAAGTCATTTTAAATACCTTACTAATCAAAAGCTCCAAGGCATATATCGCCATCATAATCAGGCTTTTGAACAGTGCCGGATTTCTCCCTGACTTCTGAATGGAAGCCTTTACTTTCTGTCCGATTTCGCTCTGCTTCACTTCCAAAATCTGCTCCTCCGGCACACCACTAATCAACGCTCTATCCACAGTCTGATTCCACATGGTACGGTACTGATTATCCGTGCGTATCTGCTCCGCTTTGGGGTTGTTCTTACCAATCTTTTTCGTAGGCAGATACACACCGTTTCTGTCAAAAACCCTGAGCTTTTGCTTATCACCTTTTACATAAATATTGATAAGGTCAGTGTAGGAGCGTTTCACTTCATCAAGGAATCTATCGTTCTTAAACCTGCTGTCCTTGATAGTAAAAAGAGTACGCTCATATACCTCGCCCTTGGGAATGATTTTACAGCCTTTACGAAGCTGTCCGGCTTCATCCAGTATCTCTTTTTTTGTTCGTACATGCTTTCCGTTTTCATCATAAAACATATTTCTTGTGGCAATCTTCGCCACAGGTTCATCAAGCAGCTTTCGCTCCGAAAAGATAAGATGGATATGATAGTTGGTCTTGCTTTTGTTATGGTGCAGGGCAGCGATACACTCCACGCCATAACTTTGCTTGAAGTGTTCAGTAAAAAATTTCAGCAGCTTGGAGAAGTCCTCGGCTTTCTTGGCAAGACTTCTGATGTCCGTATGGCACAATATGAATCAGAAGCAAGAGTACCCAAGCATGATCTCGTAAAAGAAATGGCGGATATCTTTGATATCAGCACCCATGCACTTACCGTACCGGATATAGATACCTACATCGGTCTTATGCACACCTTTTTCGCATTGGAAGATATGTATGGACTGAAAATTGACGAAATGGATGGTGAAGTAGTCTTACGTCTGGATAAGTCCGACTATTCCACCTATTCCTCCATGAATAAAATGCTCCGTGCATGGCTCGCCGAAGCTAAGAAGCTGGAGAACGGAGAAAGCACCAAAGAGGAATATGATGACTGGCGTTACAAATATCCGGAACTGGATACACACCAAATCTGGGCTAAGGTTCCTTCACAGGAAATCAGCGATATGCTTCTCGCTGGATTGAAAGAAATGGAAAAAGAAGAAAAGAAACAAACGAAACGTAAAAAGAAAAAATAAGCATGAAAAAACCTTACCAATTTTCAGTTTTCATACCCTCGTCTGTGGAACTTTTTCTGTAAAATAATCTAGGCAAGGTCCTTCTATGATAAAATAATTATCATTAGGAGGGCCTTTTATTATGGCAAGACAAAAGAAACCTGTACACAGAGTACAAATGACCGATGGTAAAAGAAACATCATTCGGCAGCTTCTCGAAGAATACGATATCGAGACTGCAGAAGACATCCCGGATGCTCTCAAAGATCTCTTAGGTGGCACCATTAAAGAAATGATGGAGGCCGAAATGGATGATCACCTTGGATACGAAAAGTCCGAGCGTTCTGACAACGATGATTATCGCAACGGCTATAAACATAAGCAGGTAAACAGCCGGTATGGTTCTATGGAAATCGAAGTCCCACAGGATCGAAAATCGACCTTTGAACCACAGATTGTGAAAAAGCGTCAGAAAGATATTTCTGATATTGATCAGAAGATCATTTCTATGTATGCAAAGGGAATGACCACTCGCCAGATCTCGGAAACAATCGAAGATATCTATGGTTTTGAAGCATCAGAAAGTTTCATATCTGACGTGACAGATAAAATACTTCCTCAGATTGAAGACTGGCAGAACCGTCCACTGGATGAGGTATATCCGATCCTTTACATCGATGCAATCCATTATTCTGTGCGGGATAATGGAGTCATTCGTAAACTTGCAGCTTATGTCATTCTGGGTATTCATACAGAGGGCAAAAAGGAAGTCCTGACCATTACAATCGGTGACAATGAAAGTGCGAAATACTGGCTTTCAGTCTTAAATGAACTGAAAAATCGAGGAGTTAAGGATATCCTGATCATCTGCGCCGACGGCCTTACAGGCATTAAGGAAGCGATTGCAGCAGCGTTTCCAAAAACAGAATACCAGAGATGTATTGTTCATCAGGTAAGAAACACTCTGAAATACGTTCCGGATAAGGATAGAAAAGCCTTTGCTACAGACTTAAAAACCATCTATCAGGCTGCTGACGAGCAGAAAGCTCTGGCTGCCTTAGACCGTGTAACTGAAAAATGGACTCCCAAATACCCGAATTCCATGAAGCGTTGGAAGGACAACTGGGATGCTGTTTCCCCTATTTTTAAGTTCTCAACCACTGTCAGAAAGGTTATTTACACGACAAATGCGATAGAATCACTGAATTCCACCTACCGGAAGCTGAATCGCCAAAGGAGCGTATTTCCAAGCGATACCGCCCTGTTAAAAGCCCTGTATTTGGCCACTTTTGAGGCTACGAAAAAGTGGACTACCACAATCCGGGATTGGGGCCAGGTCTATGGAGAACTGAGTATTATGTACGAAGGACGCTTACCTGAATAATCAAAAGACAGCTTAAAAAGACAGGCGGGAAACCGCCTGCCCTTGACATGCCTGTAAGCAACTGTTATATATAAAACAAGGGCGATAAGCCTAATCAGTAAGCTTATTGCCCTTAATTATCATAGAAGAATCTTATTTACAGAGATTTTCTCATACACTCTTTAAATTCGGCGGTAAAATCAAAGTTCTTGGATATATCACTAACAAAATAACAACAGATACTAATGACAGTACAAATATTTCTCCATTAGCTCAAGTTGGCATCGGGTTGAACCAAATCATGCTTTCATTCTTTGGTCAACAATCATCCTTAAATATTGTACATCCTATTGCAATATACTACGAATAAAAAGGAGATATTCATATGAGATTTTGTGACTTATTTATCAGCTATAAAATTGGATTAAAAAGTATTAAAAGCACTATTCCTTTTACAAAACTTCCCCTTTACCGAAAGATTTTTGTAATCATCCTTTTTGCAAGTGCTATTATTAGTGGTATCTTATTAATTTTTAAGCAAACTTGGGCTTCATATATCCCGATGGCATTAGGTATTATATCACTTATAATTTTCTTTATAATTGATTCCATGAAAAGGAATCTTAAAGTAATGCTTCAGCAACACTATGTCCCTTATTCCGAAAAACGAATGAATATGACCATTAATGTATTAAAAGACTACGGAATAGAAATTCAAAATTTTGACTCACTTGATTGTGAACTCTTCAAAGAAGTTACACTAAAAGAGTTCAAATCACACTAAAAATCCTTGAAACCTGCCTATTTTCTAGCTTTTCGGGCTTGCCATTCTCCCGAAATTGTAGTATATTTAGTGTAACGGTTACACTGAACGGAGGAACTCCATGTACTACGATTTTCAGGTTGAAATTCCTGAGGCAAAGGGCAAGATCATCACCAAGAAAAAAGGTTCTGTCACCTATGTCCTATACCAATACGGTCAGGAATACAAGAGCGAAAAGAGATATGCTATTCCGAAAAGAGCCATCATCGGAAAAGTTTCTTCAGAAAATTCTTCGATGATGTTTCCGAATGAGCAGTATCAGGGATATTTTCCTGATGCTGTCCTTCCGGGAGAACGAAATGATGCCGACCGCAGCTGCTGTCTTCGCATAGGTTCCTGGATTGTCATTAGGCATGTGCTTGATGAATACCATTTGTCTGAAATGCTGTATAAGCCACTTGGCAAAAATACAGGGCTGTTTCTGGATCTTGTGTCGTTCTCAATCATCGATCAGGATAACGCCGGTCAGTACTATCCGGATTTTGCGTTCTGCCATCCGCTTTTCACTGATCAGATGAAGATCTACAGCGATGTGACGGTGAGCAGACTGCTCAGCACAGTGAGCTGCGATCAGATCATCACCTTTCTGGATGACTGGAATGCCGGCAGAGATAAGAAACAGAGAATTTATGTATCCTACGACTCTACCAACAAGAATTGTCAGGCAGGTGATATCGACCTGGTCGAATTCGGAAAAGCAAAGGATGATAAAGGAATTCCTGTATTCAATGTATCGATTGCCTTTGACAAGACCAACCGTGTACCTCTCTTTTACGAAGAGTATCCGGGATCCATCACAGATGTTTCGCAGTTTCGGTGCATGGTCGACAAAGTCATCGAGTACGGCTATAAAAAGATAGGCTTTATCCTCGACCGTGGATACTTCAGCAAGGAAAACATCCAGTACATGGATGAAAACCAGTACTCATTCATCATCATGGCCAAGGGATGCAAATCTCTTGTAACATCGATGGTTAACAGCATCAGAAATACGTTTGAAACAGACCGCAAGTGTCTTATCCGGACCTATAAGGTCTATGGCACGACGATCACCTCCAGACTTTATGAGGATGATACCGATAATCGGTATTTCCATATATTTTACAATCCATCCCGGCAGGCTGCCGAGAGAGAAAAGCTTGAGCAGAAGATAGAACGTTATCACGAATTTCTTGATCAGCATATCGGAAGCGATACGCAGTTCGGAAAAACCTATCAGGATTATTTCAACCTGTACTACAAGGGGAAAAAGCTTGTCGGCGTACAGGAACGGTCCGATGTAGTACAGCGTGAGCTGAATCTCTGCGGATACTTCTGCATCATCACTTCGGAAAAGATGACTGCAGAGCAGGCGTTGATTCAGTACAAAGGCCGTGATATTTCGGAAAAGCTGTTCAGCGCCGATAAATCCTTCCTTGGCGGTCAGAGCATGCGCGTTCAGTCTTCAGAAGCGGTTTCAACAAAAATTTTTATTGAGTTTATAGCATTGATCGTTCGGAACAGGATCTATAATCTCCTGAAGGAAACGATGCAGAAACTCGATGGTAATCCGAACTATCTGACTGTTCCAGCCGCGCTCCGTGAACTGGAAAAGATCGAGATGGTACGGAGAAACAATGGCAACTATATCCTGGACCATGCAGTAACCCGCAAGCAGAAAAACATTCTTGCAGCTTTTGGTTTAGATGAAGACACCGTCCAGACCAATGCGGCTGAGATCGCCAGCTGTCTTGCAGGCAATCAGTCGCTGATAAACAGCAAACGGAAGGAGGCTTAAAGCCATGGCAAGAGTCAAATCAGTATCATCCATCGATGCCGAAATAGCTAAAACCCAGGAAGAATTAGCCAAGCTCAAGGAAAGATACGATAAAACTGCCTCCAAGCTAGAACAGCTACAAGAACAGAAACGTTCATACGAAGCAAAGCAGATCATGGATGCCTTCATCAAGAGTGGTAAAAGCCTCGATGAGGTGATGACCTTCCTGACTCCATGAGCTATAATCATGTGGTCAGAATGGTTTTAGTGTAACTTTTATGAAGAGTTCACATTGATATGTTAATTGAGGAAGCAAAACAGGCACAAATCCAATGTGACTACATAGCTCCATTAAAGAAACCATTTAAGACATTAGGTGCAATAATTATTCCTATTGTTGCATTTGTAGCACAAAAAATTGGAAATGCTGCTTCACAAGACGAAATGATTACCATGGCATTACAAGTTATAGTTCTTGTGTTATTAACTTTTTCACTAATTTTCTCATTAACACCAATTATTAAAGATATTCTTTATAGAGATTATAATAAATACGATGATTTTATTTATGATTTGAGACAAATAAAACTTTTCTATGCAAAAAAAAATGCTACATATTCAAATCCGATATGAGCACATACTAATTTCCAAAATTATTGTCATTTGATTGTCACGCAACCAAAAACGAGCCAAGAAACGCCGTAAATTCGGCATTTCTTGGCTCTTGTACATTATTCAAACTCGATTTCAGCAACTATATATTGTGTCTAGTCAAATTATAGATTACCATATTGAGTATAATTATTCTTGAAATCTCACATATTCTTTGTCATTTTGGGAGTTTTTGCAAGCGTTTCGCAATCACCTTTTAAGCAATTAATTTTAAATCAAATGCTATCACCCTGTCTTGACCAGTTAGCAATAGAATAAAGCGAATAGTTTTGAGTAAGAATCACTTTAGTAAACTCCTCAACATTAATCTTTGACCACATCTTTGTTAATAATTCATCACTCAACCTAATAAATCTTTCATCCATCATTTGTCTAACCATGTTATTTGTGTCAATATCTGTTGAAAATGTTCTTTCTAAAATACTACTATCAAAGATATTGCCTAAGAATACTTCTAAAAGAAGTCTATTCTCTTTGTTATCCTCCTCCAAGAATGTATTAATAATTTTTCGAACGTACTCATATATAGAAGAATCACTCCGTATATATATCGCCCCCAATGTTTTAATACCTATCTCTTCCTTCAAACCATCAATTATAAATTCATTCTTTGGAACAAACAATACCTTTTCCATGCCTCTGCTTCTTAAATCAAATTCATACCATGAATCTTTTTTCAAAGCATATGTTAATTGTATGCGTCTTTGATTATGATTTACTACAATTTTACTGACTTCTTTATTGCTCAAAGCATATTGATGAAGAGTATTATAAATGTCATAGTTACATAGTATATTATTTACATCATCTAAAAAGTTATCTTCTGGACATACTACACCAATAAGATTCTTTAATGTAGCTTCGCTTTTAATTTCTTTAAGTAAATATTCCGCTGCCTGTGTCATTTTACTCTCAATAATATTTATCTCCGGCATCTCATACACTTGCTCTGCTGATACAATTTGACGAATCCCCTCATTTTCTAACGAAAGACTTTTTATCTTTGCCATTCTTTGTATTAAAATTGTCTCATCAACAGGTTCTTTATGTTCATTTGAATACCTACTATTCACTAGAGGTTGCATAAGATAACGTCCCTCTGACAGAGCCCAAGATTTTGAATAATCCAACTTCTCTAAAGTATTCATCTGCTCCTGAATATATTTCCGATATACATCATAAATATCTGACAACACCTCACTATTAGCATCCAATTCTATTGCAGATCTTGCAACATTCGTTTGATATTTACTATTTTTTATATTAGCAATTGCTAAAATGGACGAATCTTTATATCCCGGAGTAGTAAATTCAACCCGAATTCCTTCGACACAAGTTCCAATCGGCAATTGATTTTTTTGATTTGAACGTCTACTATCTATTTCCATCAAACACCAATCAGACAGATATCTTAAATGTCGTACTGCATATGCTACAGATACATTACCCTGGTTTTCTTCATATACATCATATTTTTCTCCATCAACGTTTCTTCCAGTATCATTCAAATATTTCGTTAATACATCTTTCAAAGAATCATAACCTATTCTAGTTTCATGTTGTTCGTTTGCAGTCAAGAATACTGGAATTTCAGGCAAAACTATCCATTTGCATAAGTCATCTTCCAATGTTGACATATCTACATCATTTCTAACATATAACTTAACCATTGTACCGTGATTTTTTATTCTTTTATCAACTTCTGACTTATTTATTCTTCTCAGCAAATAGCTACCATTCACTTTACGTAAATTAATACTATTAACATCATTCTGTTCTTCAGAATTCGTTACAATATCAATATCATTTGCAATCATAAAGCATGTTAAAATACCTATTCCAAAATGACTAATAGAGCAAAAATCAGGAAATTCTTTTTTAATTGTATCGTCACGATATTTTGAAGCCCCAACTTTTAAGAGATAGTTTTCTACATCAGAAATCGTCATACCAGTTCCATTATCCCAAAAACTCAATTCTCTTTTTTCTTCATTCCAGTCAACTTGTACTTTTCCTTGAGTAATAATTCTACCTTTTTTATTTTCATACTGTTTTTGCAATTTTACTGCATCTATCGCATTTTGAACTAATTCTCTTACAACAACTGATGAGTCGTTGTACAATGTATGACCAACTAACAATTGTAAAATATTTTCCTGTGCGATAGTAAATTGAAGTTTTTTCGTTTCAAATCCTATAACGGTAATTCTAGTTTCGTCAATTTCCCTCCAAGGAAATTTATATGATAATGCACCTTCTTTTTTTCTCGCTTTTTCAACAATTTCATTACATTTTTGTAATTCTTTACGTGTATACTGTAAATATGAAGATAATCCGAAATATGCTTCTGCAGTTTCTGCACCTTCAAAATATGCCGTAATTTCTATTGTATCCTTTTCTAGCTTTTCATCAATATTTTCTTCACCATCTCTTTTTAGTTTTGGTTGTACAGCTCGCACAGCCATTTGCTTTTCCCACTCCACAACACTCATTGGATTAGAAACATTTATCATCTTTCTTGTTATAGAAGGTGTTCTATCCTTTGTTATATGTAATAAATCCGCTATTCTAAGAATAACAGCAATATAATTTAAATTTACTTTTTCATTTTTATCATTTCCATATACATTATCTACTCGATACTTTGTAAAATCATCAATATCATCTTCATGGTGACTTTCACAAATCATAGCTAAATCAACTTTGAACATTTTATCTAGACTCTTTAGGATGTCTTCTATTATTTCTTTAATTGTCGATGCATCCCCCAAGTCAGTTTCCAAACTTCCTTCTATCCATTGTTTTATTCTTCTTGCATGATTTTCTCTAACAAACTCTTGATACAAAAAATATTCGTCTTGTTTTTCAACAAATTCAACATACTCTGATTTTTCCATTCCAGAAAGGACTTCATTTTTATAGTTCTTAAAAGATGAGGTCTCTCGTTTTTCATATTCATCTTTTGTCACTACCATACCTAAATCATGAAAATAAACTGCTAAAGTCAACATTAACCACTCAGCAGACGTCATTTCTTTTTTTGTTTCATCGGGAATCAACCATTCTATGATACCAAGCATCTCATCAATATGCGAAATATTATGTACCGTGTATTCTTCAAATATCCCTATCTTACCAATATGTCCTAGTATTTCTTCTACTTGATCTCTAACATGTAGTAATTTCAATCCTCTACAAAAAGATAAATTTTCTGCTTTTTCCGCCTGTATTTCGACATAATTTTTTAATTTATCATTCATATTTTTAATCTCCTTATCCTTAGGCTCATTTCTATACCATTGCTAATCTCAATTCTTTTAATTTTCTATATTTTTTCATTAATCTCTTCAATCCACCCACTGTCATCACTCTCAAACAGCTTTATGAACTTTCCAAAATTACTGCTGCCAGTAACAGAATCATCCGAATCCAAATCTTTCACTCGTCGGCTCATATCTTTGTAATTCTTCACAGTAACATGTTCCATAACTTTCTGAATCTGGTCTGCTCTTCCTTTGTAATTCTCCACCCCTGTATATTCCTTTATCAAGGGAGCATTCACTGGTTTTGCCGGAGATTTCAGATTTTCATCGGTCCAATGTTTAGATATAATCTGCATCGTACATGGATTACCAAATATAAGCACTTCATTCGCTGCACTATCCAC
>OIAA01000712.1_pt1 | contig 11898 bp, 4 predicted proteins | sample 1580591 | NCBI WGS metagenome assembly OIAA01 (sample SAMEA3882556, study PRJEB24775) | human gut metagenome | biome: human-associated habitat; feature: intestine environment; material: feces | place: Netherlands | collected 2009/2010
ATTTGATAATGTAAATTTACCATCCATGTCAGTAACTGTACCTACAGTGGTACCTTTTACTAAAATAGAGGCGCCAACTACGGGTAATCCGTCCTCCTCCGAAATAACAGTACCTGTTACCTTCGTGATCTGAGCGGTTACCAAACCTATACCTACAAAAAGGCAGGTCAATAACAGCATTAATTTTCTTTTCATAAAATTCTCTCTTAAAGTTTAACTTTACATTAATATAAATTCATTCACTCTAACAAATTGCAAAGGTATGAATAAAATTGTAATCTCAAACAAATTATTGTAAAAATCATACTAAACTGCTATATTTTTATGCTTTTGGGCATTTAAAACTCACAAAAAACGAAAATAAACCTCATATTTATTCTTTTTTTAAAGTCGTAAGAAAAAGAGAGTTTCAAATTATAACTGACCATATAAACATACATTAACCTATAAACGTTAACAAATCGCCTAATAAATATAAAGATGAGAACAAAATAGCAGAATAATGCTTTTCTACTTTTCTTTATTGCGTCTTATTATAGAATTTCAATTTAAAGAATTAAATTATGAGGAAAATCAGTTATCGTTTCGTTTACAATCGAAAAAAAAGTTTAAATGACAGAGGAACTGCTTTAGTTCAAGTTGAAGCTTACTTGAATAAAAAGAAAGTGTATTTTTCTACGCATGTTTATTTACGGCCAGAACAATGGGATGTAAAAAGAAAGATTATTAAAGAGCATCCTAATCAAGATGCACTGAATGGCATGCTTAATGAATTTATTATTGAATTAGAGAAAAAAGAATTAAGTTTGTGGAGGCAAGGAAAGACAATAACCTTAAGCCTCATAAAAGAAGAGTTCAAATCGAATACAGATGCTTCATTCTTAGGGTTTGCGCGTAAAGAAATAATGTCTTCTCAGCTAAAAGATAGCACTAAGCGCAACCATTTAACAACAATATCCCTTTTACAATCGTTCAAACCGACAATTGAGTTTGAAGACTTAACCTATAATTTCGTTACAGATTTTGAAAAATTTCTTTATGATTCCGACTATCAAACAAATACAGTAGCTAAACACATGAAGCATTTGAAATCTTTTGTTAATGCTGCAATTAATAAAGGATACATCGATCCTAATAACTATGCTTTCAGAAGATATAAAATTAAAATGAAAGAAGGAAAGCATGTTTTTTTATTACCGGAAGAAATGAAAAAATTAGAAGAAGTGTCTTTGATAGGAAGAAATAGTTGTTTGGAACATACTCTTGATGCATTTTTATTTTGCTGCTATACGGGATTGCGTTATTCTGATTTTGTAAGCTTAAATGAGAAAAATATCGTAAAAATAGATGGAAAATTATGGCTAATCTTTGACTCTGTCAAAACAGGTACAGAAGTGAAATTGCCTTTAAACTTGCTGTTTGAAGGTAAGGCTTTAACTTTATTACAAAAATACCAGGGAAAATGGAGTTCGTTTTTTTTAATTAAAAATAACTCAAGTGTAAATAAAGAGCTGATACGAATTGGCAAATTGGCAAAAATAAGCAAACACTTTTCATTCCATTCTGCAAGGCATACTAATGCTACTTTATTGATATATAAAGGTGCTAATATAACAACTGTACAAAAATTGTTAGGACATAAAAATCTTGCTACAACACAAATTTATGGAGAAGTAATGGGAAGTACAATCGTACGAGATCTAAAAAAATGTCAAAAAAGGTAGTAAACTCTATTGTCTATACAATATTTCTTATAAAGACGAGGAAGGGTCATTTTCATAAGTGAATGTAGTCTTATCTTCTTAATAAAGTTTATCGTTTTGTGAACATGATAAATTTTTGTTGTGGTTGCAATACGATAAACTAAAAGAAATAAAATGTGACAATATTCATATCTTGGCATAACTGGGTAGAAAATAGGTACCAAAGTTCTTGAATTTCTGCAAGAATCATATATGTATACCATATAATATTCATATATAAAATTTTGCATCGGAAAATGATGATAATAGTTTGCCACTTTACTTTATGCCCCCTGTTTTCTTCTGTAATTCGAAGAGCAAACAATCTTTTGGAAGCCTTAAAATATAAAAAGACCAAGAAATATCAACTTTGGCAATACATTCAATACATAAATGAAAGATATAGGCTATCCATCCAAAAACTTTACTTAAAGCTCAATGCTTAGAAATTGTAGGACATTCTTAAGATCTATATAATATATATACGAATTACAGAATTAATAATTTTGTAATAATTATAGAATCAAATTGTAACTTAAGTAATATACAAGTATAGCTTAAAACAAATAGACCTAAAATGGATAAATTAGAATTCAAGAATAAAACTAATCAAAGCCATTTTGACTAATAATATTTGTCTTCATTTGATTTAATATAAAGTTATGTGGATTATGCTCTCGTTTACCTCACTTTTTGTAAAGAAACGGGAAAAGAGAAGGATACTAAAACAGATATTTATACACCTGTATACATATTGTTCTGTAAAACAAAGATTTAGAATATTATGTAAAAAACAAAAAGTGAGAACATGGATATAATGATACAACTTAATATTAATTGTTATTCATAGATTAGTATTGTATAAACTCATATATTAGAAAAACATGTAACCTTATAATATCATTTTGTATATTTAGGAATGTGTAACTCTGTACGATATAAAATCTTCCTATTAGCTTGAAAAGAATATTTCTATTAATAGTGAAAATTTTCGTAGCACTCTTTTTGCACATATTTTCTATTTATACAGGATGAACCTTATTAAAAAGCCAAGATTGTTTTAAAGCAAAGATAAGGGGCTCTTTTAAGAACAAATTTATGTTATTTAGGGGCTATCGATATCTTTTCAGTGAAGATAATAAATTTAGTTTCATTTTATGAACAGGGCAGCGGTGAGTGTTACAAAATGTTATACGTCTATTATTTCTTTCAGTAGAAGAAAGGTAGAAAACAATTATTTTCATACTCTTAGAATGGCTTAAATAAAGAAAAACAGATAAGACTTTAGTGTATTAAATACTGATTATCAATAAATTAAATAACTGATTAGTTCTGCAAAGACTTTGGTGGTTTCCTTTATCGGGATGGCTAGTCAAGAGGTTTCTATCAAACAGAATGTTAGCATCATTTTAAAATCTGATACTAAAGTGCTTGGAGAAGTGATGGTTGTTGCATATGGTACTGCAAAAAAGGAATCTTTTACAGGATCAGCATCCGTTATTAATAATAAGAAACTGGAATTACGTCCTATAAGTAATGTTACTAAAGGATTGGAAGGACAGACTACAGGTCTGTTAACAACTTCAGGCTCAGGTCAACCTGGCGAAGCTGCCAAGATCGTGATTCGCGGTTACGGTTCCATCAATGCCTCACAAGATCCTTTGTATGTAGTTGATGGAATACCTTTTAGTGGAGATATGAGTTCTATCAATCCTGCCGATATTGAAAGCATGACAGTTTTAAAAGATGCTTCAGCCGGAGCCCTTTATGGAGCCCGTGGTGCAAATGGTGTAATTATGATTACTACCAAACAAGGAAAAGAAGGCAAGACTAAGGTATCTTGGCGTTCTACGGCAGGTTGGTCTTCACGTTCCTTGAAAGCCTATGACATGGTTGACCAAAAAGAATTTGTACAGTTAACGTATGAAGGTTTACGCAACGGATATATCTTTGACAATGGATATAACTGGGAAGCTGCCGGTAGACAAGCATCAGCAGATTTAGGTGGCGTTTTAGGTGGAGAACAATATAATCCATTTAAAAATTACACATGGGGAACAATTATAGATCCTGCAACAGGTAGAGTGCAGGGTGATGCTACATCCGCATGGAATGAATCTTGGATGGATGCAATACAAAGAGACAATGCATTTCGTCATGAACACCAGTTGTCTGTTAATGGAGGTACAGAAAAGACCAAATATATGTTCTCTTTGGGATATTTAAATGAAGATGGCATCTTGATTAATACCGGTTTCCAACGTTATAATGCCCGTGCAAACATAAACACAGAAGTGAATAAATGGATGAAGACTGGATTGAATGTGTCACTTTCCAATTCCACACAAAATTTCAGTGATTACGAAGGTTCATCTAATTCAAATGTATGGTACTCTGCACAATTTATGGCTCCGATTTACCCGGTGTATATAAAGGGAGAAGATGGTAAAGATGTATTAGATGCCGATGGAAATCGCCAACTGGACTACGGTGACGGTAGTGTACAACGCCCACAGTATAGTGATTTCAATCCCGTAGGCGGTTTGGTAGATGACAAGGCTGATATAAAAACAGATGTAGCCGGTTTGCGCACATTTTTGGCATTCGGCTCAGATTCGGAAGATGCCGGATGGGCTAAAGGTATTAAGCTGACTTTGAACTTTGGTCTGGACTACCGGAACAAATCTCAAAAATCATATATGAATATGCACCATGGTAATCAGGCAGCTGCCGGCGGTTTGTTGATGAAATATAACAGAAGAACCCAATCTTATACTTTTAACCAGTTACTGACATGGGGGCGTTCTTTTAACTTTCATAACATCGATCTTTTGGTTGGTCATGAATTTTATGCATACAAATATGAATTTCTGTCTGCCGGAAAAACTAATTTAGTAGATGGTATTCTTGAATTGCGTCCGGGTACAAATCTATACAATGCGGATTCATATTCGGAAGATTATCGTGTGGAATCCTTCTTTGGAAGATTCAATTATAACTTTAATGAAAAATATTATTTTTCAGCCTCTATCCGTACGGACGGTTCTTCACGCTTCCAAAAAGATAACCGTTGGGGTACTTTCTGGTCTGTCGGTGCCAACTGGAGAATTTCACAAGAAAAGTTTATGCAGAATTTGACTTGGATTTCTAATTTATCAGCTAAAATCAGTTATGGTGAACAAGGTAATGATAATCTGTTAAGATATGATAGTCTTGAAGGAGGATATGTACCGGATTATTATCCTTGGCAAGGACTCTATCCATTGGAATATCCGAATGCCAATCAAGTAGGAGGTCTGATCGGTGCTTTGGAAAACAAAAAACTTTCATGGGAAAAAAGCGGTAATTTAAATGTCGGTATTGAGGCAAGTATGTTTGACGGACGCTTGAATGTTAGTGCTGAATATTATAACCGCAAAACAACGGATATGTTGCTGGGATACCCCAAGGCTACTTCTAGTGGATTCTCTGAATACAACGCGAATATCGGTTCTATGCGTAATACCGGGTTTGAATTTAGCTTAGGTGGTTCCCTTATCAAAACCACTGATTTTATATGGAACTTAACTTGGATGGGCTCTACTGTAACCAATAAAGTGCTGAAACTGACTGGGGAATCTCCTGAAATTATCAAGGGAGTTTTCAGTATTAAAGAGGGAATGCCTATTAATACATATTATATGGCTAAATCTGCCGGTGTGGATCCTGCAACAGGAGCGCAGCTCTATTGGGTATATGATAAGGATGATAATGGCAACATCACTAACGAATATATCAGCAGTGACTATCAAAAAGCTGCGAACAGCAAATATTATTCCGGCAGCCGTATACCTGATTTATATGGTAGTATCAATACCGATTTCTCTTACAAGAATTTCGATTTGTCAATATTGGGTACATATTCTATAGGAGGTAAAGTTTATGATTCATTATACGCTGGTTCTATGGAGGTTATGTATGCAGGCAATACATGGAACAAACATGCTTTGAGACGTTGGCAACAACCTGGTGACATCACAGATGTACCTCGTATTCAAATTGGAGGTTCCTACACAGCTTCAGACCGTTTTTTAGTTGATGCTTCATACTTTGCTATCAAAAATATCACTTTGGGCTACACTATTCCCAAACAATGGCTAAAGAAGGCCGGGCTAGAGTCTGTCCGCATATTCGGATCGGTAGATAATCTCGCTTTATTTTCTCATTTGGACGGTATGGACCCACAGTATAACTTCAAGGGCGAAACAGACTATTCTTATGCTCCCAACAAGACTTATTCAGTAGGTTTTGAAATTAATTTCTAACAATTTAAAAGAATACAGGAAAGTATGAAAAAAATATTTAAATACATATTTGCCGGGATGGCTGCAATGTCTGTGGTAGCTTGCAGTGAGGATGCTTTGGAAACCAGTCCTTCATCTTCTGTTTCTGGCAACGAATTATTAGGAACAGCAACTAATGCATTAGTATCATTGAATGGTGTATATCGAGCAATGTATACAGCAGGGGTTTCAAACAGCTCTAACACTCATCAATGTTTCGGTATCACAGCTTATAATCTGGTGGCAGATGTTATGGGTGAAGATTGCATTATGAACGGACAAGGTAGCGGCTGGTTTTGGTATGATTGCGTTTACAACGTAAAATCAAGATATACCTCTACCGGATGGCGTTCTTATGATATGTGGAATGGCTATTACACTTGGATTTCTAATGTCAATTACATTTTGGCAGAAGAGGAAACCATGTCTGGAAGTGAAACCGAAAAGAATTATGTGCTTGGACAAGCCTACGCTGTACGTGCTTACAGTTATTTTATGCTGGCACAAATGTTTTCTCGCACTTATAAAGGACATGAAAGCGAACCTTGTGTACCACTCTATACAGAACCGACTGATATTGCAACAGAAGGTAAAGGGCGCGCAACGGTTGAAGAAGTATATCAACAAATCACTTCGGATCTTGACAAAGCAATTACCATGCTGGGCAACTCAGGTAAAAGAAAACATATCAGCCATATCAATGAGGCTGTTGCCTCAGGTATAAAGGCTCGTGTCGCTTTAGTGATGGAAGACTGGCAGACCGCTTTGGATGCCGCGAATGCCGCAATAAGCAAAAGTGGGTGTAGTATCGGCACTGGAACTGCGGTAACCGGTGGAATGAATGATGCTACTGCCAATAATGTGATGTGGGCGGCCGAAATCATAGCCGACCAGTCCGGAATGTATGCAGGTTTCTTTACACACATGGATGCGGATCAAGGGAAATATGGAGCTAGTGCTCGAAAACAGATAAACAAACTGCTTTATGCAAAGCTAGGCACAAATGATGTCCGCAAAAAATGGTGGAATCCACAAGACGAGAATAATGAAAAGAATGGTTACCAACAAGAAAAATTCAAGTTTAAAGATTATGCGAAATGGACGGGTGACTATATTTTTATGCGTATTGAGGAAATGTTTTTAACCGCAGCAGAAGCATCTTGTCGTTTAAATGATGACAAAGGCGCACAACTGATGTTGAACAGTTTAATGCAAAAACGTGATGAGGATTACACTTGCAAAAAAACAGGAACGGCATTAGGTAAGCTCACCTCAGATGAAACTGGTTCTTTACTTGAAGAAATTATAATTCAACGCCGTATTGAACTTTGGGGAGAATTTGGACGTATCTATGATATACGCCGTCTGAAACAAGGATTCAGACGTACTGCAGACATGGGCTGGCCATCCAGTGCTTTAATTGCTGGTACAGATACGGAAGATCCTGAGTCGTATGCATGGGTATTAACTATTCCTCAAACGGAATTTGATGGTAATCCGAACATGGATTCTAGCAAAGATCAGAATCCGATAGGTGATCATAAATAGTATTAATCTGTAAGCAAGTAAATTATGAAAGTAAATAAATATATAATCGGCATGTTTGTTGCCACTGCAACTTTTTTTGTATCGTGCAACACCGACAATGAAGGAGATATATACAATGGCACAACAATGGGGGTGACATTCGCCACAGGTACACAATCGGTTTCCTTTCCTTCCACAGGATATGAGGGTTTTGATGTGGAAGTCTTACGCGCGAAATCTTCGGAAGCTACTACAATTAATTTATCAGCAACATTAGTTGTCGGTGATAAAGAGCAGGAACTCCCTGCCTCCATTACCGTACCTTCCTCGGTTTCATTCGCAGCAGGGGAATTTAAGACCAATATTCATGTTACAGTTGGAGATATAACTCCTGGACAGAATTATAAAGTCAAGATATCTTTGCCGGAGGAAATGGTTACGATAGACCAGACTTCGGATAAAGTCATAACTGTTTATAGGGATTATACTTTTTCTTCATTAGGAACTGGAACATTTAAATCTGCGGCTATGGCAGAGGAAGGGGAAGATTTTACAACTTGGGAAGTAGAAGTTCAAAAAGCAGACCAGATATCATGGTATAAAGCTATGAACTTATATGAAAAAGGATATAACATTGTCTTCAAAGTTAATGAAGCCAATGAGGTCACTGTAGAATCTCAGCCGGCATGGAAGCACGCATCCTATGGAGAAGTTTTTGTTTCAGGAAAAGGTGCTTTGGAAGACGGAGTTATTACTGTGAAGCTGTCGCATGATGTACCCAATGTTGGTGGTTTTGGTGAATTTAAAGAAATACTTTACCTACCTGCTAAATAATTTAGATTTAAGATATGAGGAAAAGATGAAGCTTTCTCCTTAATTATCCAATAAATTATTACCCAAGTATACAAAATTAATGTATACTTGGGTAAATCTATATAGTAAATCGGTCTTTAGAAATTATTGATAAACATCTGTTAACTCGAATTCGATTACTATATAAATGTGCTTGTAAAGACATATATGTTAAATATTTAGTTACATATTTGGAAGGAACACAACAAACCACCATCAATCCTTATGAACTGATTGTAACTCCTGACGGGAAGTCAAATTTTGATTACACACGGAATCTTCCATCAGTTTTTTTAATGTTCTTCTCAGCCAAAACTCAAAAAAACGATCATAGACCGGATGTAGCATATTATGCCGTCAAACAGTTGATATATTTCAGATATAACATTTTTATTAATGTACTTCCCGCTTTTCTGGAAATGGTGTGTAACAAATTTTGTATATTCTTTCAGTCTGATAGATTGTAAATTCAAAATCATAGTACTTTGATAAAAAAAGCCGGAAGACTTATAAAAATTTCTCCCGTCATATGACATTGTGAACATAAATATATAAATGGACATTGTACAATGTTATATATAGATGCTCAAAATGGCTTTAACGTTCTTTCTCGAATCGGATCTTGAGCAATAACTTGAAATTAGTCAATCGCCACTAGGCAGATTTTGTCTGCTTTTCCTAGATAGCTAAGTATTTCGTCCAAAGTAACAGACGTTTTTTGCTCTCTCCCATTTCTAAATTCCAATTTGGATTTCCTCTTTCATTATTTCATGCATTTTTTTTGCAAAAAAATTATAATCTTATTATAATACAATCATTATAATGAGATTTATCACAATTAGACTTTTTTATCGTATAAAGTAATTTTGAGGTAGAACAAAAGTAGAAAAAAGGTTATCATAACTTTGTTTAAAGTAATTCCCGCAGAGTTAATAAATAGAATCGACAAATTTTAATCTTTTGATTATAAACACTTTATATATTTTGTTAGTTCCGCAAAGACTTTGGTGGTTTCCTTTATCGGAATGGCTACACAAGAAGTGAATATTAAAGCGAATTTGAATATTGTATTAAAGTCTGATACAGAACAGCTTGAGGAAGTAATGGTTGTGGCGTACGGTACTGCCAAAAAGTCTTCGTTTACGGGATCTGCTGCTGTTGTTAAAAATGACAAAATAGAAAAAATGCAAACGTCTGATGTGACCAAAGCATTAGCGGGTGCAGTGTCGGGAGTCCAAATTACCACAGCTTCAGGTGCCCCTGGTTCTGGTACAAGTATTCGTGTACGTGGCCTTGGTTCTATTAACGCTTCCAGTGAACCTCTTATTGTTGTGGACGGTTCTCCTTTTGATGGAGATTTGAGTATGATTAATAGTCAAGATGTTGAATCTATGACTGTATTAAAAGATGCTGCTGCCAATGCATTATATGGTGCACGTGGTGCTAATGGTGTTGTCTTGATTACTACTAAAAGAGGTAAAATAGGTAAAGCTACTATAACCGTTGATGCTAAATGGGGATCTAATAGTCGTGGTGTACCTGAGTATGATGTAATGAGAGATCCTGCTACTTATTATACTACATATTGGCGAGAGTTGAAAGGAATGTATGAGGCTAATGGCGAGGCTAATCCCGGACAATTAGCTTCGAACGCTTTGATTACCGACAGTGGTAGTGGCTTGAGTTACAATGTTACGACTGTAGGTAATAACGAAGTGGTATTACCGGATGGAACATTTAATCCTAATGCTAGAATTAAATATGCGGATAATTGGGAAAAGGAAATGTTTCACAGCGGTTTACGACAAGAATATAACGTAAACATGAACGGGGCTAATGAAAAGACTAGTTATTATTTGTCATTTGGTTATTTGGATGATGAAGGTTATATTGTAAAATCCGGTTTTACACGTTACTCTGCCCGTTTGCGTTTGGAACACCAGTTTAACAAGAATATTAAGATGGGTGGTAATTTTGCTTATGTCAATACTTCTACTGTAGCCACTTCAGCTACAGAAGAACAAGACCAAACTGCTGGCACCAATATGTTCTACGTATCACGTACCATGGCTCCCATTTATCCTATCTACAAACGTGATGAAAATGGTAATTTTATGTATGATAGTCATGGTCGCATAGTGTATGATTATGGAGATACTCCGGGTATGCAGCGTCCTGTATCAGGAAATTCAAACGCATTAGGTAGTCAGAGTTTGGATGATCGTAAAAATGGAAAAGATTATTTCAGCGGAAACATGTTTGCCGAAATTTCCTTTTTGAAAGATTTTAAATTTACTTTCCGTGCCGGAATAGAAAACGATAATACTCGTCAAATGGTATTTCAAAATGGTGAATACGGACAGTTTACTGCACAAAACGGTATTGCAACTCATTATAGCACTCGCAATATGACTATTAATTTGCAGGAATTGCTTACATGGGAACGTACTTTTGGAGAGCATTCGGTAAATGTACTGCTTGGACATGAAACTTATCAGAATAAGTATGATTATTTATACGGATCAAAAAATAACTTTGCTTTGTGGGGGTCAACTTCATTGAATCATGCAGTGAGTAATCCGCAAGCTGGTTCTTATGTGACAGAATATACTACTGAAGGTTTCTTGGGACGTGTGGAATATAATTATAAGGATAGATATTACTTCTCGGGAAGTTATCGTCGTGATGCTTCTTCAGTATTTCATCCAGATTATCGTTGGGGGAATTTTTGGTCTGTAGGTGCTAGTTGGAGACTGAAAGAGGAAAATTTTTTGAAGGACGTTGAATGGTTAGATAACTTAAAGTTTAAAGTTAGCTATGGTTCGCAAGGTAATGACTACTTGTTGTTGAATGGGGTGCGTAACCGTTATGCTTATATGGATCAATTCAGTGTGAGCAACAATAACGGACAACCCGCAATTACTCAAACATATAAGGGTAATGATAAATTAAAGTGGGAAACTAACTATAATTTTAATACAGGTATTGAATTTAGCGTATTAAACGGACGTTTGAGTGGAGGCTTTGAATTTTTCTCCCGCTATGCAAAAGATTTGTTGTTTAACCGTCCTTTAGCAGCTAGTACCGGTTCTAATTCTTATCCGGATAATATTGGTGATATGCGCAATACCGGATTTGAAGTAGAATTAAGTGGGGACATTATTCGCACAAGTAAGATTAATTGGAATATTTCTGTTAATGCAACTACCTATAAAAACAAAATTTTGACTTTACCGGAAGAAAAAAGAGAGTCCGGTATTTGGAATGGTATTTTCAAAATGGTTGAAGGAGGTTCGTACTACGACTATTATATAAAAGAATGGGCTGGTGTAGATCCGGAAGACGGAAAGGCTATGTGGTATAAAGATGTTACTGATAAGAATGGAAATACGACTAAAGAAACAACTAAGACATATAGCGAGGCGACGGATTATAAAGCAGGTTGTGCCTTGCCT
>OIAA01000717.1_pt1 | contig 11824 bp, 6 predicted proteins | sample 1580591 | NCBI WGS metagenome assembly OIAA01 (sample SAMEA3882556, study PRJEB24775) | human gut metagenome | biome: human-associated habitat; feature: intestine environment; material: feces | place: Netherlands | collected 2009/2010
TCATAGTAACGGTTGGCAAAACGCGGCGCAATGTTTTTTCCCAAACGGCAGATACGTACCACCACCTCAGTTTCGTAATGAACCTCATCCGAAAAATCGGGAATAAAGAAAGGCTTTCCGTCTTTCAATATAGCCGAGTCGGGCTTCATGAAGATAACCGGCTCTTTATTAACTAACGTATGCCCCAGCTCTTTATTGTGCAGTGCATAGTTCATTCCGACAGCAATAATCTTCATTATTTGATTTCGTTAAAATTCAGGCGGTTGAACATCACCGCCAAATGAGCATATAGAGAAGTATTCTGAACAACGATATTTTCCGGCACACGGATACGGAACGGCGTAAAGTTCCATACAGCTTTGATGCCACCGGCTATCATGGTGTCCGTAATGCATTGGGCTATCTCAATAGGTACAGTCAGCACACCGATGTTCACATCATATTCGCGCATCTTCTGCTCGAATTCACTGGAATGGAAGATCGGAATTCCGTTCAATGTAGTGCCTACCAATTCCGGGTTCACATCAAATGCCGCTACAATTTCCAGCCCGAAATGCTTCAAACCGGAGTCGCGCAACAATGCACCACCCAAGCTACCTACTCCAAACAGAAATGCTTTATGCATATCGGTAAATCCGAGGAAGTCTTCCAATACGGCTATCAGAGTATCGACTTCGTAGCCCACACGCGTACGCCCGGAGATGTTGACATACGACAAATCCTTGGCTATCTGGGAAGCATCTATATTGATTTCTTTGGATATCTGTGTAGAAGAGACGTACCGTTCGCCCCGCTGCTTGAGCAGCTTAACATTCGACAAGTACCACGGCAACCTGCGCAAAGTAGGCTCCGGCACTTTCATGCTATCCTTATATTGAATTGCCTGGTTCGTGGTCATTTTCTTCATTTCTTTCGGTTACGGGTTGACAAAAATACGTTTTTTTCTGAAAAGAATAGTCCTATAGAAGAAAGTTAACATAATTTCTACAAAAGTTTTATTGATCGCCAAAGAGAGATAACGGTAAACTAAGGGAAACTCCCACCGAATGGAACTTCAGACAATCGAAACCGGCAAAGACTCCTATCCGTGCCCTATCGGAAAACCCGATCGAATATCCGATCTCCGTATAGGGACGCCGACCATATATCACAATGGAACGAAGATGCAATGCTTCATCAAATGCTTTTTTGATCAATGCCTTTGTGTGAAGTGCTTTCAGATAATAAGCATCATAATATCCACTGCTCAATACGAAGGAACCCAGCATGATCCTTCTTTTTACTTCCGGACCAAATCCTTCCGAACGTGTCTTTTTGTACATATTATGAAGTCCTTCGTATTCCTTTGCGCGATAACCATATTTTACTCCGTCAAAACGTGCAAGATTTGAGCTTGCCTCGGCACAGGCGATGACATAGTATGCAGGAATTGCATATTCCACAAGACTCAGATCAAATTCCTCTACAACCGCACCTTTTTCTTCCAGTACTTTCACTGCCTGTAAAATATTTTCTTTCACCTCAGCGTCCAGTCCATCTCCAAAATAATCTTTCGGGATACCGATACGCATGCCTTTGACATCGTCCACCAGTGCAGAAGTAAAATCGGTATCATCTCTTTTTACGGAAGTAGAATCCTTTTTATCATAGGAAGTGATTGCTTCCAGAATCGTTGCGCAATCGGTCACATCTTTTGCCACCGGTCCGATCTGATCTAAGGAAGAACCATAAGCGATCAATCCGTAACGGGAAACGGTTCCGTAAGTCGGTTTTAATCCTGTCACACCGCAGAAAGAACTCGGCTGACGGATGGAACCGCCGGTATCTGATCCAAGTGCAAAGACACATTCCTCTGCCGCAACCGCTGCACAGGAACCACCCGAAGAACCGCCCGGCACATGCTCTGTGTTCCATGGATTTTTTGTCTCACCGTAAGCGGACGTCTCTGTCGTGCTTCCCATGGCAAACTCATCCATGTTGGTCTTTCCTAAAATAACTGCCCCTGCTTTTTCCAGATTCAAAACTGCCTCCGCCGTGTAGGTTGGAATAAAGTTATATAAAATCTTAGAAGAACAGGTGGTAAGCAGATCTTTCGTACACATATTGTCTTTGATGGCAACCGGTACACCTGCAAGCGGCCCCGTCAGTGTGCCGTCATCAATCTGTTTCTGTACTTCCTTTGCGCGTTTCAGTGCTCCCTCTCTATCTACTGTCACAAAGCTGTTTACGAGTTTTTCTTTTTTCTCAATCGCGTCAAGCGCCGCCGTAACAGCTTCCTCTACTGAGATTTCTTTTGCTTTTATTCTTTTGCCGAGTTCCACGGCAGTCAAACTCATAATATTCATATAAATCTCCATTCCTGCTCCTGCTTTTTATCCGAACATTTTCTTTGCCTGCTGCACAAAATGTTCTTTGAGCAATCTGATTAATCTCCAATTGTCTTTGGCACTTTAAATCCACCGTCTTTCTGTGCCGGTGCATTCGAAAGCGTCTCTTTGCTGCCGTCTCCGTTTGTCACTACATCTTCCCTGAATACATTGTTTACCGGGAACACATGTGACATCGGCTCCACTCCTGTGGTGTCAAGTTCATTTAATTTATCAATATAGTTGAGCATTTCTTCCATATCTTTCTTTGCATGCTCTTTCTCTTCCTCATTCAGCTCTAATTTTGCAAGGATTCCGACATACTCGATCGTCTCGTCTGAGATCTCATTTTTGCGTCCTGTTTTAATGACTTTCGGTTCTTCCTCTTCAATCTCCGGTTCTAGGGTTTCCTCCGGCTCTTCAGCAACAACCGGTCCAACAACCAGACCATAGCAGGCAACATCCCCTGCCCCGGAGTTGTTCCACTCTGCCTGGATCGCAGTTCCTTCATATTTTAATCCACATTTTTCCATCACTTTGGCTGAGTACGGATTTCTGGTATCACATCGCGCCGCGATCCTGCGTGCCCCAACTTCGTTAGTCAGGTATTCTGCCACTGCCTCTAATGCTTCTGACATGATTCCTTTATTCCAGTAGTCACAGCTTAAACAATAACCGACTTCCATGGACTGCACTTTTTCATTGACAGCTACGACACCAATGCTGCCGATTGCCTCACCGATCTCTTTTAATTCGATACACCATTCATATTTTTCCGGTTTATCGTATGCAGCGATCCAGCCTTTTAAAATGCCTTTCGTCTCTTCTTCACTCTCATGTGCAGGCCACAGCAGATATCTTGTCACTTCCGGATCCGATGCCCAGTTACGGTACATCGGCTCTGCATCGGAAAGTGTAAATTTTCTTAAAACAAGACGTCTTGTCTCGATTGTTTTTGTTCCCAAATGTTTCACGGCTGTTCTCCTTTTTCATTCATATGATCCCTGTTTGCAAAACTCAATTTACATTCAATTTTGAACCTGATATGGATCTAAAATTATTTTGTTTTGGATTCTTTGCATCTGTTCTAACCTGATTACGGCTCTAATCTGCTTAAATCACGAGGGAATAAAGTAGTTTCACGAACATTGTCCTCACCGACTAATTTCATGGTCAGACGCTCTAATCCGATTCCAAGTCCACCATGTGGCGGCATGCCATGTTTGAATACGGATAAATACTGTTCCATTCCCTCAGACTCCATACCACGCTTTTCGATTTTTTCCATCAGTTTGTTGTAATCGTGGATACGCTGTCCACCGGTCGTGATCTCAAGTCCCTGATATAAGAGGTCAAAACTTAAGGTATAAGTCGGATCTGCCGGATCGTCCATCGCGTAAAACGGACGTTTCTTGGATGGATAATGTGTAACAAATACGAAATCCGCATCATACTCTTCTTTGAAATACTGTCCGATGAGTGCTTCCTCCTCCGGCTCAAGATCGTATGGGTTTCTGATCTGGCGGTGATATTTTTCTGCCACTTTTTCTTTTGCTTCATCGAAACGCACGGTCGGAATTTTGTCGACGTTCGGCAGTGTGACGCCTAATAACCGAAGTTCCTCTGCATAATCTTTTTTGAGCAGTGCGATCATATACTGCAAAAATCCGGTCTCCATCGCCATGATATCTTCAAATCCATCAATATATCCCATCTCAAAATCAAGGCTGGTGTACTCGTTCAAGTGACGTTTGGTATTATGTTTTTCTGCACGGAATACCGGCGCCGTCTCAAATACCCGGTCAAATACGCCGACCATCATCTGTTTGTAAAACTGAGGACTCTGCTGTAAAACTGCCGGTCTGTGAAAATATTCCAACCGGAACAGGTTTGCCCCGCCCTCTGCACTTTTTGCACCGATCTTTGGTGTATGGATCTCTGTAAACCCCTGACCGTATAAGAAATCACGAAATCCCCGTACCACACCTTCCTGAATACGGAATTTTGCACGCTCCCTGATATTTCGAAGGGCGATCGCACGGTTGTTTAAATTCGCCTCCAAGGAGGTATTTAATTTCCATTTTGAGATTGCAAGCGGCATCGGTGCAGCCGGTTCGGACAATACCTTGATTTTATCCAGACGGATCTCAAATCCGTGTGGTGCACGTTCCTCCGGTTTTACGGTTCCCTCCACCTCAATCGTTGCTGCCTCTTTTAAATCTTTTAAGTCAAACTGTGTTTTTCCTTCTTCGTAAACACACTGGAGCAGTCCTTCTCTCTTTCTTAAGACGATAAATGCAACTTCACCCATATCACGGATGGTATGCACTGCTCCGTTTACTTTTACACTTTTTCCCTCATAGCTGCCGGTCAGTAAATCACCGATCTCTAAGGTTTCCTTTTTGTTTACACCTGTCATGAATTCCATATTCTGTACACTCCTTTAGATATGATAAGGTGCGGGACGGGAACCTTTTTGAAAAACAAAACTCTGTCTTTCAGATTTTCAACAAATAATAGAATGCACGCTCCGCGAACATTCTATTATCATGAATACAAAAAACCCCGGAAAAGCATATGCTTTTCCGGGGCGAAATCTCTTAGTATCCCGCGGTACCACCCGCATTGAAAAATGATGTCGTTCTCATCATCTTTCCGCTCTCTGTGCTTAACGCGCACCCACGTACTGACCTACTTTCGATCCGCTGCCGCTGTTTTTAAGATCAACCGCTCGTGCAAATTCCTGTTCAATCAGTCTGCTCCAGAGTGTTCCCTTGACCTTCTCTTTCAAACAGCGCTCTCAGTCGGTGACGCTGTATTCCTGTCGACGCCCAAAGATCAGAGTCTCTTTCATCGCTTTACTGTTTTAACGTTGTAACATTTATACCACATTGATTTCCTGTTTGCAATATTTTTTTACAACTTTTTTATTTTACAGTAATTTTGCAGGTTGCTTTCTTTCCACTTGCAGTTTTTACAGTAATCGTGGCTGTTCCTTTTTTCAGTGCCTTTACTTTACCATTCTTATCAACTGTTGCCACTTTTTTGTTGGAACTCGTCCAGGTAAGTTTATCTGTTGAGGAAGAAGGTGTCATAGTCGCTTTTAAGGTCAGAGTCCTGCCCTTTGCAACAGTCGCCTTGGTTTTGTTTAATTTTACCTTGGTTGCCGGTACTTTTACCGTCACTTTACAGGTTGCTTTCTTTCCACCTGATGTCTTTGCGGTAATCGTTACAGTACCTTTCTTTACAGCCGTTACAACACCATTTTTATCGACTGTAGCTACTTTCTTGTTAGAACTGCTCCATGTCACTTTGTCCGTTGCATTCTTATCAAGAGCAGCTTTCAGCTGTTTTGTTGCATTTTGCTTTAATGTCAGTTTCTTTGCACTCAGTTTAATACCTGCTGACTTCTTATTACTCTTTACAACGGTCACTTTACAGGTTGCTTTCTTTCCACTTGTTGTTTTAACTGTAATCGTAGCTGTTCCTGTTTTGACTCCTTTGATCTTACCGCTCTTTGTTACTGGCACTACCTTTTTGTTTGATGTAGACCATGTAAGTTTATCTGTCGCTGTCTTCGGAAATACAGATGCTGTCAGTTTTACGGAACTTCCCTTTTTGATACTCATCGCCGGTGTCAGATATACTTTGGTTGCCGGATCTGTAACCGTGATCTTACAGGCTGCCTTTAATCCGTTCTTTGTGGTAGCTGTAATCGTCGCTGTTCCTGCTTTCTTTGCAGTTACTTTTCCGTTTGCATCCACTTTTGCCACGGAAGATTTGGAAGATTTCCATTTCACGGATTTATCCGTACAGTCTTTTGGTGTAACCGTTGCCTTCAAGGTGTATGTTTTTCCTTTTTTCAGGCTGAGTTTTGTCTTGTTTAATTTGATCTTCGCTGCCTGTACCTGATCTCCCACAGTTACTTTACATTCCGATGTGAACAGTCCGTCTTTTGTTGTCACTGTGATCAGCGCTGTTCCTGCCGCATTTGCAGTTACGTTTCCGTCCTTGTCAACCGAGGCCACTGTTTTGTCAGAAGTCTTATATTTTACTGCTGTATTGGTAGCATTCTGCGGTGCTACTACCACGTTTTCAGAAATGTTTGCTGTCTTTCCTTTCTGTAAAGTAATCTCTGTCTTTTTCAGGGAAACTCCTGTCACCTTAACCGCACGTTCTTCCGTCTTAATCTTGTATGCAGGATCAAAACCAGGTTTTAAGTTTTCTTCATCCACAGAAATCTGTTTTACATGATCTTTGTCTGTTAAGATCACACCGTTGTATGCCGGAACATTTACCGTTACACTGCCGCCTGCTGCACTACAGCTGTTTCCTGTGATCACATCTGCAAGTTCTGTCGCAGTCATTCCAAGTTCTGCCACATTTACTGTCACAGACTTGTCTGCTGCACTGTTGTTCATCAAAACAAGCATGATATCCGAATCATCACTTCTGACATAGCCTAAAATTTCTTTATCTGTGCCATATACCGGCTCTACGGAGCCTGTTCTCAATGCACTGTAACTGCTTCTTATTGCAGCAAGTTTTGCATACCATTTTACCAGATTCTCATTTCCTTCGCCCCAGATCATCGCACGGCGGTCATCTGGATCATCTGCACCTACCATGCCAAGCTCATCACCATAATAGATGGTCGGTGCACCTGCGTAGGTAAACTGCATCAATGCAACTAAATACTGTTTCTGTTTTGCCTCATCTGAAGTATTTTCATAGGTCGGGAATGCCTCTGAAATTTCCTTCTGGTTTCTATCGTCATCAATACCATCTAAGTAAGATAACAAACGTGTTGTATCATGAGAGTCAACAAGGTTCATCATCGCATAAAATGCTTCTTTCGGATAACGCTCTCTCAAACGCTCCAGCGTATTTAACGCATTTTTTGAATCTCCGCCTTTTGCATAGGCGATTGCTGCTCCACGGAACATATAGTTCATAACAGAGTCATACATGTCACCCATCAGATATTTGACTGCATCCGTCCAGATCTCTCCGATGATCACGTTATCACTGTCAAGTGCCTTTACGGATTTACGGAAATGCTGCCAGGTCTCATCCGATACTTCATTGGCAACATCGAGTCTCCATCCGTCCATTCCTTTTGACAGCCAGTACTGTGTTACACTGTTATCTGCGGTCTTACTTGTCTCATTTTTTCCGATTACTTCTTCTGCCCAGGTACCGGTCTGATATTCGGAACCGTTCGTTGCCTTGATGATCGGCATGGAATCATAACCCCACCATCCATCATAACCATATACTGGTTTTCCGGCACGAAGTCCTACGGAATCACATACTTCATCGTCATTGTCATCTTTTAAAGTTGTATCGGAAAATACATCAAACCATTCTGTATAGTCATAGTTTGTAATTCCATACTCTGCCGTAAAATATTCTTTTGCCTGTTTTTCTGCTTCCTCTTTGGAAATCTTTTTCTCGCTCATGGCATCGTATACATATGCCCAGTAAGGATAAGCTCCGATCGTATCGGTTCCATCTTCCAGATACTCATAGTAACGGTCAAAATAAACAGAATCATCCGATACATGATTGAATACACCATCCAATACAACATGCATATTATTCGCTTCTGCTACGCTGACCAGTTCCTCAAAATCTCCAAGTGTTCCAAGGATCGGATCAATATTTTTATAATCACTTGTATCGTATCTGTGGCTGGAAATGGACTCAAATACCGGGTTTAAGTAGATCACGGTAACACCAAGTGCTTTTAAGTAGTCGATCCGTTTTGTAATACCCTTTAAATCTCCACCATAGATCTCATTGCTCCAGTTTCCATCGCCCTTATATGCGTAAGTCGGATAGGTATCCGGATGTAATGTGATCTGCTCCGGGTTCTCCGGTAAAATATACCAGTCATTCATATACTCATACTGTACCGTACCTCTTGCATCCGAAGTGATGGTATCGTTTGTCACATCGCCATTATAGAAACGATCCGGGAAGATCTGGTAGATCACTGCATTTTTCATCCAGTCGGGTGTCTTATAACCTGACTGATATACGATCTGATCATATGGTAAAAGATTTAACAGATTGGCTGCCACACCGGCCCCATAAAATCCGTCATCATCGCCATACATTACCACTGCAGTTTCATTGTATACTGCAAAGAAATACTGATATTCTCCAAGTCTGTCATAGCTTGTAGTAACAGACCATCTCTGTTTTCCATCTTCCGCACCCTCTGCTTTTTTCATGGAAAGTGTTTTCTTTGCCACGCCTTTTACGACCAGTTTGACTGCAGTAACTTCATCTCCGGTATCGATGGAGTAGGTAACTTCCTCTCCGGTTGCCACCGCACCGTATACTGATTTGTAAGCTGTATCCTTAGAATCAAATACAAGTTTGTTTGTTGCAACTTCTTTGTCAGAAGCATTCGAATAATAAATGCCTGATTCCGGATCATAATAGAATGTAACATCCTTTGTGGTATCTACCGTATATGGATCCATTTCAACAGTCTCATCCTCTGATACGATCTTCGTATCGGAATAAGTACCAGCTTCCATGTTTGCCACAGTTGCGCTGTAAATTCCGGTCAATCTGCTGTCAGAAAATCTTGTATCTGCCAGAATTCCTGTTCCCTGCAATAACAGGCTTGCCCCAAATTTATAATCAATACTGCATTTTGAATAATGGCTGAAGTCCGAATAATAAATCGTAACATCCTGAGGTTCTGTCACGGTAACTGCAATGTTAGATCCGCTTATAACACCGCCTGCTCCATAGTTTTCGCTCCAGTCACCCATCGTAATCTTGTACTCGTAATTTGCCGCCGGAACATTTTTAAATGTATAAGAATATAACCCCTCTCCCATGTATGTCATTATATTTGATGCTGCATCCCAGCTTTTTCCAGGAAATGTACCCGGTATACAGACCATTCTGCCGGTAAATTTATCCCTGGTATAAGAAAGATAAGTATCTTTTCCAACTGTAACACCAGCGGATGTTTCAATGTCTTTTTTTGCACCATCTACTTCGATGTAATATACGATGTCCAATGCATCATCTCCAAGGAAAATCGCATCCGTGGTATATGCATTTGCAACACTTTTATCTGCTGTCATGGTAACCGTCTTTAATGCAGAAGTTCCTTTTTCCTCCACCTCTGATTTTTTACCATAAACAACCTTTACTTTATCTTTTACGTTTTCTGCAACAGCCGTGAATGTGGTAGTTCCATCTGCATTGTCGACTGCCTGGTCCGATACCTCTTTTGTGGAAGCAAGTGTAATTGTTCCATCTTTATCCATGTACCAGTTCCAGGTGCCGTCTTTCTGGATATAATATACATCGGTTGGCGTTTCTGCTACAAATTTATCCAACAGTTTGTCGTAAGTATTGTCACCTGTTTTTGTATCATCCGCATTATCTACATCTACAAACTGAAAGCCTCCGAATGTTCCTTTGACAGTGAGTTTGTAAAATCCATTCTCTTCTGCTGTGAAAAGATCTCCTTTTACGTCCCAGCCGGTGATCGTTTCCTGACCTTTTGTATCAGTGATAGTCAATTTGTCATTCCAGTGCTGCATTGCCGGCTTTGACCATTTCGTTTCCGGTTTGATATGCATGGTAAGGTAAACAAGTTCCGGCTCTTTTAAGGCTTCTGTGCCTGCTGCATCTAAATACCAGCCCCAGTTACCGTCTTTGCAGATGTAATAGAGATCTGTCGGAGTGTCACCAGTATATGATTTCATAGTGCTGACAAATCCCTGTCCTGCTGTGTTCTTTGACGGATCTGCATAATCTAAAAACTGGAATCCCGTAAAATTACCGTTTAATGTTACACTGTAAAATTTTCCGTCTTTATCCGCTGTCAGAAGCTGTCCTACTGCGTCTTCCCAACCTGTAATCTCCTGGTTTTTTTCCGTTGTACCAGATACGATTGTGTTATCATCTCCCCAGAACTGAAGTGCAGGCGTTTTGTACTTTGCAGAACTGTTATCCATGTGCAGTGTCAGGTTCATTGCTCCTTCCACAGCTTTCACTTCCTGCTCTGTTTCCGTTTCTTCTGTTTCCTCGGATAATTCAGTCTCATCTTCCGTTGTTTCTGTTACAGGTGCCTCTGTTTCTGCATCTTGGGTCTCTGCTTCTGTTACTGCTGCTTCCGCATCCTCTGTTTCTGCATCTTCGTTCTCTGCTTCTGCATCTTTGGTCTCTGTTTCCGGCTCTTTCGTTTCCTGACTCTGACTTGTATCAGTTTCTTCTTGTACCGCGGTATCTGCTTTCGTCCCTGTTTCCCCGGTTTTTTCTGTCACAGCATTTTTTGTTTCTTCCACACGATCTGCATCGCTGGATTCTTCATGTACCGTTTCTTCTGTCCCCGTTTCAAGCTCCGCCGCCGCTGCAAATATGGCTCCCGGCGTCTCTGGTAACGTTACCAGCATACCTAAAATTAAAAGCCAGCTAAGTGATTTCTTAGCGGCCTTCTGTAAAATCTTTTTGTTTCTCATTTTTCAAAGTCCCCCATTTTCGATTTTCAATCATACCCCAGTTTGCCGGATAAGATCATTAACCGGTCTTATACATGTTCCTCTCCCCCCTCTTTCAAATTTTCGTATTTTTTCGTACTTCTATATCTTATATTTATTCGTTGATTTATACAAGTTGTTTTCGTATTTTAATTCTATTTTCGTCTGTTTGACCAATTTTGCAAATTGATTTTTATGAATTATTCGGGTATTGACTTTTGGCGAAAATATACGAAAATATTTTTCTGTTACTTTTGGACAATAAAAAACAGTGTCTCCTGTTCTGACCGATTCCACCCTTTCATTGTCAGATTTTGGTCTGACTGACTTTCGTGGCAGATACGGACATATATCATCGACACTGTCTTTCTCAATATTTTTTTATCAGATCTGCCCTGTTTCTTTCAAGTATGCGAGCAGTCCCTCACAACCGGAAACAACATCCTGGTAGGTCTCGTCAAACCTGCCAGAATACCATGGATCTGAAATGGATTTTCCTTTTCTTTTGGGATCTGCAGCAAAGTCCAAAAGAAGTTTTATCTTGCCATCGACATCCGGTCCCGTGATGCGTATGGTGTTTTTGATGTTGTTTGCATCTGCACAGAGCAGATAGTCATAATACCCGTAATCTTCTTTTGTTACCTGCCGTGCACGTTTTTTTGAAAAATTTGTGTATGCTGTTTTCCCTATCCCATGCTTCCTCAGCTCCGCCTGCGCCGGCGGGTAGATCGGATTGCCGGTGCCGTTCCAGATTTCTTCGCTGCTGGTGGCAGCGGAAGCGATCTCGAAGTGGGAAGTGAGGTTTTGTTTTTCCACCAGATCCTTTAGGAGGTACTCGGACATGGGGGAGCGGCAGATGTTGCCGTGGCATACGAAAAGTACTTTAATCATAGTTTTTGTCATTCCTTTCGCTTCGCTCAAGGCACAAACAAGTTATGAAAA
>OIAA01000719.1_pt1 | contig 11739 bp, 18 predicted proteins | sample 1580591 | NCBI WGS metagenome assembly OIAA01 (sample SAMEA3882556, study PRJEB24775) | human gut metagenome | biome: human-associated habitat; feature: intestine environment; material: feces | place: Netherlands | collected 2009/2010
CTGTTTCAAGCATTATCACAAGGAATATGTCCGTAAACATCTGAAACACCTGTTTTCACGCCAGGTGTCCTATAACCGTTTCGTGGAACTGAAGAAGGAAGCATGGTTTCCCTCTGAGCATTTTCATCAAGAAGGTCCCGTTGGGAACCTGTACATGTATTAGTCTCGTCGACTCTATCCCCCTTTGGTGTATGTCGTAATCAGAGGATTCTGATTCATAAGACATTTGAGAGGATTGCAGTGCGTGGAAAATCTCCTATGGGATGGTTCTTCTGATTTAAGTTACATTTAATAACCAATGACAAAAGTGAAATTGTTAATTTCATGTTTACACATGGAAATATAGATGACCGTGAGCCATTGAAACAATGATAAGTTCCTATAGAACATCAAAGGGAAACTATGTACGGACAAGGGATATATCGGTCAGGCTCTGCTCGAGAGTCTCTTTCTTAACGGTAGACCGCTTGTCACTAAAGTTAAAAACAATATGAAGAATTCACTGATGAGTATTGCCGACAAGATTTTGCTCAGAAAAAGAGCCTTGATCGAAACGGTCAATGACGAATTGAAGAACATTGAGCAGAGGGAGAAATCCTTACCTTTAATAAGGATAACACCTATACAGAGAAAGGCGAAAATGACACTCAAAATGATACATTTGAATACTTCCCTAACAGATATATGTTCGTTACTTATTATACAACTGATTGGGGAGAAGAGAATACCATTTACACTGTTGTTAAGATAACTAAAGATGAGCTATATCTTAACAACAATGAAAACTTTAAGATTAATTGGAACGACCTTATTAATGGTCATGTTGGCTGTAAACTTTACAGCATGTAGTGATGATGAAGATGAACAGACAATCATTGAACAAGCTAACCTTATAGGTAAATGGCAGACCACTTGGGAGAAGATTCACAAAGTGGAGAATGATAAGGAAGTAGTAACTTCTGATGAAGCATATACCAATGGTTTATGGGAGTTCAAAGCTGACGGTACTTGCACAGAAGGCTATGCGGACGGTGGATATACAGAAACAAGTCGTTGGTCTTTGAAAGACAATAAGCTGACTATCTCTTACGATGATGGTTATTCAGATGTCCTAACTGTTAATGAACTTACAGCTACTAAGTTGGTTCTCGCCTTTGAGGATTGGGACACAATGGATGATGGTAGCGAGGAATTGGATGACATTACAACAACCACTTACAAGAAGATTGACTAATTACCAATCTACTTAAGACAGAGCAGCATTTGAGGAAACTCTTATGCTGTTTTTCTTTTTATAAAGCTACTACAATTTCAAGGAATACTTCTATATATAATCCCATTCGCAAGAATGTTGCAGCAGTTTATAATAAACAAAACTTTATATAATCTTCTATTTCTTGAGCAGTTACAGCATAAATCGGTGCAAGTTGCTCAAAATGGGAATCTCTTGTAAAACGAGAGCCGTTGGTGAGCATAGCTAACAGATTCTTGGATTTCAATTTATGTCCAGAGTAGGTAAGGGCTAAAGATACCAAATCGTTGATAGGTACACCAGACTTTAAGATGGAATAAATATCATAATAATCGCGAAAATTACTCCTGCGTAGCATCACCTCCATCTTCATAGCTCCAATAGACTTTACATCTGCCAATCTGAGATTATTCAGATATTCCACAGGCATACTTACAGGAGAATATTTAGGACAGGCATAAAAGGAGAACTTTACTCCAGACACTAAATACCCCACATGGTCTATATCTAAAATGTCCTTATGCTGAATATCACCTATTACAGCGAGCTCTTTCTCTATCTGATACCATGCCACTTCCATTTTCTCTGTTTTAGAGGTACGCCATTTCATAAAGTCCAAGTCTTCACTTTGCCGAGTTCCCATTTGCAATGACAAGGCAGTGCCACCTACCAAGAGATAGGATTTGATGCAGTCCAACTTAGAAACAGCTTCAAAAACTTGCAGCGTGTGTGGAGCTAAACCTTTCATGCAAACATTTTATTAAGATGGCGGGTAGCCATAGACTTTATATAAGCATCTGGCTTCTTTGCCTTGAAATAATACCATGCAAAAAAACGATTCAACGTGTAGAGATATTCCGCTTGGGGAACAAGATAATCCAGCCACACCTGCTTAATTTTCTTGAAAGGATAAATTAGAAACAGTTGGTTTATTTCTTCCAAGTCAAGATGTAACAAGGTTTTCTCAATCAGCATATCATCTGGAATATCCTTGATTAAGTTTTCATTGTACGACCAAAAGCAGTGTTCTTGCTTCAGTTTCGCCAATAGTTCTTGTTTTACCACATCTCTTGACATAACTCCCTGTTTTAGAATAACACAAAATTAGTGATTATTCTTGTCCAAAGCAAATCACAATGGAGAATGTTTCATTGTGAATAAGATTTTTAGTAAATTTGCATAATGAAGTTACGAAAAGAGTGTAATTTATTGGAAATGAGCGTAGGTTAATTGCTCTTGATAGTAATAGGTTACGATTTAGTTAGTTATCTACTGCATTATCCTTCTGCGCGTTGCGTAACCTTCAAAGAACTCTTCGTATGCAAAAGTAGCTATTTAATTCGAGATTTTGATATAAACTCCCGTTTTTTATCCCCTCATTCATAAGAATTTTCCGTAAAAGCGGTATTGTCCGTCGGCACACCATTGCCCAAAACGAGTTTGGAACAAACGTGTGCCGACTACCGCATAGCTGGAGAAAAGGGCATTGCCTCACGCCTAAACGATGTTTAGACAGATGAAGCAATGCCCCTTTCTTTTGCGCCTATGCCAAGAGGTGCTTTTACGGGTTTTCAAATGATTTTTCTTTTTTCGCTGTCTCTTTTGCCGGAAGCGGAAAGTGAATGCAGAGTGTGTCAGCCTGCCCCATGAATGAAACAGGCGCCCACACACAGCCGGACAAACCGGGAAGAATGATTGTTGCCACCCGGCTGAACAAGTTCCGTCGGATCGGAAACAATCATACTTCCTTTGTTGTGGTTTGCCCTTTTCACGCTTCCGGTGATGTCTTTTTCCTTTTGGTGATTCTTTTTTTTACGGATTTTCCCCTGAAGTTTTTTTCTACACAATCTGCCTCTGTTTTCGTTTACCTCCATTTTGCGCCTTTCAGTAAGCCGCATCAGTCAGTCATTTTCGTTCTGGGCGCAAAGGTAATTCCGGGATTGGACGGGAAAGCAAGGTCAAGCCTCCTGTTTTCGGTAAAAATCTCCAGCCCTGCGGGTAGTATTTTGACCGAAAAACCTTGCATTCCCTAATCCCTACCTTTTCAAGCACCCGAAACGAAAACGACCGATGCGACAGAAAGACGCATAAAAAAAATGTCGGATAAACGAGAGGCAGATAAGATAGTTTGAAACTCAACTCCCTCAGCTCTTGAATCCGCATTAAAAACAAAAAAATCAAAAACAGCGAAGATATGACGGCAACGGCAAATTTCAGACAAGTGGCGCAATACATCGGGTTGGCGATATGCGGCTTGATGATGCGCACCGCCTTCGGGGTGTTCGGCATCCTTTGGGACATCATCAGAGAGATTATAAACGGAGTGTTCCGAGTGGCGATAGGTGTAATCGTGGCTATCCTTTCCACCATTGCCTACTTCGGCTTCATCCTTTGGTTATTCACCCTTTAACCCTTACCGACATGGCAAAGAGAAACAGCAAGACGGTAGCGCAGCAGTGCAGATATTACGAGGTGGACAACATCTTCGTGTATATGGTGGAAACGTACATCAACGGCAATTTTGAAACTTTCCGAAGATTGTACCACGAACTGAACAAGGACACACGGAGGGACTTCATGGACTTCCTTCTCAGCGAGGTAGAGCCGACCTATTGGAGAGAGATACTGAAACAGATAATCTAAAAATGACAGCGATATGAAAGGAACAGACCATTTCAAGAGAACGATATATATGTACTTGGAACAGCGTGCGGAGGAAGATGCGCTATTTGCAAAGAAGTACCGCAACCCTGCCAAGAACATGGACGAGTGCGTGACCCACATTCTGAACTATGTGCAGAAAAGCGGTTGCAACGGTTTCACGGACGGAGAGATATTCGGGCAAGCCATCCACTACTATGAGGAAAACGAGATAGAGGTGGGCAAACCGATGGACTGCCAAGTGGTTGTGAACCACGTTGTGAAACTCACGGCAGAGGAAAAGGCGGAGGCACGTCAGAACGCTGTCCGCAAATACCAAGAGGAGGAACTCCGCAAGTTGCAGAACCGCCACAGACCGTCAGCGAGAAAAGAAAACCAACCCCAACCCTCATTATTTGATTTAGGCTTATGAAACCGAAGACCAAGATACAGAAAGAGGTGGCAAGACTTTCCGCCAACCTTCGCCCCATATCAGCGACACAAATAGATTGGGCATACCGCCACTGCGTTGAGCATATCGGCTACCGCACCAAGAAAGGGAACATCACCTGTTCCGACTGCGGTCACGAGTGGCACAGCGACAGCGGACTATGCGACACCCTTGAAGGCTGCACCTGCCCCAAATGCCATGCCGAACTCAAAGTGCAGGACACACGCAGACGCATCTACAAGGAAACGCAGAATTTCAGCGTGATAACCACCTGCAAAGGGTATCAGGTAATCCGCGTGGCGCAGGTCAGATGCGAGAGCAGGAAAGGCGAACCGATGCGTTTCTACTGCCACGAGGTCGTGCAGCGTTGGATTTCACCCGACGGCAAGGTTACGGACATGGCGTTGCTCCGTGGCTTCCTTTTCTGCTATTGCGATGTGTGGGCATTAGGCAGCGATATGGAGGTAAGACCGCACAACAGCCTATACGATGATGTGGTGGCAAGAAGCTGTGCATATCCAAAGATGAGGATATTGCCCCAACTCAGACGTAACGGCTTCAAGGGCGATTTCCACGGCATCTCCCCCGTGCGTCTTTTCAAAGCCTTGCTTTCAGACCCAAGAATTGAAACCCTTATGAAAGGCGATGAGATTGAGGTCATGAAACACTTTCTTTTCAATGCCCGTACTGCCGATGAATGCTGGGCATCATATCTGATTGCCAAGCGTCACAAGTATCGGATAGACAACTTCTCCATGTGGTGCGACTATCTGCGTATGCTCAACAAACTCGGTCAAGACCTCCGCAACCCGAAGAACATCTGCCCCGAAGATTTCATGGCGGCACACGACAACGCAACTCGAAAGATTGAAGCCATACACGAGAAGGAACGGGCCGAACAACGCCGCCGCTGGGAGATTGAAAGGCGTGAGCGTGAACAACAGCGGCAACTGCAAAGGGAAAAAGATGCGGAGGATTTCATTGCCAACAAATCCAAATTCTTCGGATTGGTAATCACTGACGAGGAAATAATCGTCAAGGTACTTGAAAGCATAGACGAGTATTACAGCGAGGGCAAGGCACAGAACATCTGCGTGTTCGGCAGTGAATACTACAAGAAAGCCGACACCCTCATACTCTCGGCAAGGATTGGCGGTGAGATAATTGAAACCGTAGAGGTGGATTTGCGGACACTCAAGGTGGTGCAGTGCCACGGCAAGTACAACCAAGACACCGAATACCACGAGCGCATCATAGACCTTGTGAACAAGAACGCCAACCTTATCCGTGAGCGGATGAAAGCGGCATAGCATAACCCCTAAAACAACATTGATATGGAAGTAAGAATTGAAAGTATGATTTGTGTGTGGGATGATGCAATCCCCACGATGTTCCTTGAATTTGTGAACCTCCTCACTCTCACAACGAGTGAGGGGGAATTGAGAAAGAGCGTAAAGGAGTTTGCCGAGAAGCACGAACTTGACAAGTTTTTCCTTTACGGCTTCGGCTCACACCATTTCTACCTGCACCAACGCTACACAAGCAACCCCGAAATGGTGATGAAGAACAGAGTTCTGTCAGTACATTTTTAACCATCTAAAAAGCAACATTATGACAACACGAATGACCATCAACGGAGTAAGCACCTGCGCGGAAGCAGGTACGGAGAAATACGAGCGTTTCCAATCGGGTATCGGAAGACGCAGGCGGACACTTGTGCAGTACGACTACCGCCACCCCATAGACAGAGAATTGTTCTCTTGTGTCAAACCCACGTTGGACGAGTGCCGAGCCGCACGGGACAAGTGGCTGAACGCAAAGAAGGGAAAGGAGGACAGACTATGAACACGACCTATCAAACGCTGATAGTCAAGTTCAGCGAACCTATCACGGCATTGGACGGTATCTTTGACGATACCGGAGCGTGGGGAACGGACACCCTCAAGGGGTGGATAGATGATTACGAAAGCACACGTTTCACCGCCACCGACAGCCATACGGCAGTCATCACGAGCGAGTACAATATGGAATGTGTGAAAGAGTGGCTACAACGGCAGACCCCCATTTCCGAAATGCGAGAATTTTGAACGGGATGGCGGTGTCCGCACCGCCAATACTTAAAACCCTAAAAACAAAAGATATGATAGCCAAGACGATATTACAGCAGATAGGTGGAAAACGCTTTACCGCCATGACAGGTAGCCGAGATTACATCAATATGGGCAACGGCTTACGGATGAGCCTTGCAAGGAACAAGACAAGTGCCAACCGCCTTGACATCATCTATGATGCGGGGGCAGATCTCTACAATATGCGCTTCTACCGCAGGACATTCAGCAAAAAGACATTCGAGTGCAGGACGAAGGACATTGCCGTACACGAGGGTATCTATTTTGATATGCTGGAGGAAATGTTCACGATGGTGACGGGACTTTACACACGCTTTTGAGTGGCGGGGCGGCGAGAGCCGCCCTACTTTCTTTCAGTGAGCATGATGGCGGACAAAGAAAGTAGCAAAGAAACCTTTGTCCAATCTGCGATAACTAAAAAATCCGCAAGTAAAACTTGCGGAGGCTATATATTGGGTCGTTATTTTTTGGTGGAGGGGAATGATAATCTCGAACCGTTGAACTACACATTTCTGCTTCGTCTCCATTTCCCCCAACGATTTGATACGTTCAATCATTTTTGTTGTTCCTTTCTGAATTTTCCTAAATACTTTCTTCATAATTTCGCTATACTTTTTATGGTTAATAACTATGTTTTGTATTGCTCTCACAACACTTACAACTTGAAGTGTTATTTGGAAACCGATAGGCAAAAATGGCTCAACGATGTCAATTAACGAGAAAATCCTACGATAATCTATCAAGTGATAGAGCAAAAGACGTGCCAAGTTAAATATGGCACGTCTTTTGCCAGTTTTGTCAGTCCTTTTATGGGATATACAACAGCGCAAACTCCGCCTTTCTCCGTTTGAGCAGCATGGCGTGGCGTTTTCCTTTGTAGTTGCAGAAGGCTATATACTCACGGTAGATGTTCCTGTCACCAGCTTCCAGCTTCTTGATTAAGGTGCTTTTGGGGATTGTTTTGCTGCCTAACAGCTTCGCCGGTCCCACATTGTAAGCTAACGTGCCAAGCAAAATCGAATCAACCCCGAATTTACGGAACATGGCGACAAATTTGCGCAGGTCTTTCCGCAAAAGTTCATCCGCATCCCGTTTTGTCATGGTTCGTGCCGAATACTTCTCGTTTGGCAAAAGTTTGTGACCCCAACCGACGTATGGGTAGTGTTTTTCTGAGTGCCAGCCTTCAAAGTAGCGGCAGCATAAAAAAGCACGTTCCATAAGCGGCAGTCGGTAGATTGCCGCCTGCCCGTCCGTTCCCTCTTGGCGGCTGATCTGCGCGGACACAGAACAGACCGTCAGAAGTGAACAGAGCATTGTCATGAATACACGCATCATTTCAACAAGGGGCTGAAGTTGCCGATGGGAACGATGGTCAAACCGTCATCCTTTACATTCCGGTTGTTGAAGTCAAATTCCAGCTCGAAGGAGTTGCCGAAGTTGTCCTCCACCACCACAATAAAGTTGTGCGCCTCTTCGCCCTCCGCCGTGTAGTACAGGCGGAACTTTTCGTTCTCCAGCAGGTAGCGGTCGTTGGGCTGCAACACCAAGCCGTTATCCAGCTTCAACGTGCCCTCCCCGTCGTATTGGAAATAGCGGATGGTATAGACCGCCCCGTCAAACTCGCCCTCGCGTACCAGTTCGCAACGGATTTCCGCCGTCTCGCCCTGCGCCAGTTCCTTCGGCACGGGCATGGCTTCCACCGTGAACGGATAGGCTTGCGTCACGTCCAAATCGTCATCGCAGGCGGTGAAGCATACAGAGAGCAGCCCCAGACAAAGGGTTGCCAATGATTTTACTATGTTTCTTTTCACTTTCCGTGTATTGTTTAATTTGTTCATGTTCATAACCGTTACATTTTAAGTTTGATGTTCTTGTTGTTCTTCTCGTTTTGTTTCAGACGGCTTTGCAGATACTCGTTCAAGTCCTTGCATCCGCCGTAGATGCCGGAGCAGTCCGACACCCTTTCGCCGTAACGTGTGCGCAGGGCTTCCAATGTCCGCCGCCCGGCTTCGTCGTTGTCAAGGTGGCACCGCACCGTTCCGTAGCCGTCCAGATGCCGGTACGCCCTCGCCACATTGGACACCGAGTTGAGGACAAGGTGGTCCTCCCCGCCGCCGATGCCTAATGCACGGGCGGAAAGGTAGTCCACGAAGCCCTCGTACACGTTGCAAACGGCAGAGCCTCACGGCAGCAGGGTGACGTCCTTTGGCGGCACACAGCCCTTGAAGAACGGGTTGCGTATCTCGTAGCCGCCACCGCAGTTGCCGAAAGCCACGGCGAAATACCGTTTCCCGTGCGTGGAGTAGCGCATCTCCTTGCAGTTCGCGATGGCTATGGCGGACGGTATGCCCCTTTCTTGCAGGTAATGGAGTAACGCCCGGCTCTGCAAGGGCAGCACTTCCACGTCCTCGAAGCTGTGTCCGGCTGGTTGCCGCACTTCGGGGGTGCGGCGTTGCTCATAGTCCTGCAACGGCATGTCCGCCACCTCCGCCACATACCTCGCCTGTGTGAGGAAGTCGCCGCTTTGGATGAACTCCCCCGCAAGGGCGAAGATGTTACCGCCCTTGCCCTCGCCAAAATCAAACCAGAGGTTCTTTTCCGGGTTTACCTTGAAGGAAGGCGTGTGTTCCTCCCGGTACGGCGACCTGTACCAGATGGCGTTGGCACGTCTTTGCACGGGATGATGCCCCAGCCGTGCAAGGAAGTCCTCCAGCGGATAGCGTTTCATCGCTTCTATATCCATATAGGCGCACATTCAGTTGATGATGAACTTCACGCCTATCCCGTATTCCGTGTGGCACACGCCCATGCTGCCGCCCCACAGGAAGCGTTCACGCAGCGAGGCCGTCAGCGCAATGAAGTCCACGAGGTACAGCTCCATTTCCAGCGTGGCGGCGCAGCCATAGACAAAGGCGTCCTTGTTGTTCAGCCTCGCCCCGTCGTACAGCGTCTTTCCGCCCCAGTTCACCGTCTCGTACCCGGCAAGGGCTGACGCGCCAGCGTAGAAGAACACCACCTTTTTCGCGTCCGAGAGGAAGTTGTAGTAGTAACCGCCCTCCGCCGTGAACTGCGCCACGGGTATCTTGGTGTCCTTGTAGGGATTGTTCTTCAACAGGTATTCGCCACCGAACACCCACTTGTTCCCCTTCTTCGTGTAGGTGGAGAGAGCCGCCCCGAAGCTGTACCCGCCGTCCTTGCCGCCGAGATTGAAGCCGTCCGCCATGTCCGCCCTCACCTCGATGCCCTGCATCTTCGGCAGACACCGCTGGGCGTGCGCCTGCCCTGTAAAAAGGGCAAGCGACGCGATGATTATTGCGATGTACTTTCTCATGGTCAGCGTACTTGAAGTTCGTTGATGGTACCCGCGCGTACCAAATCCTCGTTCTCAATCACGAAGGACTGGTGACGGCCGCCGTTCTTCTCGTTCAATTCCACCACGAGGCACTTGTCATCGGGGATGGTGAACTTCGCCATCGTGAAGACCGTGCGCTCACTTTTTTTGCCCGGCACGAGAGTGGCGTAGTTCTGCGCACGGAGCGGCAGAATGATCTGCTCCTGCACGGCGGTACGCTTCGCCACCTTCTTGTCCACGATTTTCCATGTGATGTAGTCCACATCGAAAGGCACGTTGCTCTGGTTCTTTATCTCCGTGTGGAAATAAAGCAAGCCGTTGTGCGTGTAGATGCCTTTCAACAGGTATTGGATGCCGAAACGCTTGCAGCCGATATGCTTCACCTCGCGCTTGTTCTGTTTGTGGATGGACTTCATGATAAGGCGCACCAGCATCGGGCTTTCGCTGCCCAGCTCTTTCAGATAGATTTCCTGCGCGTTGTTCGGGCGGTTCACCGTGCTGCCGTCATGGATGAAGTCGCACATCTCCACGTTGAGCAACAGCGGTTCGGCGGCGTACTTCACGTTGAAGGTGTAGAAACTGCCGTCCTCCGTGATGACGGACATATTCGTTTCGTTGGGAAAATTCCTTACGGTAGCCTTCACACGGATGATGTTCTCCGCTCCGTCGGCTTTCCCGGCAATCAGGTCGGGCGAGCCTAAATCGACATAGCGCACTTCCGCCGGGAAAATGACGTGGACGGTCTTGTCGTAGGTCACTTCCAGACCGTGCGGCGGTATCATGCGGTCGAAGGTCAGCTTGCGTGACAGCCCGTGATATAGGTCGCCGTCCGCCTCCTTCTGCGGATAGACCTCCTTCGTCAAGGTCGGTTGTTCACTTCCGTTGGTCGTTTCAACGGTTACATTCTCCTGCGCGTTGGCAGTTATGATGCCCATAGCGAGGGCAAACATGATGATTACTTTTCTCATTACTTTTGGATTTTAGTGGTAAATGTTTTTTTGATTGATTGTTGTTTTCAGTCCTTTTCCTGATAGAGCATGACCCTGTACCCGGCTTTCAGATGCACCTTGACGGTTCGCATCTTTTTGGCGATGTACTGGCTCGTGCCTTGTATCAGCCCCTTGCCCAAGTCGGAGGCGAGCTGCGCCCCGGCATTGGTGGAGATGTTGATGCTGCTGCCGAGCGAGCCGCCCATGTTGGCGGCAACCTCCCTGACGGCGTTCATCTCCATCGAGTTTGGAATGAAGATGCCGGGCTGTCCGTCCGTGTCATACACCGCCAGTTCTACCGGGATAATCGTACCTGCGTACTCCAGCGAAGTAATTTCAATATCGAGTCGTTCGCCCTGAATCTTTGCCGTGCCTACCACCACTGCATTGCGGGGTATGATTTTGTCCGCCACTGCCATCGGCTCCAGCAGCCGTAATCTTACCACCTGCCCGTCAGTCACACTCTGCGCCCCATAGACACACGCCGATATGGTGTTCCTGTCCGATACAGTCGTGACACCCACCGCCGTGTTGAAACTGCGGTTGCGCTCCTGCGAGAAGGAGGCGACAAACTCAGCGTTGCTCATCGGCTGTGAGAGCGAAGATACCACCTGATGCGTTACCTGCCTGACAGGTGCAGCAGTGTTCTTTCCGGCTTTCTGCACGGGGTAAGGCTCTGCCGCCTGTCCGACAGGTGGCTGTGTGCCGTTCTGCCCGCCCATGTACTTCGCCGCCAGTTCATAGGACTTCTCCATGAGTGCCACTTGGTCATCCATAGCGGATGCCTTGCCTTTCTCGGTTTCCAGTTCCGATTCCAGCGAGGCGATACGCTCTAACAGTTCGTCCATATCCGCATTGTCGTTCTTTGGCTGCTCGTAGAAGTTGCCGAGCGTGGCATTGAGGTCGCGGTAGGCGGCTGCGGATGA
>OIAA01000731.1_pt1 | contig 11496 bp, 6 predicted proteins | sample 1580591 | NCBI WGS metagenome assembly OIAA01 (sample SAMEA3882556, study PRJEB24775) | human gut metagenome | biome: human-associated habitat; feature: intestine environment; material: feces | place: Netherlands | collected 2009/2010
CGTCTATCTCAACGATTTCTTCCGACTTGTCGGATGGAATATCAATACCAACGTCACCATCGGATCATTCAATTTCGATTTCGCGCCAATCATCGTCGTAGCTTTCTTCACGGCACTCTTGGTGTGCGGCACGAAAATCGGCGCACGGGTCGACGGCGCGCTTACCATGCTGAAAATCGCCATCGTGCTATTCGTGGTAATCGTCGGATTCTTCTACGTCAAGGCCGAGAACTTCACCCCATTCATTCCGCCGAACGAACCGGCGACCGCCACCGGATCCGGCTTGGCCGCAACCATGGAACAGCCATTATGGCAGTGGGCCACCGGCATGACTCCCAGCATTTACGGCATTGCTGGCATCATCTCCGGAGCCGCGCTCGTGTTCTTCGCGTTCCTCGGCTTCGATGTGGTCGCCACCACCTCCGAAGAAACCGTCAATCCGAAGAAGAACGTTCCGCTGGGTATAGGCGTGGGCATGGGACTGATCATCGTGCTTTACACCCTCGTCGCCATCGTCACCACCGGCATGGTCTCCTACAAAGACCTCGCCAAGCAGAAAGATCCGTCGCTTGCCACGGCATTCGAAATGGTCGGCGCTGACTGGGCCGCCAAAGTCATCAGTTTTGGCATTGTGATCGGCCTGGCCACCGTGGTCATGGTGCTGCTGCTCGGCCTGACCCGCGTGGTGTTCGCCATGAGCCGAGACGGCCTGCTGCCGCGCTCGCTCAGCCACACGGGCAAGCACGGCACTCCAGTGCGTCTGCAGATTGCCGTCGGCGTGGTCATGGCACTCATCGCAGCCAGCTGCAACGTCAGTATCCTTGCCGACATGGTGAACATCGGCACGCTGTCGGCATTCACCCTTGTTTCAATCTCTATTCCGATCATGCGCAAGAAGCGCCCCGACCTGGAACGTTCCTTCAAGATTCCTGGCAACCCGTGGGTGCCGATTCTGATTGCGCTCGCCAACCTGTGGCTGATGGTCAACCTGAGCGTGCTCACCTGGATCCGTTTCGTGGTCTGGCTCATCGTCGGCTTCGCCATCTACTTCGGCTATGGCTACCGTCATGCCCGTCTCGGTGCCGGCGAACTCGAAGTTGCCGCGCAAGAGTAATCTGGAACAGTACACGTTGTTGTTGAGGAGGTAAGCATGCCGTACGTTGTTGCCCAGCCGTGTGTGGACGTCAAAGACAAGGCCTGTGTGGACGAGTGCCCGGTCGATTGCATCTACGAAGGCTCCCGTTCCCTGTACATCAATCCGAACGAATGCGTGGATTGCGGCGCATGCGAACCGGTGTGCCCGACTGAAGCCATCTTCTATGAAGATGATCTGCCAGACGAGTGGGCCTGGTACAAGGATGCCGCAGTCAGCTTCTTCGCTGAAGTCGGCGATATGGGCGGCGCTTCCGCAGCCGGCCCGATCGGTAAGGATCCGGAGCAGGTAGCTGCTCTGCCGCCGCAAAATCAGTGATCGGCATTTGAAAGCGGCCTTTTCCCGTTGGAAGAGGCCGCATATTTTTTGTTTATAGAGGATTATAAGGAGTTTCCACGATGGGCTTTCATGAGTTTTCTTCGCCATACGATTGGTCGCGTATCGCAGCATACAAGCGCACGGCAAAAGCCGCGTTCGGAGGCATGATCGACCTGTCCGTGGGATCTCCCGTCGATCCCGTGCCCGACTCGGTGCGCAAGGCGCTCGCAGTGGCGGCGAATGATCCGAATGCGTATGGATATCCGGCTACTGCAGGTACTGCCGATTTACGTGCTGCGATTGCTGAATGGTTTTCGGCGACTCGCAATGTTGATTTGCAGGCGATCCATGCTGATGTGGTGCCTACAGTCGGCTCCAAAGAGGGTGTTGCGTTGATGGCGTCGCTACTGCATTTCGGTGAGGATGATGTTGTGGTGCAGCCGAAGGTTTCGTACCCGACGTATGAGATCGGCACGCAGTTGGCTGGAGCGCAGGTGCTTAAGGTCGACGATGTGGCTGATGTTGCGTCGTGGCGCAATGTACCTGGCGTCAAAGCGGTGTGGGTGAATTCCCCTTGCAATCCGACGGGCGAGGTGTATTCGGCCGAGCGGATGGCTGGCATTGTCGCAGCTGCGCGTGAGATCGGCGCGGTGGTGCTTTCCGACGAATGCTATGCGCTGATGCAGTGGAGGGGTGCTGTGAATGGCGCTGAAGGTGAAGCTGATTCACTTGCGTCGACGCCGTGCGCGCTTTGTGACGATGTGTGTTTGGGCTCCGCCGAGGGCGTGCTGGTGCTGTATTCGTTGAGCAAGCAGAGCAATATGGCTGGGTATCGTACCGCGTTCATTGCCGGAGATGAGTCTTTGATTGCATCGATGAGTGCATATCGCAAGCAGATTGGTCAGATTATTCCCGGTCCGGTGCAGGCTGCGATGGCTGCCGGACTGCGTGATCTGGAATCCGTCAAGGTTCAGCATGCGCGCTATCGGGAACGTCTCGGCGTGTTGGTGAGCGCGTTGCGTGCTTACGGATACTGCACCGACATGCCGGATGGTGCATTGTATGTGTGGGTGAGAGCCAAGTCGGGCGATTGCTGGACCGATATGGAGCAGCTTGCCAAGATCGGCATCATCGCCAGCCCCGGCGAGTTCTACGGAGCGCCGGAATACTTGCGATTCTCGGCTACGGCCAGTGATGCGGCGATCGCCTCCGCCGCGGAACGATTGGCACGTTGACGGTTTGCTGACGATGGCCTTTTGACGAACGAAAGCGTTGAAAACAAAAAGGACCTCCGATTCACTCGGAGGTCCTTCATTATGGCGGAGTCAGAGGGAGTCCAACGCCCATGCGTCTTATGGCTATGCGCAGCTGTTGATGTCGCTGATCCAGGAGTGGCGTGCGCTGTTCAAGCGTCCGGAACTACCATTCATATTCGCCCAATTGCCGAACTGTACTTTGGAACCCGATTGCGATTGGCCAAGGCTGCGTGATGAACAACGGCGCGCTTTGACGTTGTGGAACACGGCGATGGTGGTGACGATCGGATATGGAGAGGACAATGACCTGCATCCTTTGGATAAGCGCCATGTCGCGCAGCGCTTGACAACGGCTGCCGAGTCGTTGGTTTATGGACGTGATTGCGAGCCGATGGGGCCGCTTCCTGTCATGGCGATTCACAAGGATGACGGCATTGAGATCTCCTTCATCCATACGGGAGGGGGATTGGTCTGCACGGGCGACGTGCCTTTTGACATCTTGGAGCCGGGAGGCTCGATATATCGGGTGAAGGCTTGTCGGCACGATTGCCATGGCGGTCACGGAACCGGGCGTGCGAGTGGCGCAGTGAGAGAGCTCTCCCCAGTACAGTGTCAGTTTGTCGGCCAATGAAGCATCGATGATAACGCTATTGCCGGGGACAGCGTAAATAGTTTTTGCAGTTAATCGTGTTTGGGCGGAAGCCTGTAATTTCCTGCGTTTGGAATACTTAAATCTATTCGAAAGTTTCGTAAATAGTTGCATATAGAACTTTCGTAACAACAATTTTAAGTATTTAGTTAAGCGATTTGACTTTCTTGAAAGTCAAATCATATAATCAAACAGTGCTTTGGCTGAAATGCTAAAGCATTTACGAAACATGAAGATGTGTGTTCGTGCATGTCGCCAAAGGAGAAAGACTTTGTATTCCCACATCCGATATTGGATAAGGAGATTCAGCAATGAAGTTTGAATACCATGTCAAACCAACCGGCAGCGATGCTGCGTGCGGCGACGCGGAGCATCCGTTCGCCACGATTTCCAAGGCCGCGCAGATGGCCTCTCCGGGTGATACGGTAATCGTGCATGAAGGCGTATACCGCGAACAAGTCGATCCGAAACGCGGCGGTCTGAGTGAACATGAGCGCATCACCTACTGCGGAGCCGAAGGCGAAGCACGGCCGGTTATCAAAGGCTCGGAATGCGTGCAGGGCTGGACGGAATTGGCCGATCATCCGCATGTGTGGACGGTAGTGCTTGATAATACGATGTTCGGGGATTTCAATCCATTCGCGACCCCGATTTTCGGTGACTGGCTGGAAATGCCCAAGTTCGGCGAGGATCCCGACAAACATCTTGGCGATGTGTATCTCAACGGTGTTTCCTTCTTCGAATCGACGACGTTGGAAGGCGTATACGATCCGCAGCCGCGTGATACGGATGAGGATTTCGCGTTGAAGATTCCCTGCCCTGTGCCGGATGTGGACCGTACACGTTATGTATGGCATGCCGAAGTGGACGAGAATGCCGGCACCACAACGATCTGGGCGAATTTCCAAGGTGCCGATCCGAATGAGGAACTGGTGGAGGTCAGTGTTCGTCGCACATGCTTCTTCCCTTCCCGCAACCATGTCAACTACATCACCGTGCGTGGCTTTGAAATGGCGCAGGCCACTGGAGATTGGGCGCCGCCTACCTCGCAGCAGTGGGGCATGATCGGCCCGAACTGGTCGTATGGCTGGATCATCGAAGACAACGTGCTGCATGACGCCAAATTCTCCGCGGTGTCATTGGGCAAGGAAATCTCATCCGGCGACAACGAGTGGGCGAAAACCGAGCGTAAGACCGGTTACCAGTACCAGTTGGAGGCCGTGTTCAAGGCCCGTCGCATCGGCTGGGAAAAGGGGCTGATCGGCGGTCATATCGTACGCAACAACGACATCTACGAGTGCGGACAGAATGCCATCGTCGGACATATGGGCAGCGCATTCTGCCGTATCGAGCATAACCATGTCCATCACATTGCGTTGAAGCGTGAATTCTTCGGATGGGAGGTCGCTGGCATCAAATTCCATGCCGCATTGGATACGGTCATTGCCAACAACAACATCCACGACTGCTCGCTGGGCATGTGGATGGATTGGCAGACGCAGGGCACGCGCATCACGCGCAATGTGTTCCACGATAACGTCCGTGACCTCATGATTGAAGTGAGTCATGGGCCGTATTTGGTGGACAATAACGTTTTTGCCTCGCCGGTGATGTTCCAGAACTGGTCGCAAGGTGGTGCCTTCGTCAACAATCTGATTTGCGGCGGCATTGAACCGCATACCGTCCCCGACCGTTCCACGCCGTATCACTATCCGCACACCACCGAGGTGGCCGGGTGCGCTGTGGTGTCCGGCGGCGATGAGCGTTGGCTGAACAACATGTTCGCGCCGCAACCGGTGAAACCGACCGTCGGTGAATATGGTTTGTCCGCCTACAGCGATTGCCCGATGTCGATGCATGAATACTTGGAACGCCAGCGGGCCATGTGGGCAGATCCTTCGCAGGGTGGTGGCGAGCGCAATCCTCTGCAGTCTCTATACGCGGGCGGCAACATCTATCTGTCCGGCGCACAGGGGCTGAACAAGCAGGAAGGTGCGGCCGACGATTCGGAACGCATGCAGGAGGACGCCCCGTTCTTCGGCGGCACCGCCTCCACGAGCGTTGCGTGTGATGAGCCCATGCCGGTGACATTGGTCGAAGAACCCGATGGACTGTACCTGCGGTGCACTGTGCCACAGGCCGTCGCCGATACCAGGATGCAGGTCGTCACCAGCGATATGCTCGGCGTGCCTCGCATCGTGGAGGAACGCTATGAACAGCCCGATGGCAGTGACTATGTGCTGGACACCGACTTGCTGGGACAAGCCTTGACGGCAACGGAACGCAAGGCCGGGGCGTTGAATGGTCTTGTCTCCGGAGAGAATCACATCCGAATCTGGGAATGGAACAACTGATATGACAAATGCAACCGATACCAACAAGACATTGGGCGAGTCCATGTTCGCACAGTGCGGATATGCCCAGGACGCCATCGATAAGCGCGTGTCACAGGTCTGGCATGAAATTTTCGAAGGTCCGAACAAATTCTATTGGGAGAACGACGAAGGTCTTGCCTATGTGATGGACACCGGCAACAACGATGTACGTACCGAGGGTATGAGCTATGCGATGATGATCGCCCTGCAATACGACCGTAAGGACGTATTCGACAAGCTGTGGGGCTGGGTAATGCGTCACATGTACATGGAGGACGGTCATCATGCGCATTATTTCGCATGGTCGGTCGCGACGGACGGTACGCCGAACTCGAATGGTCCTGCACCTGACGGCGAGGAATATTTCGCGATGGACCTGTTCCTCGCCTCCCGTCGCTGGGGTGATGGCGAGGATATCTACGAATATTCCGCATGGGGACGCGAGATCTTGAGATATTGCGTTCATAAGGGCGAACGCTACGACGGCGAGCCCATGTGGAATCCCGACAACAAGCTCATCAAGTTCATTCCGGAAACCGAGTGGAGCGATCCGTCCTACCATCTGCCGCACTTCTATGAAGTATTCGCCGAAGAAGCCGACGAAGAAGACCGTCCATTTTGGCATGAGGCAGCCGCCGCAAGCCGTCGCTATCTGCAGGCGGCCTGCGACGAGCGGACCGGCATGAACGCTGAATACGCGGATTATGACGGAAAGCCGCATGTCGACGAGTCCAATCATTGGCATTTCTATTCCGACGCCTACCGTACCGCGGCGAATATCGGACTGGATGCAGCCTGGAACGGTCCGCAGGAAGTGCTGTGCGACCGCGTCGCCGCGCTGCAGCGATTCTTCCTGACCCACGACCGTACCAGCGTCTACGCCATCGACGGCACCGCCGTGGACGAGGTCGTGCTTCATCCGGTCGGATTCCTGGCCGCGACCGCGCAAGGCGCACTTGCGGCGGTGCATTCGGCCCAGCCCGACGCGGAGCATAATGCCCGTGAATGGGTGCGCATGCTGTGGAATACGCCGATGCGAACCGGCACGCGTCGTTATTATGACAATTTCCTCTATGCTTTCGCCATGCTGGCGTTGAGCGGAAAGTATCGGTATGAATGATGATTACCTCAACTAATCCTATGGTCTACACGGATTTTCCTGATCCAGACATCATCCGGGTCGGAGACGTGTATTACATGGCCACTACGACTATGCATTTCACACCCGGGTGCGATATTCTGCGCAGCTATGACCTAGTGCATTGGGAATTCATTGCGCACGCATTGAATATCGTGGCGGATACCCCTGAAGAACGTTTGGAATGTGAAGGTGCCAACGCCTACGGTCGAGGCATGTGGGCGCCGTCACTGCGTTACCATCGGGGCACCTGGTATGTGTTGTTCGCCGCCAACGATACGCATGCCAGCTATCTGCTGACGGCGGACGATCCATGCGGCCCATGGCGAAAGCGTGAGCTTGACGGCTTCTATCACGACAGCGGACTGTTCTTTGACGACGATGATCGAGCCTATGTCGTACATGGGCAGTCGACATTGCGCATCACGGAGTTGAATCCTGAATTAAGCGGGCCGATGCCGGGTGGGCTCGACCGGGTCATCGTACAGGACGATCCGCAGGCTGACCTTGGTTATGAGGGCAGTCACCTGTACAAGCATGATGGACGCTATTACGTCTTCACCTGTCACTTCCCGCAAGGCAAGGGCAAAACAGAAGCCTGCTTGATGGCCGAATCCTTGGATGGCGCTTTCGAAGTGCGTGAAATTATCGAAGACGACCTGTCCTTCCACGGTTACGGAGTCGCGCAAGGCGGTATGGTGGACACTCCGGACGGCGACTGGTATGCATTCATGATGCAGGACCGCGGCGGTGTGGGACGCGTGCCGATACTGATGCCGATGCGGTTCGGCGAGGATGGATTCCCCGTCGTCGGCGAGAACGGCAAAGTGCCGCAGTCGGTCAGTGTGCCGGCTGCAAGCTGTGCCGAACCTGTCACGCCCATCAACGGCAGCGAATTCATAGCCCGGCATAACGCCGAAGGCGGAGTCGATGCCAACTGTCTGCAGCCATACTGGCAGTTCAATCACATCCCACATAACGAATACTGGTCACTGACGGAACGTCCGGGAGCATTCCGTCTGCATTCCGGACGCATCAGCTCGAATCTCAATCATGCATGGAATACGCTGACGCAGCGCACGATGGGGCCGGTGACGGTGGCCAAAGTCACCGTCGACGCGTCGACATTGCATGATGGCGACTTCGCCGGATTGGCGGCGTTCCAAGGATGCTATTCCTACATCGCGCTTACGCGAAGGAACGGCCGCACGATGCTGACCGTCCAATACAAGCCGGCGAATGACGATTCCATCTTCTCCGACGATGATTGGGACAGTCCAGCCGTAACGGATGCGGAAATCATGGCGGATGCGGATTGCATGCGCCTGCGCGCGGTATATGATTTCACCGATTGCAAGGATGAAGTGACGTTCTTCTACCGCGATGCGGATACGCCGGAATCCGAATGGTGTCCATTGGGGACAGCGCACCGGATGATCTTCAAAATGGATCATTTCACAGGTTGCCGTATCGGATTGTTCCTGTATTCGACAAAAGAGACCGGTGGAATCGCCGATTTTTGCGACTTTGCGTATTCGACGCCGGATACGAAGGAAAGAGAGCAATGAAGCGACAGGTCATAGTGGCGCAAGGAACTGTCGAAGGCTTGGCGGCTGAAGATCAGGGCATCACCGTGTTCCGAGGGGTTCCGTTCGCCCAGCCTCCCGTCGGCGGTCTGCGCTGGCGTGCGCCGCAGCCGGCCCTGCCATGGGATGGTGTGCTGCAAGCCTTCGATTTCGGGCCTACCGCGATGCAGCCGACGCCGGGCGCCTCCGATGATTTCTATGATCGTGAATGGGGCACCGATCCGGCCGTGCCGATGAGCGAGGATTGCCTCTACCTGAATATTTGGACTCCGGCATTACGCGGATATGGTGCGGATAGCATGGTAGCCTCCGAAAAGCTGCCGGTCATGGTCTGGATCTACGGCGGAGCCTATCAATGCGGCGGCACATGTGAAAAGGAATTCGACGGCACACGTCTCGCCGCGAACGGCGTCGTTGTGGTCAGTGTGGCCTATCGTCTGAATGCATTTGGGTTTATGACGCACCCTTTGCTGCATGAGGAGGCCGTAGAACGCGGCGACGGCGAACCATATGCGAATTTCGGATTCCTGGATCAGCGTGCCGGAATCCAATGGGTGAAGGAAAACATCGCGAAGTTCGGCGGAGATCCGGAAAACATCACGGTTTTCGGCCAATCGGCCGGTGCCGCCAGCGTCTTGGCCCAGATCTGCTCGCCGATGAATCATGGCCTGTTTCAGAAAGCCATCATGCAATCCGGCGCAGGCCTAGGGCATTTCAATGCGCGGCAGGACACGCTGGAGCATGCGCAGGCCAACGGAATCCGTCTGTTCGAAGCATTGGGTGTCTCCACGCTGGAGCAGGCCCGTGCAATCCCGGCCCGAACGGTATTGGAAGCCGCCGAGTCTCTGTCTGTTCCACCGGACAGCGGACGTGAAGATGACTGGTCGATGATCGTCAATTGGGTGCCATGCGTGGACGGCCTGTTCCTTCCCGATCAGGAGGAGCGTATCGTCGAGGGCTGCAAGGCCAACAACGTCGACATGCTGGTCGGCAACACGACCAATGAGTTCATCGCTGCGACTGAAGATGGGAAGCCTGTGCATGTCGGCCAGCTCGGCAATCTCACGCTGATCCGCAAATGGACCGCAAGCGGTGGGACCGCGCCATACTACTATCATTTCGATGTCGCCATGCCGGGGGATGATGCCGGAGCCTTCCACTCGTCCGATCTGTGGTTCTCCTTTGGAAGCCTTGCGAAATGCTGGCGTCCGTTCGTTGGATGGCATTACGATCTGGCAAGGCGAATGGGGCTGTACTGGACCAATTTTGCCGCCAATGGCGATCCCAACGGAACGGACCGTGACGGAACGCCGCTTCCTGTATGGGATCCTTGCATCGGTGAGGAATGCCCCGCCATGCATTTGTGCCAAGAACCGGGCATGCGGACGGATTGGCTTACCGAAATGGATCGAAAAGCATTCGGCCTGTGACGGCATGCCGTTGATGTATAAATACTGATATGTAAACAGGGATGGTCTTTGCGGATCGTCCCTGCCGCATAATGATTTGCCGTTGCACGTGCAGGAGGATTTCGAGACTGATTATCCGACTTTTCACCGTTTCCGTAGGCTGGTTCGTCGGTGGCGTCTCGCGGAGGCTCGGGCCATTAAAGACCCTGTTCGGCGTTGTGCAGGCTAGGAGCTGTTTGAAGTGTTCTAGGCCGGACGTTTCGCCGTATAGGGGCGTGTCTGCGTGGATTCCGTCGGATGTGGCGTCTCAATTGTTGGACGTTGTGGTGAGCGTGAACGGGGGTGATTATGAGGAAGACTGAACCCCCTGCTCATGACCATTGCCGACACGATGGCCTATTTGCAGTGCAGTCGTCGGCTGTCTTGTTGGGCACTCAACTCGGGTACCTTGCTGGGTATCGGAAATGTTGGCATTGGCGTACATTTCCGTACATTCTCTGTTTGCGCCGTATGTCTTGAAATCGTTGGTATTCCGCCGTTTTGGCATGAAAAAAAGGGCTTCCGGATTTCTCCGAAAACCCTCAAGGCGGAGTCAGAGGGATTCGAACCCTCGAGCCGCTAAACACGACTAACACCTTAGCAGGGTGCCCCTATCGGCCACTCAGGCATGACTCCACTGTTGCGTTACGACGCAACAGCATGTAACTATAGCATCTATCCGCGTGCGAAACACCATATTGTGAAAAAATGAGAGAAAAACGTGTGGTGATGTCAGTGGGACTCGAACTCGTGAGCCGTGTCGAGCGGTCTCATCGATATGCGATACGCCGGTATGTCCGCAGGTTTCGCCATATTCGAACATTTGTTCCAAAACTGCCGAATCGTTGTCTATCATGGAATCATGAGCACGGCACCAAGAATCGCAGCGGCCAAACGTGACTGGGGTCACGATGAGGTCGGATGCACGGTGCTGCATATCGACATGGACGCTTTTTTCGCATCCCTCGAAGTGGCGCGGCATCCGGAATACGCCGACAAACCGGTAATCATCGGCATCGGCAACCGTTCCGTGGTGTCCGCGGCGAACTATGAGGCACGCAAATACGGCATCAATTCGGCGATGGCAAGCTCCCGGGCAAGAAAACTATGCCCGAACGGCGTCTTTCTGCCGGTGGACATCCACTACTACCGTGAGATGTCCCGACGTATCTTCACAGAGGTGTTCTCCCGCGTCACCGATCGCATCGAACAGGTTTCCGTGGATGAATGCTATATGGACGTCTCCGGCGCGCTGCTGCGGTGGAAGAGTCCCCGCGCCATCGGAGCTTGGATACGCGATCAGGTCGCCAGACGGTACCACATCACCTGTTCCGTCGGCATCGCGGCGAACAAGCTTGTCGCCAAAATGGCTTCGACCAATGCCAAACCGGATGGCATGCTCATGATCCCCGTGGCCAGACATGCCGAATTCGTGCAGATGATGCCGTTGCGTGGCATACCTGGCATCGGTCCGTCCTTGGAGAAACGACTGAACGCATGGGGCGTTGATTCCGTGGCTGACTTGGCGAAGATGAGCATGGAATCGCTTGAGCAGGCGACGGGGTCAGCCATC
>OIAA01000732.1_pt1 | contig 11453 bp, 9 predicted proteins | sample 1580591 | NCBI WGS metagenome assembly OIAA01 (sample SAMEA3882556, study PRJEB24775) | human gut metagenome | biome: human-associated habitat; feature: intestine environment; material: feces | place: Netherlands | collected 2009/2010
TGCCGCACCTCGCTCGCCGTATCGGCACTTAGAATTATGCGGTATTGCCCTAACTTACCCTTCCTCCGATATTATGATTTAGTTATTCGTATAATATAGCCCTCTTGTAAACTCGCCGTCAAAGGGCTGCTGATGGAAAAGGTGGGTCAGGACCTCTTCCACGCGGTCGGCAGATTCCAGGGTGAACGCGGCCACGGCAAGATCCACCGGCATTTCGGTCAGGCGGTCCCCCATATAAAGTGGTACAGGGTTAAACACGGTGCGCATTCCGGCGCTGCCGGGGGCGGAGCACCGCACCGGGAAATCCCGCCCTTTGCGGTCCCGCAGTTTGCCCTTGTGGGTGCAGCCCACGCAGCTGGTGCGTACATTGCGCAGCGGGCAAGCGCGGGTCAGCATCAGGGGCAGGTGGCCATAGCACAGGGCAGCGGTGGGCACCGGGGTGCCGTCTTTCTGCCGGGGTGCCACAGCACGCATGGCGGTCAGGGCCGTTTCAGGCTGCACCAGCAGGCCACGGGCACCCAGGCACACATACTCTGCCGCAGACATTGGGTTGGTTACATTCAGCCCCAGCCCGCCGAACACCGGCAGGGGAGAGGCATACCCAAACTGCGCCAGATTGTTTGCAACCACACCCGCAAAGCCGGAACCTTCCAGCGCAGCCAGGCGGCGCATGGTGTCCGGTTCCACAGTGCCGAAAGCAGCGCGGGGCAGCTCCAGCAGCGTTTTGCAGCGCAAGGGCTGCGGCACAGCGTCCGCTTCCCGGATGGGCAGGATCAGATAGCGCAGCTTGGCCAGGTATTCGGCACCGGGCAGCTGGGCAGCGGTTTCAAAACGGGCGGCCAGCTGGGGTATCATGCCTACTTCGTGCTCGGCGTATTCCGGCAGGGTGATTTCCTTTGTGGCCAGGGGCGCAGGTTCACTGCGCTTTTGCAGCAGCTTGTCCAGCGCTTCGCGGCGCATCTCATTCCAGGCGGAGCCGGGCAAAAATCCGGGGCCGCCCTCGCCGCAGGCAAACTCAACCCCGGCGCAGGTGAACGGCGTACCGCCGGTTTTGCCCAGGGCACGCTCAATGCCGGGGGCGGGGTCTTTCTGTGCAGGCTGCGGTTCATCGGCGCTGTACACATTGACACGGCTGCCGTTGTCGTCGAAAGCTGTCAGCTTGATGCCGCCGTCCTCCACACCGCCGCTGACGCAGAAATGCACCGGAATGCGCTCCAGTTCGCGGCGGAACAGCTCGCGGGCTTTCGGCGTGGCGGCGCGCGTAGCGGCTGCATCGGCTTCGGTGCGCACGCCAAACATGGTGCCGTCATTGCGGCCTACCAGATAGGCATCACTGAAGCCGGAGCGGGAGAAAATATCCCGCAGCAGCGCTTCATCATAGGGCTGCCCGGCGCGGGCTGCGCGGCAGGCCGTTACCGCAGCGGCGGCATATTCCGGCGTGCGCAGGCGGCCTTCAATTTTAATGCTGGCAACCCCGGCGGCTTTCAGCTGGGCCATGTGGGGCACAAGGTCCATGTCTTTCAGGCTCAGGTGGCAGGCTTTGCCCGGCTGGCCGGGGCGCAGGCCGTTGGTAGCATCAAACGGCAGGCGGCAGGGACCCGCGCAGGCACCGCGATTGCCGCTGCGCCCGCCCAGGAACGCGCTCATCATGCACTGGCCGCTCATGGACATGCACATCGCGCCGTGTACAAACACTTCGCATTCGATCGGGCTTGCCTTTACCACGGCTTCGATCTCCGCCAGGCTCAGCTCACGGGCCAGAATGGCGCGGGAATACCCCAGCTTTGCCAGCATCTTGGCGCCCTCTGCGGTGTGGATGCTCATCTGGGTAGAGCCGTGCAGGCGCAGGCCAGGCGCAATGCTGCGCACCAGCTGCGCGGTGGCAAGGTCATCCACAATCACGGCATCCGCCCCGGCGGCGGCAACAGCGCGCACGGCATCGGCCAGGCCGCCCAGCTCGGCGGCGTAAACCAGCGTGTTCAGGGTCACATGCACCGCAACCCCGCGGGCATGACAAAAACAGACGGCTTCGCGCAGGGCATCAGGGTCAAAGTTCCCAGCGCTGCGCCGCGCATTGTAGCCATCCAGCCCAAGATATACGGCGTCAGCCCCGGCAAACACCGCAGCCCGCAGCATATCAGCATTGCCGGCGGGGGCCAGGATCTCCGGGCGCTGTAAAACAGTCTGTTCCATCAGGCTTCGCTCGTCAGAGAACGGCGGTGCAGGTCGTCCACCTTTTTGCGCAGGGCGGCGTTTTCGCGGCGCAGCTCCTCGGCAGCCATCTTGGCGGAGGCGGCATCCTCCAGATAGTCTTTGATCTGGCGGCGCATATTATCCGCGCTGCCGCTGGCCTTTTCCAGCTCATCGCGGTAGTTCAGCGCGGTCATGATGGCAGCGGTGGTGATGGAAACCGAATTGGAAGAGCTCATCAGCTCATTCATATCAAGATTCAGGCGCTCGGCCAGATTCTGCATGTAATCTTCACTTTCGTTGGTCGAGATCACATAGCTCGAACCGCAGATGGTCAGACGTACTTTGTTAGCCATAGTCGGGGTCTCCTTTGTTTCAGTTGATGGTGTTTTTATCAGGAACACCCTGCACTTTTGTCGCCAAAAGCGGGACGGAAAGGGGCTTCTGCGCGGCAAAACCGCCCACCAGCCCCCGCAGCGCAGGGAAAATGCTTAAAATTATACCCTTATATTATAGTATAAAATGCCCGTAAGAAAAAGCCCCTTTTGTGTAAAATTGAAAAAATTGACGCGTGTGGGAAAAAAGCCTTGCACATATCGCCAATTTTGACTATAATGCTTAAGGTAAGTATTTTTATTGATTTTGAAAAATCAGTATAATCCCAGAGGATTCTGGTATAGATAAGCCGTAAGGAGAGGGATACTTTTGATGAAACTTACTAAAAAAGAATTTGAAAAAATTCTCAAAGACAAGGTCGTCAGCGAATGCGGCGTCACGTTGGACGTTGCTTCCGCCGAGCAGATCTACCGCTGCATGGCAATGATCGTTCGCCAGATCATGTCTGACCGCCAGAAGCAGTTCCAGGCCAAGACCTTGGGCGAAGGCAAAAAACAGGTCTATTACCTCTGCATGGAGTTCCTGATGGGCCGCAGCCTGCGCACCAGCCTGTTCAACCTGGGCCTGAACGAAGTTGCCGAGCAGGTTCTGGCTGACGCCGATATCAAGATCGACACCATTTATGAGCAGGAGCCTGATGCAGGCCTCGGCAACGGCGGCCTGGGCCGTCTGGCTGCCTGCTACCTGGATGGCATGGCTACCGACTGCATCCCCGGCACCGGCTACTCTATTTTGTATGAGTACGGCATCTTCAAGCAGAAGATCGTGGACGGCTGGCAGCAGGAAACCGCTGACAACTGGCTGCCCGGCGGCCAGGTGTGGATCAAATCCCACCCCGACCAGGCACAGGAGATCCGCTTTGACGGCCAGGCTATCGAGACCTGGGAGGGCGGTTTCCACCATGTCAAGTACGAAAACTACAACTCTGTCATTGCTGTTCCCAACGATATGTACGTTGCCGGTTACGGCACGCAGGGCGTTTCCAAGCTGCGCCTGTGGCAGGCCAAGGCACCCAGCTTTGATATGAGCAGCTTCAACGCCGGCAACTATAACACCGCTATCAGCCAGTCTGCTTCCGCAGAGCTGATCTCCAAGATCCTGTACCCCAACGATAACCACACCGAGGGCAAGATCCTTCGCCTGCGCCAGCAGTACTTCTTCAGCGCTGCTTCCGTTGCCGATATCCTGGGCAACCACCTGAACCAGTACGGTACCCTGGAAAACCTGCCGGATAAGATCGCCATCCAGCTGAACGATACCCACCCGACCATTGCCATCCCCGAAATGATGCGCATTTTGCTGGATGAGTGCAGCTATGAATGGGATGCAGCTTTCGACATCTGCCGCAAGGTCTTTGCTTACACCAACCACACTGTCATGAGCGAGGCTCTGGAAAAGTGGAACGTGGATATCTTCCGCTCCACCCTGCCGCGTATCTGGCAGATCGTGCAGGAAATGGACCGCCGCTGCCGTGCTGACCTGGAGAAAGCCTTCCCCGGCGACCAGGGCAAGATCAACTACATGGCAATCATTGGCGACAACCAGGTCCGCATGGCCAACATCTGCGCCTACACCTGCCATTCCATCAACGGCGTTTCCAAGCTGCACAGCGAGATCATCAAGGACAGCGTGTTCCATGATTACTTCCTGTACAAGCCGAAAGCATTCAAGAACGTTACCAACGGTATTGCTTACCGCCGCTGGCTGCTGGCTGCCAACCCCGGCCTGACCAAGCTGCTGGAAGATTCCATCGGCCCCGGCTTCAAGCAGGATGCTTCCGAACTGAAGAAGTTCGAGAAATTTGCTGACGATTCCGCCATGCTGGATAAGCTGGCCGCCGTCAAGCGCGCCAACAAGGTGAACTTTGCCAACTATCTGGAAAAGGCTACCGGCCAGGTCATTGACCCGGATTCTATCTTTGACTGCCAGGTCAAGCGCATGCACGAGTACAAGCGCCAGCACCTGAACGCCATGAACATTGCCGCTGAGTACCTGTACCTGAAGGCAAACCCGAACGCTGACTTTGTGCCCAAGACCTATATCTTCGGCGCCAAGGCTGCCCCCGGCTACTACATGGCCAAGCAGATGATCCGCATGATCTGCAAGCTGGGCAAGCTGATTGACAACGATCCCGCTGTTAAAGATAAGCTGCGCATTGTCTACCTGGAAGACTACTGTGTCTCCCTGTCTGAACGCCTGATGCCCGCTTCCGAAGTGTCCGAGCAGATCTCTCTGGCCGGCACCGAGGCTTCCGGCACCGGCAACATGAAGTTCATGCTGAACGGCGCAATCACCTTGGGCACCCTGGACGGCGCGAACGTGGAAATCGCCGATGCCGCCGGTAAGGACAACGAGATCATCTTTGGTATGCTGACCCCCGAAGTCAACGCACTGAAAGGCATGGGCTACCATCCGCAGGCATTCATCTCTGATGATAATGTTGCCATGGCAGTTCTGGATATGCTGGAAAAGGGCTGGAACGGCGAGAACTTCAGCGAGATTACCAACAACCTGCGCAACTCTGACCCGTACATGGTCCTGGCTGACTTCAAGGATTACCGCCGTGCCCAGCACACCGTGCAGGAACTGTACAAGCAGAAGCAGACCTGGAACCGTATGAGCCTGATGAACATCTCCAACGCCGGCATCTTCTCCGCCGACCGTTCCATCATGGATTACGCCCGCGATATCTGGGGCGCTACCCCGGTTAAATAATCTGCCCAAAGCAGAGCTTTAACCGCAGTGCGGGCGCGTGTGCAGCTGTGAACGTACACGCGCTGCCCGTACAATAAAATAAACGAACAGCCGCGATCCCGGCAGCCGACTTGAATTTGCCGGCGCCAGTGGGTCACGGCTATTTTTGTACACTTGTTCAATGTAAGGATTGATTTGTTTGCCTGAACAACCAACGCATACTTTTTTTAACTCCCGCTGTGCGGAGTATAAAACACCGTTTGGCGCAGTTCCGGCGGGGCAGACCGTTACCTGGCGGTTGACTGTGCCGGAAAGACTGGGCTATGTGGACCCACACCTGGTGCTGACCAAAGACCGCGAAGACCCCGTGCATTACCGCATGGATTTTGACGGCCAGACCCCCGGCGTAAACCATTTTGTGTTCCAGCTGGCCCCCACCACATCGGGATTGTATTTTTACCACTTTGACCTGTACACGGATTTCCGCAAGATTTATCGCACCGCCAACGGGGAAGGTGAGCTGACCTGGGTGAATGGCCTGGATTGGCAGCTGACGGTGTACGAGCCGGACTTCAAGACCCCGTGGGCCGTCCGGGAGGCCGGCATCGAGAGCCTCGAGCATGGCCGCACCCGCTATACCTCCAACGCTGGTCTGAAGGAACTGCGGGCCGAGATCGCCCGCTACCTCGACCGCCGGATGGGCCTGAAATACGACCCGGCCAAGGAAGTCCTCGTCACCGTGGGCGGCAGCGAGGCCATTGATATGTGTATCCGCACACTGGTACAGCCCGGCGATGAGGTCATCATCCCCGAGCCGTGCTTCGTCTGCTATGAGCCGATCACGACCCTCTCCGGCGGCGTGCCAGTGCACGTGGCCTGTCGTCAGGAGGACGAGTTCCGCCTCCGGGCCGACGCCCTGAAAGCCGCCATCACCCCACGCACCAAGCTCCTCATCATGCCTTTCCCCAACAACCCCACCGGCGCGGTGATGGAGCGGGCAGACCTTGAGGCCATCGCCGAGGTGCTGCGGGGCACCGACATCATGGTGCTGTCGGATGAGATCTATGCTGAGCTGAACTACGGCCTCCAGAACCATGTCTCCATCGCCACTCTGCCCGGCATGGCTGAGCGGACGGTGGTGGTCAACGGCTTCTCCAAGACCTACGCCATGACGGGCTGGCGGCTGGGCTATGCCTGCGGCCCCGCGCCCATCATCAAAATTATGACGAAAATTCATCAGAGCGCCATCATGAGCGCCCCCACCACCAGCCAGTATGCCGCCATCACGGCCCTCAAGGACTGCGACGGCGAGATCGAGCGGATGCGCAACGAGTACAATATGCGCCGCCGCCTTGTGGTCAAGAGCTTCAATGACATGGGCCTGAACTGCTTTGAGCCTCGGGGCGCATTCTATGCCTTCCCCTGCATCAAGTCCAGCGGCATGACCAGCGAGGAGTTCTGCACCAAGCTTCTGGAGCAGAAGCACGTCGCCATCATCCCGGGCAACGCCTTTGGTGCGTCCGGCGAGGGGTATGCCCGGGTGTCCTACGCTTACAGCGTGGAGCACCTGATGGAGGCCCTCCGCCGCATCCGGGAGTTTCTGAGCGAGAACGGCAAGTGAGGAGGGAACAGACGATGCGCAGCAGTGTGACGGTGCTGGCTCCGGCCAAGCTGAATCTGGCGCTGGATGTGGTGGGCATCCTGCCCGGGGGCTACCACGCGCTGGACATGACCATGCAGGCCATCTCGCTGTATGAGCGGGTGGTCATCCGCCGCAGCCCCTATCTCGACCTGACCCTCCCGGGTAGCAAGGTCAAGGCAGGCCCCGGCAACACCGCCATCAAGGCGGCGCTGGCCTTTTTTCACTACACGGGCCTGCTGGCGGGGGCCGACATCACCATCTATAAAAACGTGCCTGTCCGGGCTGGCATGGCAGGCGGCAGCGCCGACGCTGCCGCCGTGCTGGTGGGCCTGAATGAGTTGTACGGTGCGCGGCTGTCCATGAGCGAGCTGTGCGCGCTGGGGGCGTCCATCGGCGCGGACGTGCCCTTCGCCCTCATGGGCGGCACCTGCCGGGTGCAGGGCCTCGGCGATGTGCTCAAGCCCCTGCCGCCCCTGCCGGAGTGCTGGTTCACGGTGGTCATGCCCGACTACGGCGTCTCCACCCCTGAGGCATTTGCGGCCTATGACCGGGTGGGCAGCAGCGTCCACCCCGACTGCGCCGCGCAGGAGGCCGCCATCCGGGCCGGGGACCTCGACGGAGTCTGTGCCGCTGCAGGCAACGCCCTCGAGGAGTGCAGCGGCGCGAAGGACAATGAGGCCATCAAGAACGCCCTGCGGGAAAACGGCGCGGTCACTGCCCTCATGACCGGCAGCGGCGCAGCGGTCTTCGGCGTCTTCCGCACCGAGGGCGAGGCCCTCGCCGCTGCCGCCGCCCTCCGTCCTCGCTGGCCGGAGGTCTATACCGCCCAGCCCGTAAGGGGAGGGGCGGAGGTGCAGCCGGTGAGACGGCGCTGACCTTGCCTGCGGGCAGGCCCGTCTTTGTCCAACCTCTCAGTCTCGTGCCAAGGCCTCCCCTCGGTAGGAGCAACGGCGACGGAGAGGTTATCTCCATTAAATGCATAACCCTCCCTTCCTTTGGGCATACTGCCCGCAGGAAGGGAGGGCCTTTTTGTGCAGAGCTTTTACAAAATCTGTCTCGTCCTGATGATCGTCGGGGGCATCAACTGGGGGCTGGTGGGCCTGTTCCAGTTCGATTTCGTCGGCTGGCTGCTGGGGGGCAGCGCGTCCATCTGGTCGCGCATCGTCTTTACGCTGGTGGGCGTGGCCGCAGTCTGCGGCATCCCGGGGCTGTTCGGTGACGACGAGACCGGGGAGTGACCCCGGCCTCCGGACAAAACAAAAAGGCTCTCGTGCCGTCAGGAATGCGGCGCGAAAGCCTTTTTTGTATCGTACAGGGCGCTCATGCCAGCAGGAAATGATGGCACGAACAAATCTCAGTACCTCAGACTCCCATGCCGACCGAAAAGAATGGCACGAAAGCCAGTGTGTTTTATAAAAAGATATCCCACCCGATCGTCTGCGGCAATCAAACCTACCCTTACGGACAGGTGGGTGCCCTGTCGCCGGTTTCGCGCTTCCTCATCGAGCCTTCATGGTCGACCCATGACGGGGAGGTCTGCAATCCACCGGGGAACTCCAAGCTCCCGTTGAATGATTAGTAGGATCATATAAACCGCAACAAATCGAGCCGGGCAGGAAGTTTTGCCGGGTAATTTGTCTGGAATTATTCTTCGATGTCGTACTCGTCGCTCAGGCGCTCTTCAAACAGCTTGCCCAGCTCCAGCAGCAGTTCGTCGTCGTCCACAACATCCAGATATTCGCCTTCGTCATCCTCGCCAACGCTCAGAATGACCAGCTGAGCATTCTCAGCTTCCTCTTCGGTCTCGGCGTATTCCACAGCAGCCAGATAATGCACACCCTTGTGGTCCAGCGCATCGATCACCTCAAATGTGATCTCGTTGCCGTCCTCATCCTCCAGGGTCATCAGGTCGGGCTGATCTTCTTCGGTATTAGGGTTCTTGATTTCGTCAGACATAGATATTGTCTCCTGTATCGTGTCATAAAACGGGCTGTTTGTGTGCCGCCCGCTTGGCCTGCATATAGTGTAGCGTTTTTTTGCCTGCTCGTCAAGATGCTTTTTCGCACAGAAATTGTGCAGCAAATTTTCACGCATTTGCTCTCGCACTCTGCGGCAGAATATGATATACTATCCTCTGAATCTTCTGTGCACGGTGTGCCGTGCAGGTTACTATAGAGTATGGAGCGTGGGCGGAAATGATGCATAAAAAAAGATGGGCGGCGTTTGTGCTGGCAGCGGCGCTGGCGCTGACGGGCTGCAGTGCCGGGAGCTTTCTGCACTTTGGCAAAGGCAGCGGCGGCAGTACAGTCCAGAAGATCGACCGCCCGGCAGTGGAATCGGCAGAGCTGCAGTTTGCCCACCCTGCGGCGGGGGACACCATTGCGGTGTTCGATACCTCGGCAGGCGTGTTCAAGGCGGTGCTTTTCCCGGACAAGGCCCCGCAGGCCTATGATAACTTTGTGGGTCTGGTGCAGGCGGGCTACTATAACGGCCTGACCGTGACCCGTGTGGAGCAGGACTTTGTGGTGGAGGCCGGTCAGGGTGCTGACGGCAAGGGCACCACCATCTGGAACGGCAGCCGCTACCCGGCTGAGGCCACCGACAAGCTCCACCATTATTCCGGTGCCCTCTGCATGGCGGCGGACTCCTCCGGCAAGTGCGCCAGCGTCTTTTATATCATGTCCACTCTGCCCGGCGGGGATTCCATCACCCAGGAACTCACCGACCAGATGAACAGTGCAGGCTACCGCGCTGAGGTCGTTTCGGCCTACCAGACCGTTGGCGGCGCGCCCTACCTCGATTACACCGATACCGTGTTGGGCCAGGTGTACGAGGGGATGGACGTGGTGGACACCATCGCTCAGGCCGCCGTGGATGAGAACCAGAAGCCCACGGAAACGATCACCATCAACAGCGTCAGCATTGAGACATATCAGGCGCAGTAACAACTAAAAATGACAAAACCGGCTTTCCTGTGGCAGCAGGAAAGCCGGTTTTGTGCTGAATGGAGAGAATGGGGGATATATCGGTCAGCGGGAAAGGCCGCTGACCCCACTGGCAATGACACCGCCGTCCATGACGATGTCCGTGCCGGTGAGATAACCGAGCCGTTCGTCCAGCAGCAGGGCATACAGCGCGGCGATCTCTTCTGGCCTGCCGTTCCGCTTGAGGGCGGAATGGGCGGTAAAAGTCTGGGCTTCGGCGCTTTCCAACTGGCCCATGGGGGTATCAAAGTTGCCGGGGGGCACACTGAGGCAGCGCACCCCTTTGGCACCAAAGCGGGCGGCATCGGTTTTGGCAAACCAGATGACGAAATGCTTGCTGATGGAGTAGGCCACACCGGTGCGGGCGTTTTTGGGCATCAGGTTGATGCGGGCCATCATCTTTTTCAGGAACTTTTCCCGGTCGGTGCGGGCAAGGGGATAACTGTGTTTTGGCATGATGAATCCGGGGGCCAGATAGGCGCTCATGCTGGATGTATCAATGACACAGCCGCCCGGGGCCATGACCGGGTAAAAGGCATCATTGATGTTGACTGTGCCCAGCGCGTTGGCGCGCAGGATGGCTTCCGGGCTGCCCATGTGGGGACTCATGCCAGCAATGTGGAGCAGAGCTTTCACCTGCCCACATTCCACAGCGTGTTGAGCCAGCTTTTCGCAGCTGGCACGGTCAGAGAGGTCACAGGCAAAGGCTTCGGCTTCGTGTCCGGCTTCGGTCAGCTCGGCCACGGCGCTTTCCAGTTTTGCGGCAGTGCGGCCTACCAAAATCACATGATATCCGGCTTCACAGACCAGCTTGGCCGTGGCGCGGCCCATGCCGCTGCCGCCGCCGGTAATCACACAGACAGGTTTCATGGTGCACCTCCTCAGTGAATTTTTCCAGTGGCTTTGAGCCAGGCGGCGGTGTCGTGGAGTGTTTCGGCGTAGGGACGGGGGGCAAAGCCCAGCTCGTTCCGTGCCTTGGAGCAGTCAAAGCAGTTGTTCCGTTCCAGATTATAGACGGCGAACTCCGTCAGAACCGGCTTTGTGCCCTTTTTTGCGGCCGATTTTTCCATCTGCTTTGCGGCAAGGTGGGCGAAGGAAAGGGGAAGGTAGAACTTACAGCCCGTGCAGCCGGTATCCTCTTTAAGCATCCGGCACATCTCCTTCAGGGTGACTTCATCATTGCTCAGGATGTAGCACTCGCCCTTCCGGCCTTTGTCGGCGGCGGCAATGGTGCCTGCGGCCAGATCCCGGACATCCACCATGTTGAAGCTGCCCGCCATGCCGATGGGCATTTCGCCGTTCAGGATCTGGGTCAGGGTGCGGGTGGTCTGGCCGATGGCCGGGTCGTTGGGGCCGATGATGCCGCTGGGGTGGACAACGCAGGCGTTCAGGCCAGCGTGGGCGGCATCCAGTACCTTCTGGGTGGCCATGGCCTTGCTGCGGCTGTACCAGCCTACCACCTTTTCCTCTTCATAGGGGACAAACTGGTTCACTTCCCGGATGGGCTGCCCGGCGGGCAGCTCAGGAATAGCACCGGTGGAGGAAAC
>OIAA01000735.1_pt1 | contig 11441 bp, 7 predicted proteins | sample 1580591 | NCBI WGS metagenome assembly OIAA01 (sample SAMEA3882556, study PRJEB24775) | human gut metagenome | biome: human-associated habitat; feature: intestine environment; material: feces | place: Netherlands | collected 2009/2010
CTTTCTGGATAACCGGTTTCATTTCACCGTGACGACGTTCCATGTTCATCATCATTGTGATAGGCACACCACCTGCAATCCATTCTTCGGCAGGAGCAGTAGTGTTACGTACAGAAGACATATAACCGGTCTTGCCGTTGGCAATCAACATAGAAGCGGTGTAACCCAACGAGTAGCAATAGTCAGCATCGAAGTTTGACGGAGCAGCGCAACGTCCTTCGTAACCGAAGAAGTGATGCTGAGCGGCAAATTTACCTACATACTTGCCTTCTTCCTTCCACTGAGCCAATTTAACGGCTACCATATCAGACAACAGCTTTTCTGTTTCAATCAATGATACCTGTACGTTTCCGTGCGGATCACGGTCCAAAGTAAGCTGACGTGCAACGCCTTCGGGCAGAGAAGCATAGATTTCCGAGTTTTCCTTAGAAAGCTTGGAGATGATATATTCACGTTGGTGAGATTTCTTGATCAATGCGAACTCTGATGCGTTAGCAGCCAGGAAGTCATTCAATTCAGCGATCAATCTCTTCATTGCGGGAATGAATTCGATCAAACCTTCAGGTATCAACACTGTACCGAAGTTATTACCTTGTGCAGCGCGGTTAGCCACTACCTGAGCAATGTAAGTAACCACATCATCCAATGACATGTTCTTCTCTTCCACTTCTTCTGAAACGATACATACGTTAGGTTGAACCTGCAAAGCACATTCCAAAGCGATATGAGAAGCCGAACGTCCCATCAGCTTGATAAAGTGCCAGTATTTGCGGGCAGAGTTACAGTCACGCTGAATGTTTCCGATTACTTCAGAGTAAGTTTTACAAGCCGTATCAAAACCGAAAGAAGTTTCAATCATATCGTTCTTCAAGTCACCGTCGATAGTCTTCGGACAACCGATTACCTGAACACCGCAGTTCTTCGCAGCATAGTATTCTGCCAATACACAAGCGTTCGTGTTTGAGTCGTCACCACCGATGATTACCAATGCCTTGATGCCTAATTCCTTGATGATTTCCAGACCTTTATCAAATTGTTCTTCCTTTTCCAGTTTGGTACGTCCCGAACCGATGATATCGAAACCACCGGTATTACGGTATTCGTCGATAATATCAGAAGTCAGTTCCATATAATTATGGTCTACCAAACCACCGGGGCCCAGAATGAAACCATACAGTTTGCTGTCTTTGTTCAATGCTTTGATACCATCGAACAAACCGGAAATAACATTGTGTCCGCCGGGAGCCTGTCCACCAGACAAAATGACACCTACATTGATAGCAGGCATATTGACAGCTTCGCCTTCAACGAACTGAATCAACGGCATACCGTAAGTGTTAGGGAACAAGGCTTTGATGGCTTCCTGGTCAGCAACAGACTGTGTAGGTTCGCCTTCCTTTACTTTTACAGCGCCTTTCAACGCTTTAGGAAGTTTGGGCTGATAAGCAGCTCTGGCAATTTGTAATGCACTTTTAGTCATATTCTATTATTCTATTTAAAGGTGTATAATTTCATTTATAATTCATGTGCAAATTTCGTTCTTTTTTCGCAAATATGAAAACGTATACAAATAAAAATGCTACCTTTACCGCGAATTTAGAATTATGTATTAACTTAAAACATTACATTTATGGCAAGTAGAAGAAATTTAAAGAAGAAAATAACCAATATAGCAAGTGATTTGTTTTTAGTCAGTTTGATGGAAGGTGTTAACCGTGAAGTAGTTTGCAACTCTGTACACAATGTGATCAAACTGATTATACGCATCAGTCACACTGAACCGGGTAACGTAAAAGGTTTCTACAAGAAACTGAATGAGGATTTGAACAAAGAAATAAAAGTGGTTGCAGACGAACTGGCTAAAGCTACAAAAGCATAAGATTTAAGGAATGAAAAAAGCTATTTGTGGTTTTATCTACTACAAACTATTGGGATGGAAGACTAAAGTATCCGTTCCCGATTATGACAAATATATTATCTGTGCCGCACCGCATACCACCAATTGGGATTTGTTCATAGGCAAACTGTTTATGGGAGCTATAGGTCGCGAAACCGGTTTTATGATGAAAAAAGACTGGTTCTTCTGGCCTCTAGGCCCTATTTTCCGCTGGATGGGAGGGATTCCCGTAGACCGTAGCCGCAAGACTTCATTGGTGGACCAGATGATCAAGATTGCCAAATCGAGTCAAAAATTCCATCTGGCTATCACTCCGGAAGGGACACGCAAAGCCAATCCCAACTGGAAAAAAGGATTCTATTATATTGCACAAGGGGCCGGTCTGCCTATTATTCTGGTAGCCATCGATTACGCAAAAAAGTGCATTACAGCCGAAAAGGTGATACATCCCAGCGGTGATTTGGACAAGGATATGCGTGAGATCAAGTTGTATTACAAGAATTTCAAAGGCAAATATCCTGAAAACTTCAGCATCGGAAAAGTAGAATAACCCTTCCGTTTTGTAGTTCTTCAGATATGAAAACACTGATTATGCGGATTGTATTTTCACCCGCATAATCAGTGTTATTTGTATCTATTCTCTTGCTATACTCTCATCCCCATCCTCAAAATTATTCTTCTCTATCTTCACATTCCGGGTGTGAAGCAAGCGGAAACGGGACTTGTTATGATGAAAAGCAGGATAATCCGTATTCTGGCGGATCACATTGTTTTTAAAGATCAATCCGTCAATGGATTTTGCAAAAAGAACGGGGCGGTCAAAGGTTTCAAAATAGTTGTCTTCAATCACCACTCCTTTTTCTCCTTTTCCACCATGGAAATATTTCTTCTGATGCTCCAAATCGGGAATCTCCGGATAAATAGAGATAACAGCTTCCGTAAATTGGAACATATTAGTCAATGCATTGATAAAACGATTGTTACGAATCAGCACGTTCCGGCAAGCTCCCGTTTCAAACCAACCATTGCAATCACCACAAAGCAGAATAGCCGTCCCCGAAGTATGGTCAAACAGGTTACGCTCTACTACCGTTTTCAAAGGAGTGCTGAATAAAGTACCCCGTGCGCGATTATTACGAATGACATTATCCGCAAAATACACTTCCGGACACCAAGACAGGTTTTCAATACCAAAGCCTTCTTTATCCGTAATCTCCGCATCCAAAGGTTCCGTAAAAATAATGCGGTATTCTTTCGCACCTTTCACCGTATCTTTATCGTTAGGCAGGATTTCTTTCACCCGGTTTTTTCCACCGGCCAGTTCCATGGTGACGGAACGTACAAATTGCACCTCATCTCCGTTCACTCCCCACTCGAACCCGTATGCTTGCGGATGCATGTATTGAGCAATCACTGTATGGTCATCAAGGCGTTGCTTGATTTTCAAATAAGTGCCGTGTACATTAATCGCATCATCCATCATTCCTTCATACAGCCCGTTGCGGGAATCAATCTTGCCTCTGCAACTGGAGAAATGAGTAGCATCCGCCTGCGTGGTAAAATAACGAGGATCCTTATCGCCACGAAGACAAACGCTGAATTCATCCAACGTGATATTTTCACATAACTGAGCCAATAATCCCATGCCTTCTGCATAATGCACTTTCACATTCTGCAAACAAGTATTTTTGTCACCGGACAAAAATATACCCGGAGCAGGACGATAATAAGTACGAAGTGCAACCACTGTCCCCGGTATCAACCGGGCGTCTTTCCACTGAGGAGCATGGTAGACACGTGGAGAAACTTCTTTCACCCCTTCCATAGGACACCATAAGTCACTAGTGCGGTATACCAGACGCTTTGTCTTTTCTTCAAAAGCAATCCCTCCCTGGGGAGCACTGGACCAGCCTTCGCCGTATGATTCAAAGAAGCCTTTCTCATTGATGCGACATTTCACCCATGCGGCAGGTTCAAAAGTAATTCCTTCCTCTCCACTTTTCAACACCTTGACCTGAGTAATGTGGGGAGTTTCAAAATCTATGCTGAAATTACGTAAAGTACAATCCTCTGAACGAAGCAGAGAAAGTGGAAGCATACGGCCATGAAAGATAAAATCGGCACCTTGTCCGTCCACGGTCAGCCCCTTCCAATCCTCCAGAGGAAAACCTACCGTTTTCGGATTATCCTGGTCATGGTTGGAAATATAATACTCACGGACAGCCGCCCCTTCAGGATGGAAATCGTAACGTCCGGATTCAAAAAGCAGGGTGACCTTATCACCCAAAGCAACTTGAGACTTGATGTCTTGTAACGCCTTCTGCAATTTGGGTGAAAGATTCTCGTGTGTGTCCGGTACCAGACCATAATTTCGCATTTCGACTACTTTACTTCCGGCAAAAGCGGAAACAGCGAGCCATACGAAGCAGAAATTAAAGATAATTCGTTTCATTTAGGTTCATTATAGATTAGTTAGAATGACAAAACTAACAAAAATTCCTAACTTCGCAACCATAAATAAAGAAGAAAACAACATGAAAAAGATATTTTTGTCCTTCCTGCTGGTAATGGCAGGAATATCACACACTTTGGCACAAGGGTTAGACGCCAATGTGGAACAACGTCTAAAAGATTTCTTCACCCAATATGAAACATCTTACGCCAACATAGGCAAGTGCAAATTAGACCGTTATGAAGTCAATCATAACCAAAAGAAACTGGACGTATATGCCAGTCCCAGCTTCGGCTACCAACCGTTCACACCCGAAAACACGGAAGCCATCTACCGGTTACTCAAACAAAGCTTACCCGGCCCTGTAAATTATTACGATATAACCATTTATGCCGATGGAAAATCCATCGAAGACCTGGTTCCCAACTATCTGAGAAAGAAACAGGACAAAAGCCGCTTATGGCAACGGACAGATTATAAAGGTAATCCATGGGTAAAAAATAATTCCCGCCCCTTTACTGCCAGCAAAGGATTGGAAGGCAGACACATCGCCCTTTGGCAAAGCCACGGAAAATATTATAAGAATGACAAAGGATGTTGGGAATGGCAACGTCCACGCTTGTTCTGTACCACAGAGGATTTATTCACCCAATCATTCGTCATACCTTATATTATACCCATGCTGGAAAATGCGGGAGCCATAGTTTATACCCCTCGTGAACGTGACTGGCAACGCAATGAGGTGATTGTGGATAATGATACCCATCCCCAAGGTTGCATTTATCAGGAGATAAAAAGCCGGAAAGGTAAATGGAAAACCGCCCCCACCCCGGCATTCGCTCAAAAACGGTTGATTTACCGGGACGGACAAAATCCTTTTGAAGAAGGTACAGCCCGCTTTGCCTCCACCGAGAAAAAACCGGAAAAAGCCTTTGCACAATGGATTCCCCATATTCCCGAAACTGGAAAATATGCCGTCTATGTGACTTATCAGACTTTACCCGGAAGTGTGAGTAACGCCAAATATCTGGTTTTCCATAAAGGGGGTGTCACTGAATTTCTAGTCAATCAACAAATAGGGGGAGGCACCTGGGTTTACCTGGGCACTTTCGAGTTTGATAAAGGGACTAACGATTACGGCATGGTGGTATTAAGTAATGAGAGTAGACAAAAAGGAGTGGTATGCGCCGATGCTGTCCGTTTTGGCGGAGGAATGGGAAACATATCGCGCGGTGGAAAAACCAGCGGCCTACCCCGCTACCTGGAAGGGGCACGCTACGCCGCACAATGGTCGGGCTTTCCCTATCCGGTTTACAGTCCCAGTGAAGGTAAGAATGACTATACCGACGATATAAACGCCCGCAGCCAGATAATCAATTATCTCAGCGGAAATTCTGTGTACAATCCAAAGGAGAAGGGATTGGGCGTTCCTTTTGAAATGACCTTGGGAGTGCACAGCGATGCAGGTTTTTCCAAAGAAGATGATTTAGTAGGCACGCTGGGTATTTATACCACCGATTATAATAACGGTGAACTGAATGCCGGCATCTCCCGTTATGCTTCCCGTGATTTGGCAGATATGGTCTTGACCGGCCTGCAACGGGATATCTCCGCCCAATTCGGTATCCGGTGGCAACGTCGCAGCCTGTGGAACCGCAATTACAGCGAAACTCGTCTGCCTGCCGTTCCCTCGATGATTCTGGAACTCCTCTCCCATCAGAACTTTGCCGATTTGAAACTAGGACACGATCCGCGTTTCAAGTTTACCGTAGGGCGTTCTGTTTACAAATCCGTACTAAAATATCTGAGTACCATGCATGGAACGGATTATGTAGTCCAACCTTTACCGATAAGTAATTTTGCCATTCATCCCGGAAGTAGAAAAAACACCTTCCGACTAACTTGGCAAGCGGTAGACGATCCGTTGGAACCGACTGCCAAAGCTCAACAATACATAGTCTATACCCGTCTGGGACATGGTGGATTTGACAATGGAACGTTAGTACGCGGTACTGAATATACCTTCGAAGCCGAACCGGGACTGGTATATAGTTTTAAAGTTACCGCAGTCAACAAGGGTGGAGAAAGTTTTCCTTCCGAAATCCTGTCAGCCTATCAGGCAAAGAAAAGTAAAGGAACAATCTTGATAGTCAACGGATTCGACCGTTTAAGCAGACCTGCTACCGTAGAATCTCCTTTCTTGCAAGGCTTTGATTTGAATACGGATCCGGGGATACCTTATATAAATACGCCCGCCTTCTGCGGAACGCAACAAAGCTTCGACCGTAGCCGCATAGGGCGGGAAACCAAAGACGGGCTGGGGTATAGCGACAGCGAGCTGGAAGGAAGGTTGATAGCCGGAAATACTTTCGACTATCCGTTCATTCATGGTAAAGCTATCCAGGCAACCGGAGGGTACTCTTTTGTGTCGTGTAGTGATGAAGCCGTTGAAAATGGTTTTGTCCGGCTGGCAGATTACCCCATTGCAGACCTGATATTCGGAGCCGACAGACGTCCCTTCTCCAACACCCTACAGCAGCTGATCACCTCCTACTGCCAAAAAGGCGGCAACCTGATACTCAGCGGTTCATATATAGGAAGTAACATGAACAGTCCCACAGCACTGAACTTCACCGAAAACATATTAAAATATAGTTTCGGAGGCAGTATGCTCAACTCCACTTCGGGAGAAATATACGGAGCCGGCACCCGTTTCAATATCCCCCGCACCATCAATGAACAAACCTATGCCGTACCCGCTCCCGACTGTCTGACTCCGGTGGCTCCGGCTTACTCTGCTTTCGTTTACAATCCGGGAAATTACAGTGCCGGCATTGCCTACAAAGGTACTTATCGTACCTTCGTTCTAGGCTTCCCTTTTGAAAGCATTCAAGGAGTGAAGGAAAGAGCACGGGTAATGAGTGCTATTCTGGGCTTCTTCGGCAGCAAGTGATATTTTTAAACGAAAATAAAAGAACAAATAAGAGGTTATTTCATAAAAACGCCTAACTTTGTCCGTATAAACCATTAAAATTAAACGACTATGTACACTATACAGACTAACGCCTCTGGCACACGTAGCATGGAAATCTCAGAAGAGAACCTGCAAACTATTGAGAAATATGCTTTATTTCAACATCTAATAGATAGTAACGGTATCGTGGACGAGTCGGTGCTGGAGAAACTGAAGTTGAATATCCGTTCACTGATAACCAGCGAGGAAGGAAACAATAAAGAGCTGCTCGACCTTTGTATCGATGTAATTTATCATAATAACATGAAAGCTTTCGGACTTCATCAACTTATTCTGCTTTATATCCAATGGGAGAAGGAGAAAAATAAGGATGAAGAAGAGATATAACTAACTTATCTCTGTAGCAAAATAAAAAACAATACGTATCATTGAAAGAATACAAACTTACAGACTGGTTGCCGACAACCAAGAAAGAAGTAGAGATGCGCGGATGGAATGAACTGGACGTAATCTTGTTCAGCGGTGACGCCTACGTAGATCATCCTTCATTTGGTCCGGCAGTAATTGGAAGATTATTAGAGGCGCAAGGTTTGAAAGTGGCCATTGTACCTCAACCCAACTGGCGTGATGACCTGCGCGATTTTAAGAAGCTGGGACGTCCACGCCTCTTTTTCGGTGTGTCCGCCGGATGTATGGACAGCATGGTAAACAAATACACTGCCAACAAGCGTTTGCGCAGCGAGGATGCTTATACTCCCGACGGCCGCCACGACATGCGTCCCGAATACCCCAGCATCGTTTATACACAGATTTTAAAAAAAATCTATCCCGATGTACCTGTCATTTTGGGAGGTATAGAAGCATCTTTGCGTCGTGTCAGTCATTACGACTATTGGCAAGACTGTCTGCGTAAATCAATCCTGATAGATTCAGGAGCCGATTTATTGATCTATGGAATGGGCGAGAAGCCGATTACGGAACTTTGCAAGAGAATGAAGACATTGGCGGACGCCATCGGACAGCCCCATGAATCTGCTCCTGCAGAAAGTCTTCCGATTCCACATGATATTTTGCAAACAGCCTACATAACCCGTAAGGGAGAACCCATGTGTCCGTCTGATGACACTCAGGAAAAGCCCGATATCGTGCTTCATTCTCATGAAACATGCCTGAAAGATAAAAAGAAACAAGCCGAGAACTTCCGCTTCATTGAAGAGGAAAGCAACAAGTACGAAGCCTCCCGCATCTTGCAAGATACAGGCAATGAAACAGTAGTAGTCAATCCGCCTTATCCTCCAATGAGCCAAGGCGAACTGGATCATTCTTTTGATTTGCCCTATACGCGTATGCCTCATCCTAAATATAAAGGAAAACGCATTCCCGCATTCGACATGATTAAATTCTCGGTCAATCTGCACCGTGGTTGTTTTGGCGGATGCGCCTTTTGTACCATTTCCGCCCATCAAGGGAAATTTATTGTAAGCCGAAGTAAAGAGAGTATCTTAAGAGAAGTGAGAGCCATAACTGAAATGCCTGATTTCAAAGGCTATCTGAGTGACTTGGGAGGACCTAGCGCCAACATGTATGCCATGCGTGGTAAAGATGAGAAAATTTGCCGGCGATGCAAACGGCCGTCATGTATCCATCCCAAAGTATGTCCCAATTTGAACACGGATCACCGTCCTTTATTGGATATTTACCATTCGGTAGACGCACTTCCCGGTATCAAGAAAAGCTTTATCGGAAGCGGTGTACGCTATGACCTGTTACAATATCAAAGTAAAGATCCGGCAGTAAACCGAAGTACGGCTGAATATACCCGCGAACTGATAGCCAATCATGTCAGCGGGCGTTTGAAAGTGGCTCCGGAACACACCAGCGACTCAGTGCTGCAAATCATGAGGAAACCTTCGTTTTCGCAATTTTATGACTTCAAAAAGACTTTCGACAAAATAAATAAGGAATTGAATATGCGACAGCAGATTATACCTTATTTTATAAGCAGCCATCCCGGATGTACGGAAGAAGATATGGCAGAACTGGCAGTGATCACCAAGAAATTGGATTTCCATCTGGAACAGGTGCAGGATTTCACCCCTACCCCAATGACTGTAGCTACTGAAGCCTGGTACACAGGTTATCATCCATATACGTTACAACCGGTTTTCTCTGCCAAATCACAAAAAGAGAAACTGGCTCAACGGATGTTCTTTTTTTGGTATAAACCCGAAGAACGGCGTGCCATCATCAACGAATTGCGTAAAATAGGACGCGCTGATTTGATAGACAAGCTGTATGGCAAATAAAAGGGTAATGTATCAAATTCACCACAGATCATGTGCAATCTGTGGTGAAATCGTTTTTTAAAGTCTTATTTATCTTTCATCGTGTTTTGATGAAACACAGAAACAGGTCTATGTGTTCCAAGGTACAGATATTGATATTTATTTTCCCCTAAACTTAATTAGAAAAGTACCGCAAATATTAATTGATAAAAATATTGCCTATCCTATTGAATATCATTTATTTTTTCTATCTTTGGGCAAAACCAACTTTTAAATCAATACTGCGTATGGAAACGTATCTCTTCTGGATTGTGCCCATTGCCTCCCTCTTGGCATTGGCACTCGCATGGTATTTCTACAAACAAATGATGCTTGAAAGCGAAGGAACTCCGACGATGGAGAAAATCGCTTCTTATGTGCGCCAGGGCGCCATGTCCTATCTGAAACAACAATACAAGGTGGTAGGGCTGGTATTTCTGGGATTAGTTATTCTATTTTCTATCATGGCATACGGCTTCAACTTACAAAATCCGTGGGTGCCCATTGCTTTTCTTACCGGCGGTTTCTTCTCGGGACTTTCCGGTTTTTTGGGAATGAAAACGGCTACCTATGCTTCAGCACGTACCGCCAATGCAGCCCAGCACTCTCTGAACAAAGGACTGCGCGTGGCTTTCCGTAGCGGAGCTGTTATGGGGTTGGTCGTTGTCGGCTTGGGACTACTCGATATTTCTTTCTGGTACATATTATTGGACTATTGCATTCCCACAGATGCCTTGAACCCTTCTGCTAAATTATGTGTCATCACAACCACCATGCTTACCTTTGGTATGGGAGCCAGCACACAAGCACTTTTCGCCCGTGTAGGAGGTGGAATCTATACCAAGGCAGCCGATGTGGGTGCTGACCTGGTAGGTAAAGTGGAAGCCGGAATTCCGGAAGACGATCCCCGTAATCCTGCTACCATTGCCGATAATGTGGGTGACAATGTAGGTGACGTAGCCGGAATGGGCGCCGACCTCTACGAGTCTTATTGCGGTTCTATCCTGGCTACCGCCGCTTTGGGCGCAGCTGCCTTCATTGGTTCGGATGATACTGTAATGCAATTTAAAGCGGTCATTGCGCCTATGCTGATTGCAGCTGTAGGTATTTTACTCTCCATCATCGGTATTTTCGCTGTCCGTACCAAAGAAGATGCAGGAATGAAAGAGCTACTCGGTTCATTAGCTACAGGAACCAACTTAAGTTCTGTGCTGATTGTTGTTGCCACTTTCCTTATCCTTTGGGCCTTGGGACTGGAAAACTGGGTAAACATCTCTTTTGCTGTGGTAGTGGGATTAATAGTAGGGATCGTTATCGGTCGCTCTACCGAATACTATACTTCTCAATCTTATAAACCTACACAACGATTGGCCGAAAGTGGAAAGACAGGTCCGGCTACCGTTATCATTTCCGGTATCGGACTAGGTATGGTTTCCACCACTATCCCGGTACTGGCAGTAGTAGTAGGCATCATCTTATCCTATTGGCTTGCTTCCGGGTTTGATTTCGCCAATATTTCCATGGGGCTTTACGGTATTGGTATTGCTGCCGTAGGTATGCTCTCAACATTGGGAATTACCCTGGCTACCGATGCTTACGGACCAATTGCAGACAATGCCGGCGGTAATGCCGAAATGAGCGGATTAGGTAAAGAAGTACGCAGGCGCACTGACGCACTCGACTCGTTGGGTAACACAACTGCTGCCACCGGCAAAGGTTTTGCTATCGGCTCTGCCGCTCTGACCGGATTGGCTCTGTTAGCATCCTATGTAGAAGAAATCCGTATCGGATTAA
>OIAA01000736.1_pt1 | contig 11429 bp, 8 predicted proteins | sample 1580591 | NCBI WGS metagenome assembly OIAA01 (sample SAMEA3882556, study PRJEB24775) | human gut metagenome | biome: human-associated habitat; feature: intestine environment; material: feces | place: Netherlands | collected 2009/2010
TGTGTATTATCGAGCATTTTGGCAACGCAGATGCCGTGCCGCAGCCGCCGGAGCGATGCTTAAGCCGTCAGGTGGGAATTGTGCGGTGTTGCCTTAGTTCTTGTACTTGAAGTACTCAACCAGGGTGCGGTAACGGAAGTTGCCGCCATCGGTGTAGGTAGCAAAGGTACGGGTCAGATTGTTGCTGCTGTTCATACCCATGCTTTCCTGGTTGGTGTAAGAGATGCGCTGGTTGTTCTGGCGGATCTCGACAACTTCATCGTTCTGGAACTTGATGGAAGCGCTGGTGATCTTGTCATCGGTGACAAATTTGCCGCAATGACGGTCGAACAGCGGGTTGCCAGCGCCAATATTGTTATCGCTGGAGAGTCTGAGCACGTTAGAATAGCCGTTGGAGTTGCCGCTGTTGGTCCAGCCGGCCAGGTGGCCGTTGCTGTCATAGCTCCAGGTGTCAGTACGCACGGTCTGGTTGCTGCTGTTCACAATGGTCATCTTGGTGTAACGGTTACGGCTGCCGCTGCTGGTCAGGTTGACGATGCAGGTAACTTTGTTCTGGCCGTTGTATTCCCAGAACTTGGAAACGCTGCCCAGGCTGTCCCACTCTTTGGCAGTCCAGTAGCTGTACAGGTACCAGCCGCCATTGTAGCGGTAAACGGAGATCTTGGCAAAGCGGTTGCTTTTATCATACTCATAGCGATACTCGTAAGAGTAGTTGTCGTTGCCGTACTCGCGGTGGGTATGCTTGGTCAGCATGCCGTTGTATTCATAATAGAAGTCGTCCTGAACCTGCAGGTTGCCGGACTTATCGCGGCGCTGCTCTTTCAGCAGGCGGCCCTGTGCATCGTAATCGGTGGTCAGGGTATTCATCACGCTGCCGTCAGCATAGTAGTTGGTGCGCTTGATCTCGCGGTACTTGGTCACATCCACGTTGGTGGACTGCAGAATGCCGGTGTTGTAATCAAACACGCAGGTAATGCCGTCGATCACAACGGTGCCCTTTGCCATAGCGCCGGTGATGAGGTCAAAGTAATAAGTACCCTGAGAGTTGGTATCCCAGCCCTTGATCATATGGCCGTTGGCATCATAGCGAACCCACTTGCCGCCGTTGGAGTCCTGATAGACATCCTTGCTGACAGCCATTGCGCCGTTATTGACGGAATCCAGCCAGTACCAGGCATCGGAAGCGGGGTCATAGATTTCCTTGCCGCGGCCAGTGGTGCCCTGGCGCTTGCCGCCTTCGTACCAGAACTTGTCGCCGTTGATGTTGACCCACTGCTTATCCAGGCCAATGCCTGTGGTGGTATCAAATGCGCAGGGAATGCCGTCTATCGTACACATCCCCTTTACCATAGCACCGGTCACGAGATCGAAGTAGTAAGTACCCTTCTCGTTGGTATTCCAGCCCTTGACCATATGGCCGTTGGCATCGTAACGCACCCACTTGCCGCCGTTGGAGTCCTGATAGACATCCTTATTGGTGGTCATAGCGCCGCCCTGAACAGCATCCAGCCAGTACCAGGCATCGCTCTTGGGGTCATAGATTTCCTTGCCGCGGCCAGTGGTGCCCTGGCGCACGCCGTTTTCGTACCAATACCAGGGGCCGCCGGGGTATTCCTGATACCAGCCGTTCTCCGGCGGTGCATCATAGGTAGCGGCGTCCTCTTTCACGTTGTCCTCTGCCGGTTCAGCGTCAACTTTCGGTTCCTCGGTGGCTGCGGTTTCCGGGGTAGCAGTTTCCACCACTGCAATGCTTGCAGCGGTTTCAGCCTGCGGGTTCGGCTCCTGTGCAAAAACGGGCAGTGCCATAGCGGACACCATTGCCAGCGCCAGCAGGAATGCGGTGATTTTTTTCTTCTGCATGTTCCGTTCGTTCCTCCTTATAAATGGGCGTACCCGGGGATTTTCCGGCTGCACCCGGCAGCCTGTTCGGCCGCGCGTTGCTTTTTTAATCAAATGCGGCCGGGCCGAAAAATCAACCATAAACCGCGATTTCATTTATTATACCACACGCCAAAAAATTCCACAACATTTTCACCATTTTCGAATTGTAAAAATTCAGGGCGAGTTTTTGGGTTTTTTACCCGGTTTATCATTTTCTAAAAATCGTTATCCCGTCAGGTTAGCGGGCGCACAATGGGCGTTCCAACGGGTAAGAGGCAGGTTAAATGGTGGTAGTGCATTATAAAGGCAACACCGCACAATTCTAAGTGCCAATACGGCGAGCGAGGCACGGCAGCTGCTAAGCCAAAAGCGCAGATAATACTTTGTGTATTATCGAGCATTTTGGCAACGCAGATGCCGTGCCGCAGCCGCCGGAGCGGTGCTTAAGCCGTCAGGCGGGAATTGTGCGGTGTTGCCCTGATTTGTAGGGGCCGCTGCTTGCATCGTCCTGCATATCAGGCCCGCTTTTTACAATTTCATTACTACGCGCTGCATAGGGAACCGCCCCTCAGAGGGAAGCCAATTTCCTATTTGGGTTTTCATCAAAGCACCTTATGTTGGGTCGTTTTAAGCGCCTCACTCGATCACAATCCCCGTTCCATCCAGTAACCTTACCACATCAGGAAAGCTGAACCTTGCGCCTTTCAACTTGTTGGTCTCCAAATCAATGGCGTATTCTTCGGCGGTGCGCAGGTCGGCTTTTTGCAAATCGCAGCGGGTGAACCGGGTTCCGCCCAGCCGCACACCGTAAAAGCTGGCCCCGGCAAGGCGGGTATCATCAAAGGTGCATTGCTGCAGTTCCGCCCCGGTCCAGTCAAAGCCGTTCAGTGCCATGCCGGAAAAATCATTGTAGCGGAACGCGCAGTTTTTGATTTTGCCAAACGGCTGGAACACCCCGCTTTTGCCCTGCAGCCCGCCCCACGCCATGGAGCGGAACGCACTGTTCAGCAGCCAGGCATCTTTCATGGTGGTAAAGCTGAACACCACGCCGGAAAAATTGCAGTGGTCAAAGGTACAGGCGTTGAAGCGGCAGTTCTGCACCCGCGTGCCCAGCCAGCGGCAGTGGTCAAACACACAGTCCTCGAACTCGGCGTTTTCCAGCAGCTCGCCGGGGTCATAATTGGCAAAGGTCTCCCCTTGATAAAATCGGCGTTCCGCCATCAAAACTCCTCCTTGTGCTGTTGGAAAAACTCAAAGGTATCCCGCACGCTTTCCAGCTCGGTCCAGCGGCGGGTGCGCACCGGGTCACTGTCCAGATCATAAATGCGGGCACCGGGGATTGCCAGCAAAAACGGCGAATGGGTGGCCAGCACAAACTGGCAGCCGTAAAACCGGGCCGAATCTGCCAAAAAATCCGCCAAAGCGATCTGCCGCGCGGCGGAAAGGCTGTTTTCCGGTTCATCCAACAGATAAAGGGCATCCCCGCGCAGTTTTTCCTGGAACATCAAAAAGGCGCTTTCGCCGTTGGAGTGGGTGCGGATGTTGGAAGACAAAGTTTTGCGCGCCACCTGAGATTTGGAATAGCGCCGTGCCGCGCTGACCTGCTTGAGCCGGTCATAATCCTCCATGCTGTGCATCTGGAATTTGGCGGTGCGGGCCTCGGTGTATTCATCAAACAGGCTGCCGCGGCGGGTATCAATGTTATCGTTGATGGCGCGCACATCCAACATATAGTCAAACACATCGTCGCTGGTCAAAATCAGGCTGCCCGCCGGGATGGCGTGCAGGGTGTGGAACTGGCACAGGGAAACATAATCCGGGAAGAAATCACTGCGGTTATACTGTGCCCCGCGCTGCAGGCGCAAAGCGTCCGCCATCACGTTGAGCGCTGTGGTTTTGCCGGAGCCGTTGCCGCCGTACAAAATGGTCACATCCGCCAGGTCCAGTGCTTTCAAGCCCCGGCCCGCAAACAGGCCAAAGGGGTAGAAAGAATCATAGCAGGTCATTTTGGCCCGCGGCGACTCGGCAAGGTAGTTAGCCTCGCTGTTTTGGCTGGGAAAATAAAATTCCGAAAGATAGATCACATCTCTCTCCTCCCTTCCGGTTTCTTTCTCAAATTATACCATACCGCCGGGTAAAGGCAAATGCCTTGCATACAGGCAGCGGTTTTGGGGATACGGCAAAGATTTTGCGGGTCAAAAATAAAAGCATGTGCACCCGCCCTCCTCGAAAACCCAAAATTTTCGATTTGTTTTGTCATGCACATGCTTTTGTGTTATCTGATGATACGCTGCGGTTTATGCCGGGAGGCACCGGAGCGCCGGAAATTCAGCCTGTTTTTTATAAACACAGCCGAATTTTTGCCGTACAGCCGGTATAGATTATTTCTTCTGAACGTACTTGAGGCAGTCCAGCATAACAGCAACCAGAATGATGATGCCGGAGAACACGAACTGCAGGTTCGTATCAATACCCAAAGTGGTCAGAGAGTAAGTCAACGCGGTGAAGATGAACACACCGACAACCACGCCGGAAATCTTGCCGATACCGCCGGTGAAAGAAACGCCGCCCACAACGCAGGCCGCGATGGCGTCCATTTCCCAGCCCTGACCATATGCAGCGGAGCCGGAGCCCACCATACGGATGCATTCCAGCCAGGAGCCGAAGCCATACAGAATGCCTGCCAGAATAAACGCGCCTACCGTAACGCGGAATACCGAGATGCCGGAAACAGCAGCAGCTTCGGCGTTGCCGCCGACTGCGAACAGGTTTTTACCAAAGGTCGTCTTGTTCCAGATGAACCACACAATGATCACAGCTGCGATAGCCCACAGGATAATGGTGGGGAAACCGCCAATCTTGGGGATGATCATGCTGGGGATGTTGCCTTCGATACCGCCAAAGGAAACACCCTTGGTTGAATAGGTGACCAAGCCAAAAATGACCAGCATGTTCGCCATCGTAGAAATGAATGGGTGCATTTTGAACTTGGCTGTAAAGAAACCTGCGATGGTGGTAAAGACTGTGCACAGGACAATGCAGACAAGCAGCGCCAAAATAACGCGTGCAACGACCGGCAGCCCGGTAAAATCAAACACATGGCCAAAAACCGCACCGGTGTTGATTCCCTTGTGCATAATGATGGTAGCGGCAGTCATGCCCATACCAACCATACGGCCAATGGACAGGTCCGTGCCGGCCAGCAGGATCAGCCCGGCAACGCCCAAAGCCAGGAACATGCGCGGCGAAGCCTGCTGCAGAATGTTCAAAATATTGTTGACGGTAAGCAGCGGCACTTTCTTGCCGAACTGGGCAATCAGGCACAGTATAATAAAGATGATAACGATTGCAATGTACAGACCGTTGCGCAGCAAAAAGTCACGGCGATTAAATGTGTACTTGTAGTTTTCCCACTTTTGCGCCAGAGACTCGCCAACCGTAAACTTGGACAGGCGCAGCATATCGATCAGGTGATATTTGTAATCAAACGCGGCATGCCGGCGGTCCTTGATTGCCTGGCAGTCCTTATCCAACTGCATTTTGGCGTCGAACAGGCGGTTCTTGTGGACATACTTTTCGTCCTTGATTTCCTGCTGATTGCTCAGCTTGGAAAGCGCCGTCTCGTGTTCCTTTTTCAGCTGTTCTACAGTTGCCTGATATTTCTGCTGGGCTTGTACCTTTTCCTGCTTGCAGCTGGCCACCACCGCCTGGTAATAGTCGCTGTCATAATGGGCTTTCAAATAGGCTTCGGCATCAACGATCAGCTTGTTGATCTGGCCCTTGTTTTTTTCTTCAACTGCCTTGGCCGCTGCCAATTCAGCCTTCAGTTTGGTCTCACGTTCCGTTTTTTCCTGCGCGGTATAGATGCGGTCGCGCTTCAGGTTATCCAGCTCATTCTGGATATTGACAGCTTTTTCAGTACCGTCAGTACGAAGTTCATCGATCTGCGCCTGGATTTTCCCAACATATTCATCGATTGGCTGGCGAAGCTTGGCTTCCTGCTCCGCCGAAAGAATTTTTGAAGTTTGTGTTGCAGTTGCCATAGATCATTATCCCCCATTACAGGTATTTTGCGCTGAGTCTCAAAAGCTCTTCCTGATTTGTTTCCTTGGTATTCACAATGCCGGAAAGATGTCCGTTGGACATAACGCCGATCCGGTTGGTGATACCCAGGATCTCAGGCATTTCAGAGGAAACAACAATAACCGTCTTTCCCTGTTTGGCCATCTTGATGATCAGCTCATAGATTTCGTACTTTGCGCCAACGTCTATACCGCGCGTAGGTTCATCCATCATAAAGACCTGGGGTTCGCGTTCCAGCCATTTGCCAAAAATGACCTTTTGCTGGTTGCCGCCGGACAAACTGGTGATCATATCGTCAGGTCCCATGCACTTGGTGTGCATGACCTTGATCTCCTTGCTTGTGGCTTTTACCATTTTGGGCATTGACAGCCCAAGGCCACCTTTGTACTGGTCCAGGTTGGCAATGGTAGTATTGAATGTCAAATCGCTCTTCAGGAACAGGCCGTTTGCTTTGCGTTCCTCGGTAATCAGGGCAAATCCATGCTCGATCGCTTCGTGGGCATTGTTGAAGTTCATCAGGTGGTCGCGGAAATACACACGCCCTGCCGCACGGGTACGCACGCCGAAAATGGTTTCCAGCAGCTCTGTACGTCCGGCGCCCACCAGGCCATACAGACCAAAAATTTCGCCCTCGCGCACATCAAAGCTGATATCCTGCAGATAAGGCGCATATTTGGTGGACAGATGCTGGATGGACAAGATCGGATCTCCGGGGATATTGTCCACCGGCGGGAAGCGGCTTTCCAGCGAACGGCCAACCATGGCGGTGATCAGCTCGCCCATGTTGGTGTCCTTGCTGTCCTTGGTCATAACCAGGTTGCCGTCACGCAGAACCGAAATCTGGTCACAAATTTCAAAAATTTCGTCCATCTTATGTGAGATGTATATCAGCGCAATGCCCTGTTCTTTCAGCATGCGCATCATCTCAAAGAGTTTATTCACTTCCTGCACCGTCAGCGAAGAAGTCGGCTCATCCAGAACGATGACCTGGGCATTGTAAGAGATGGCTTTGGCAATTTCACACATCTGCCGCTGCGAAACCGACATATTGCGCATGGGCTGGGTCAGATTGACAGTCATGCCCAGCTTGCGGAACAGATCGGCTGCTTTCTTCTTCATCTGCCCTTCGTCAACCACGCCCATAGAGTTGACCGGGTACCGCCCCAGGAACAGGTTATCAATCACACTGCGCTCCAGGCACTGGTTCAGTTCCTGATGCACCATTGCAATTCCGTTTTCCAGCGCGTCTTTCGGGCCGGAAAAACTGATCTCCTTGCCATTGAGGAAAATCTTGCCCTCATCCTTTTGATAAGTACCGAACAGACATTTCATCATGGTAGACTTACCGGCGCCGTTTTCGCCCATAAGCCCCATAACTGTACCGCGTTTTACATCCAGATTGATATGATCAAGTACTCGGTTGCGGCCAAACGACTTGCACATACCGCGAATTGACAAGACAATATCGTCTTTCGCTTCTGCCATTCTCGTCACTCCCGTCTTGCAAATTGGCAAACTGCCCTACGGCTGCTCACCTGTTTTCATAAAAAAACGCTATTAGAGAAAACTTCATTCTCCCCTATGGAGAAATACATTCTCCCTAATAGCGTTGCCGTTACTTAACTGTCAGTTATTGCTGTTGCCGTTGGATCACTGGTTCAGCAGAGAAGTGTACGAAGCAGCGTTATCGGTCTTAACCATATTGATGGCAAAGGCATCGTATGCGCTGGGATTGCCCAGGCGGTTGGTGATGTTGGCCTCGGTCTGGCCGTCGCCGCCGATGTAGTCAATCTTCAGGTTCAGCAGATCATCATATTTCTCCAGCAGGGGCTGGTAAGTAGCGCTCAGGAAGTTATCCGCGGAGTTGTAGATATCCAGCCAAACGCTCTTTTCCGGGCTGGTAGTGGCATCCAGCTGGTTGGAAACAGGCCCATACGGCTTGGTAGAGTCGGTGAAGTCCGTGTAGTTGTCTGCCGTGACTGCCACGTTCAAAGCATAGTAGGAACGCTCGTCCTCATTGTAATAGTAAACATCGCTGCTCAGGACATTGCCTGCAGCATCCGGAGTGGCAATACCGGTGTTGATGTCCACGCCGTCCAGCGCATTACGCAGCAGGCGCAGGGTCAGGTAGGCCTGCACGTCAGCGTGCTGGCTGATCGTTCCGCCGTAACCGTCGGCAATGGCAGCAACTGCGTCAGCGTTTGCATCGTAGCCAAAGGTGGGAACGCCATTTTCCTGCGACCAGGAGTTAAACATTGCCATGCCCATGCCGTCATTGTTGGAAATAACGATATCGATGGAATCTCCCAAAGAAGAAGCCCAGGCGCTGATGGCGTTGCTGGCGGTGCCGGCATCCCAGGTAGCGCCGGCGGAATTCTTCATTTCCTGAGAAGCAAGCTCACGAACGGAGAAAGTCGTGCCATTCACATCAATGGTGCCGTCCTGAACCTGGGTAGCGGAACCATCCGCATTGGTACCGACAGGATCAGAAACAATGCCGCTGCTGCCTTCCACTGCGGTGCCCAAAGCGCTGCGAACGCCACGGGTACGGGCAATCGAGTCATTATGGCCGATATCGCCGATTGCCAGAACATAGCCGATAACGCCATCGCCGTTGCGGTCGATGGTGTCAGCATGTGCTTTAATGTAATCTGCGATCATCTTGCCCTGCAGTTCAGCGCCCTGGTTGGCATCGAAACCGACATAATAAGTATTGCCGTTAAAGTTCAGTGCTTCCGTATCCAGCTCGCCTGTGGTGCTGTTGGAAGGCTGACGGTTAAACCACACCAGCGGCTTATCCTTATTTTCAACGGTACCGCTTTCAGCAGCCGTAGAGGTAGCCGCCGAAGTATCGGTAGATGTGCTTTCCGTGGGTGTTGCGGCGCTGGATGCACTACTGCCGCAGGCAGCCAGGCTCAAGGTCATTGCAGCTGCCAAGGTCAACGCTAATGTTTTTTTCATAATGGTTCTCCTTCTTTATAGGTCGGGATGCTGCTTCCGCTCCCGGTCATTGTTTTTATGGTATAGCAAAATCGGAGGAAAAGCAAGGCGCATTTTGACTAAAATAGTTGCAGAATTTTGTACACATTTGGCATATTGCAACATCTTTGTGTTCTGTTTTTGTATGTTACGCCCATTCCGGCTGCATTTTTCCCTGCAACGCCATGTCACAGTGCTGTACCCGCATTTCATATATTCCACCCGGCAGCAGAGTATCCTGTATGTTCCCGCACCATTTATATATTAATATTCAATACTATGCCTGATTTTATAAAGGCAACACCGCACAATTCCCGCCTGACGGCTTAAGCACCGCCCCGGCAGCTGCGGTACGGCATCTGCGTTGCCAAAATGCTCGATAATACACAAAGTATTATCTGCGCTTTTGGCTTAGCAGCTGCCGCACCTCGCTCGCCGTATCGGCACTTAGAATTATGCGGTATTGCCTAAAATATCGCCCGTCCTGCTCATCTGCAGGGCTGTCCGGCAGTCTTTTTGACGCTTCGGAGCATGATGACAAAATAAAAAACTGTGCTCCCTAAATATAATCAGGGAAGCACAGTTTGTGGCGTATTTCTCCGCTGTTAAAGTTCAGCCTGTTTTTCGCGGCATTCAGGGCAGATGTAATGGATGGTCAGCTGGTAGGAACGCACTTCGGTTCCAATGGCATTTTCAATTTCGCGCACCAGGCCGATCACCGGCAGGTCCTGCAGGCTGCCGCAGCAATCACAGTACAAATGGCCGTGCGGGTTGGAGGTTTTATCAAACCGGTCGGGGCCATCCGGCATTTCCAGTCGGGCAATTTCCCTGGCCTGTTCCATCAGCTTTAAGTTGCGGTACACGGTGCCGCGGGCAATGCCGGGCATCTTCTCCCTGGCAATGGCAAAAATTTCGTCCGCCGTCAGATGTTTGGGGCTGTGCTGTAAAATTTCCAAAATCAAGGCACGCTGGCGTGTCATGGCGGGCTCCTTTCTGTATGGAATGAGTTGTAAGAAAATTTATAAAATAAGACATTGTAAGATATCTTTACCATAAGAATACACATGTTTCGTGCATTTGTCAACGGTATTTGCTGGTAAGCAGGATATTTTTTAAGAGCTTGTCCGAATTCATGACAGAGCAATGCCGCCGCACCATCCACGGTGCAGCGGCATTGCCTGTGTTAATTCTTTTCCGGGTCCAGGCAGGCGCCGGCTTTGCGGCATTCCAGGTGCAGGTGGCTGCCCTGCTGGGCTTCGGCGGGCACGTTGCCTGTGGTGCCAAGGCGGGTCCCGGCGGTTACTTTTTCGCGCTGGGTCACGGCAACTTCTTCCAGCCCGCAGTAGCGCCACACGCGATCCTGCGCGTCGGTCACTTCCACCACGCGGCCCCACAGAGCGTCATCCGCAATGGCGGTCACGGTACCGGCGACCACCGCCGTTACCTGTTCGGCGGTATAATCCGTGCCGTTGTGGGTGCGCCAGTCCCCCAGGGTGGGGTTATACACCAGCGTATTCCCGCTGAACGCCTGGCTGACTTTACCGTTCCAGCCAGCGTGCGGCAAGGTTCCCTGCTGCGCGGACGAAGCAGCAGAGCTGCCAGTCCCGCCGGAGGCGCTGCCAGACTGCCCCGCCCCCTGCTGCAAGGATGACGATGCAGACCCCGCAGCTGACGGCGCGGGCGATGGCTGCGCTGTCGCCACAGGAACATCCTGTGCGGGCTGGTTTACGGCGGCATCTGGTGAATCCCATACGTCTGTTCCCTCCTCCAGGGCCTGCTTTTGGATGCGGGTCAGGTCCTCGACCCCGCGCACCACGCTGCGGATGGCGGCAATTCCGGTAATGGTTGCCGCAAACACCAGCGCAAGGCAGACAAGATATAGCCCTTTTGCCTTCAAAAATGCTTTAATGCTGTTCATCTTCCCCCGTCCTTTACTTGTGAAGGTGTTGTGTATGCCGTTAGTGTGGACGTCCCGCGCGGCTTTATACATGGCAAATACAATACGTTTTGTATATTGTGGAGGTATAATACAAAACGACGATGCTTCTCTGCAAAATTTCCGTTGCATTTCTGCGCAAAACCGTGTATTATATACTATTGGATTATTATAGAGGAGTGTGCCCCGATGTGACAACAAGCAGACAGGATTCCCCGTTGTAGGGGCGGATTCTATATCCGCCCGTACCCGTTTGCCGTCAGGCACAGCTCCACGGGCGCATATGGAATGCGCCCCTACTTTTCTTTTTTTATTATGTATGCTATAATGTTTTCACTTGATTTGAAAGGATTCATCTATGCTTTACCATAAATACAAGCCGCTGGTATCGCGCGTCTACTGCACAGGGCTGGCGCTGCTGCTGGTGCTGTCCGAGGTGTTCAGCTCCAACGTACAGGATACGCTGCCGGGTTTCAGCCGCATCATGCGGCTGGGGCTGACCGGGTGCGCCGTGCTGCTTCTGGCCGGGAAAATTATCCTGCTGACCGGG
>OIAA01000738.1_pt1 | contig 11419 bp, 9 predicted proteins | sample 1580591 | NCBI WGS metagenome assembly OIAA01 (sample SAMEA3882556, study PRJEB24775) | human gut metagenome | biome: human-associated habitat; feature: intestine environment; material: feces | place: Netherlands | collected 2009/2010
ACAATCGTTATGCAATCCTCCAAAAGCACCCAGAGATTTATTTCTCCACCATGCCGCTCCGATTTGAGAACCGCGAAGAAGCCATTGCGTGGATTTGCCGGAATCAGTTGGGACGGCGAAACCTGAGTCCCGAACAGAAACGCTATCTGCTTGGGAAGCAGTACGAAGCCGAGAAGAAGGCTGCAAAAATCTTTCGGGGCAATCAGTACACTTTAGCAAAGAAAAGTGGTGGTGCTCACGATGATAACCACCACTCCGGGAAGAAAACCTGCGACCGGATCGCAGAAGAAAACGGTGTCAGCCGTGCCTCTGTTCTCCGTGCCAGCCACTATACACGAGGCATCGACATTGCGGACAACCTCTCTCCCGGCATCAAGCAGAAAGTCTTTTCCGGCGAAGTGAAGTTTACCAACGAAGAAATGTCCAAACTCGTGCAGGTAAGTGCCGAGCATCGTTCAGATGTCCTTGCTCAAATCCTGCATCCAGAGGCATTGGAAGTGTTGGAATCTGCCAGTGCAGAATTTGAACCTGAAAAAGCAGAACCCGTTCCCATGCCCACACCACAAACAGAAGAATTCCGGTGCTATCATGTACCGGACGAGTTTATGAAGGTTTACAAATCCTTGAGCCGTGCGACCGAAATGATGAAAAACTCATGGAAGAAAACGCTCAAAAACAATCCCAGCTATTTCACTGACCCGGAAAAGCAAAAGGTTCTCCGCTTCGCAATGCAGAGACCTGCTAACTACCTGACTGAAATCGAAACCTATCTGGAAAAGGCTCTTGCAGAAGCCCTTGAAGAAGAAAAGACCGCATAACAGCAGACACCTGTAAGCCATCAACGAGCCCCCAGCCGCAAGTGCAGGGCGGAAAGCATCCGCGCCCTTGCGCCTGATAAAAATTGGAACTTTGATTTTCTCGCCCGACTTTGCTGCGGTGGGACGATCAAAGGAGCGTGCGTTTGAACAAAAAGAAAAAGTCCACAAACACTTCCCCCTATCCCGATGAAGTCATCGACCGTCTGGCACGGGCATTCTACCCGGCCATCCTTGCCTGCTGGAACAGCGAGGTAGGACAGCGGGAGTTTGCTGCATGGCAGGCGGAGCAGGCTCATCATGCCCCCAGCAAAGAAAAGCAGAGCGTTCCCGACGGGGAACGCCCTGTTGTACATATCGCTGTTATCTGTGGCTTTAATCGCAAGTTTTACAAGCAGAGCAATTCTCAACGACCTGTTTGCGATATGCAATTCACGGTTGTTGTCAACGAATCGAATCGTGAATTGCGATGGCAGGGTGCGTCCTATTCAAGGTCGCACCCTGTTTTTTTACTGTGCTTCATCGTTTTCTGCGCGCAGCATCCGGTATCCGACACCAACATGGGTCTGAATCAGATGCGGCGCATCCGGGTATCGTTCCAATTTTTTGCGCAGGGACGCCATGTAAACTCGCAAGGAAGCAATGTCATTTTCCTGCGTACTGCCCCATACTTTCTGCGTGAGGGAGGTATGCGTCAGCACTTTGCCCACATTATGCGCCAGCACACACAGCAGTTTGTACTCGATGGGGGTCAAATGCAATTCATTCTCGCTCAGCCAGACGCAGCCTGCCGAGAAGTCGATCTTCAAAGGACCATTGACAAAAACCGGACTGTTTATGCCGTCAGAAGCCAGCAGATTCAATCGGCGCTGCGTTACACGCAGTCTTGCCAGCAGCTCATCCACGGAAAACGGCTTTGTCAGATAATCGTCTGCGCCGTTGTCCAGTGCCTCGATCTTATCAGAATCTTCGCTCCGGGCACTCAGGACGATGATGGGCAGGTTCGACCATGTGCGGACGCTGCGGATGACCTCGATGCCGTCTATATCGGGCAGCCCAAGATCCAGCAGCATGATGTCCGGATTGTGGCTGGTAGTCATCATGATCGCCGTTTCCCCATTGGAAGCAGTCAGATATTTATAGCCGTGGGTTTTCAGGGTCGTTGTGATCAGACACCGTACAGGAACATCATCCTCTACGACCAGAATGGACGGCTTATTCATGAATATTCACCTCACTTTGCGGCAGTGCAAAGGAAAAGACACTGCCATTGGGAATGTTGTCACGCAGGGTCAATGTTCCGCCGTGAGCCGTCAGGATCGCTCGGCAGAGGGGCAAGCCCAGTCCAAGGCTGCGGTGGCTGTCTGCGATGCGGCTCTGCCCGGTATAAAACATCTCGAACACCTGTGCTTTTGCGCGATCCGGAATGCCGGGACCGTTATCTGCAACGTCCACTACGACCTGATGGTCTTTCCGGTAAGCCGAAATCTGAATAACCGAGCCTACGGGGGTGTATTTGATGGCGTTATCCACCAGATTGACAACGACCTGCATAATCAGCCGTGCATCCACATTGACCAAGAGGATCTCGTCCCCATACTGTGTTGTGATGGTGTGTTCGCAGCTTTTCCGGTTGACATGATGCAGTGCCTCTTCGATCATTTCGTCCATCAGTTGCGGCGAGATCTGCAGATTCATCCGCCCATCTTCAATGCGGGTGATGGAAAGCAGATTTTCCACCAGACCGATCAGCCATTGCGCATCGTCAAAAATATCGGTGCAGATCTTGTTCCGGGTCTCTGTATCCAGCGTTTCTCCGTTGGAAAGCAGATTGCTGGCATTGCCGGAAATGGAGGTCAGCGGGGTGCGCAGGTCATGGGAGATCGTGCGCAGCAGGTTTGCCCGCAGCTCTTCATTCCTTGCCTGCAATGCAGCTTGCTCTTTTTCCAGCGCGTTTCTGCGGTTTTCGATGGCCAGCGCACCTTCGCCCAGAATGGAAAGCAGCACACTGTTTTCAAAGGCATCCAGCGGTTTTTCGGACAGATCGATCCCGATCACTCCAAACACGCCGCCTCCGGTCCGAAGCGCAAGATAAAGCCCCTTTGCATCCGGGTAGCTATCCGTGCCTGCGCCGGAACGCTTTTTGTTGGCAAACGTCCAGTTTGCTGCATCACGTTCTTCCGGTGCAGAAAAGATGTTACACGGCACTTCCCCATCAATCTCAAAAACCTGTTCTGACCCAAGACCTCCATTTTGTTCCGGGTAAACGATCAGACTCCGGTTCAGCAGCTTCATCAACTGGGACGCTGTCTGAGAGAGGATTTCTTCCTCGCTTTTTGCTCTCTGTAAAAGCTGATTTGTATCAAACAGTATTTTTGTACGGAACGCTGCCTGCGCAGACATTTTTGCATGATCCTTCAGCCGCGTTGTCAGGGTGCAGGTAATGATTGCAGAGGTCAGCATCAAGGCAAATGTAACCTGATAACCGGGATCATACGCATGGAATGTCAGGCGCGGTTCCGTCAGAAAAAAATTGTACAGCGCAACACTGGCAACAGAGCCCAGCACACCGCAGGTGTAACCGCTGGTACACAATGCGGTGAACAGCACCCCCAGCATATAGAGCATAATAATGTTATAACGCGCAAAGTCCAGTTGCAAGAAAAAGAAGCCGATGAGCGTGATGCAGCTCAGGATGCCTGCGGTGATCAGCAGATCACGGACAGACGGCAGAAGCGGACGGGTGAACAGCTTCCGTCCTGAACCGTAGCCGTTCTCTGCAGAAGCATCCGGGATGATGTAAATATCCAGATTGGGCGCAGTCATCGTCAATTTTTCAGTCAGTGACGGTCCACTCCAGAAATGGCGGCGATGTACGCTGGAGCTCCCCAGTACGATTTTTGTAATGCCGGAGATGCGGGCAAACTCTGCGATCTGCTGCGGAATGTCATCCCCGTAGATCGTAGAAATGTCGGCACCTGCCTGCTCTGCCATACGAATGTGCTGCTGCAAACGCCGACAGTCTTCTTTTCCCATCTGATCCGAATCCGGAGTCCGGACATACAGAGCTGTAAAGGTCCCTCCAAACGCCTTTGCCATTGTTGCTGCCGTCCGCACGATCTTTGCATTGGAGGGAGAGGACGACAGACACGCCAGAATATGTTCAGTGGGGGGGTCGTTCTGATTCATAAAGATCACCTGCCTTGCCCACAGTATAGCACAATTTGATGGTTACGACCACCAGCCACGTCTTTTTCCTTCTTGTCGAATGATCTCCTTCCGCATGTGATCCATCGCATCTGCTGCCCAAAAGCCACTCAACATGACTCCAAGAACCATCAACAACAAAACGACATCCATATGATCTGTCCTATCTTTTTAGAGCCGGAAACACTTCTGGATCGATGCGTATTTTCCCAAAACCAGCATACTTTCATCCCGGCACAGCTGCGTATCCGGCGTAATGCTCATATCGAGCTTTCCGTCTTTTTTCAGCGCAAGAATGTTGATGTTATACTTTTTTCGGATATTGATCTCACCGATCGTACGATCCATCCATTCCGGCGGAATGGTCACTTCCATGATGGCGTGGTCGTCCTGCAGCTCGATATAATCCAGAATGTGTTCGGAACTGTATCGAATCGCTGCCCACTTTGCCAGCTGCTTTTCCGGGTAGACCACTTCATCCGCACCGTTGCGCAGCAGGAACTTGGCTTGTACATCCCGCTCTGCACGCGAGACCACAAGCTTTGCGCCCAGTTCCTTGAGCAGTGATGTTGTTTCCAGTGAGCTTTGAAAATTGCCGCCGATGGTTACGATACACACATCAAAATTGCCAACACCAAGGGAGCGCAGAAAGTATTCGCTGGTGCTGTCACCAATCTGTGCATTCGTCACATAGGAAAGCACGGCGTTCACACGGTCTTCATTGCTGTCGATTGCCATGACCTGATGACCCAGCTCATTCAGTTCCTGCGCAATATGGCGGCCAAAACGGCCAAGCCCAATCAAAAGAATCGATTTCATACTTGTCTCCTTTATCCGATTGCGATCTTCTCCTGCGGCAGACGAGAGTGGGCAGGGCTGCTGCCAAATGCCGCATAGATCAACGTCAATCCGCCAACACGTCCCAAAAACATCAGTGCGATCAGCACCCCCTGCGAAAGGATGCCCAACTGCGGTGTGATGCCCAATGTCAGACCTACCGTTGCCACAGCCGATGCGGTCTCATACAGACAGACCGACATCGGCAGCTGCTCTGCCGCAGCAATGACAAAGGCTCCGAGGAAGAACAGCGTCAAATACATCCCTGCGATGGTGGCAGCATTCTTGACCGCGGAACCATCTATGCGCCGCCCGAAAAATTCGGCATCTTCTCTGCGGCGGAAGGTCGCCCACATATTGGCCAGCAGAACGGCAAATGTTGTGGTTTTCATGCCGCCTGCCGTAGAGCCGGGCGAACCGCCCAACAGCATCAGAACCACCATCAATGCCTGTGAAGTGCTGCCCATCGCAGCAAGATCAGCGGTGTTAAAGCCGGCAGTACGGGGGGTAACGGATTGGAACATCGACAATAAAATGCGCTGCCGGGCAGAGCCTGCCGTGAACTCGAAGCAATAAAAGTACAGCGTCGGCAGTACCAGAAGAAATGCCGTTGTGACAAGGATCACCTTGCTCTGCATCCGATAACGGTGAAAATCAAGGCGATATGTACAAATGTCCTCCCATGTCAGAAAGCCAAGGCCGCCAAAGACGATCAGGGCCGCGATCACTGTGGTAAGCAATGGGTCACCTGCATACCGTGTCAGCGAAACAAATTTTGCACCCTCTGTTCCCAGCAGGTCAAAGCCGGCATTGCAGAACGCCGAAATGGAATGAAACAGTGCATACCAGATCCCGCGCAAACCATAATCGGCGCAAAATGTCGGCAGCAGCAGTGCAGCACCGGCCAATTCAAACAGGGCGGTGATCCGTAGAATAAAGCCTGTCAGCCGCACGATGCCGCCCATCTGCGGGGCAGCCGTAGCTTCCTGCATCGTGCTGCGCTGCTTGAGGGAGATCTTTCGCCCGGAAAGCAGCGCAAAGGCAGCACCCACCGTAATGACGCCCAATCCTCCGATCTGGATCAGAAGAAGGATCACGCTCTGCCCGAATGCCGACCAGTAGCTGCCGGTATCCTGAACCACAAGCCCGGTCACACAAAGGGCAGAGGTGGAGGTAAATAGTGCCTCATGGAACGGTGTAACGCACCGCTGCTGTGCAGCGATCGGAAGCATCAGAAGCAATGCGCCCACCAGATCAACTGCCGCAAAACCTGCAATAATGACCTGAAAAGAAGAAAAACGGTGCTGCCTGTAACGAGGATATTGAATCATAAAAGCTCCTTTACCTATCCGTGTGCATAAAGATTAGCATGGAATAGATAAAAGAGCCGTAAAGAAAATTGTAGAAGTATAAAGATTCCATTAAAATTGATCGGGCAACACCAAATAACAAATGCTGGACATCACCAGTTGAAAAACAGTAATATCCAGCATTCATTCAGATTTCTAGTCTATGGCTTCCAGCCACATTCTTCAAATATTTCTCCGGGTCACCATTCAGAATCAAATCGGCATAGCCCAGCGGGTCAGCAGCTCCACGCAGCCGGTGTCCATGTTGAAATGGCAGGCTCTTGCATCGTACTTCATGTTTGTGTCCTTTCCGCCTTACGGCACCTTTACAGTTGTGACCTTTGTGATACGGTCTTTCTTCTGATAAGGTTTCGGACACACAGCGGTTGGAAAAGCACCTTCGTTCTGCTTTCCGAAGAAAGCAAAAAATCCGAATCCTTCTCCTATCGAGAAAAGGTTCGGATTTTCTATTTTAGCGGTAGTCCTCCCGGTAGACATTCCTACGGGTTGGGAACCGCGCACTAACAAAAGCCCCACCGCAGGCGGGGCCGTGCTGTTCAAGTCCTCTTATCCGCTGTTATAGCTAAAGGGAAAATGCCATACAAGACAAAAAAGACAGCTACCAAAAGCTGTCTTCCTTGTGGTGCAGTAAAGCAATCCAAATCCGAACCATTTCCCTTTGATGCGGCTTCTGCCGCTTCTCCAAAAGTCACGGTCTGTGTTCCTTCTTTATAGTTGAAGGTTATCAAAACCTTATCATCGTACAGATAAATCGCATTGATGAAGGTATCCACCAGCGCCTGCCGCTGGTCTTTCAGGCTCATGTCCAGTTTACGGAACCGCAGCAGCCAGAACCGGATGAACTCCTCCGTGACCTTGGGCTTTGCCAGCTTCTCTTCTGCAATGCGGGCTTCAAGCTCACGCTTGGTTTCTTCCAGCTGCTCCAGCCGCTCCTTGGTGGAGCTGGTCAGGATACCGGCCTGAATCGCATTGAGCATATTCTGGATACCAGATTCAGCATCCCGAAGCTGTTTCTCATAGAGGGGAATGTTGGTGTTCTCCTTGTTTTGCAGTTCCATCACCTTGGCGATGATAGATTCCATGGCGGCATCGTCTTTGACAAGCTGCATCGTCTGGTTGACCACCAGATCTTCCAGCCACTGTTTGCGGACGGTCTTTTTCTTGCAGCCCTTGTGCTTTTTGGCAGTGGCACATTTATAGTAGCGGTGGACTTCACCCGTCCGGCTCGTGCCGCTTTCGCCAAACATCAACGCCCCACAGTAGCCGCAGAACAGCTTGGTGGTGAGCAGGTAGTCATCCTCTGCCTTTCTACGGGCAGGGGCTTTCTTGTTTTTGGCGATTTTCTCCTGCACATCGTTGAAAAGCTCTGCGGACACAATGGAGGGAATCGCATCGGGAATCAAAACATCACGATATTTCAGCTCCCCGATGTAGCGGCGATTGTTCAGCATATGCTGAATGGTGTTGAAGGTCATCAGCCCGCCACGCTGGTTCTTGACGCCCTTTTCGTTCAGCCAATCCCGAATTTCCCGCATGGTCTGGCCATCGTTGTACCGCTGGAAGGTTTCTGCCACAAAGGGAGCAGTCAACGGGTCGATTTCAAAGCGGTGGTCTGCGTTGATGATGTAGCCAAAGGGAATGGCACCGCCAGTGAACTTTCCCTTCAGTGCGTTTTCGGTCATGCCACGAATGACCTTTTCAGACAGGTCAGCGGAATAATACTCGGCATAACCTTCCAGCACCGATTCCAGAATGATGCCCTCCGGTCCCTCGGAGATGATCTCGGTGGCAGACATGAGCTTGACACCGTTCTTCTTCAGCTGGGTCTTGTACCGGGCACTGTCGTAGCGGTTCCGGGCAAAACGGTCAAGCTTCCAGACCAGCACAATGTCAAACAGCTTTTTGTCGCTGTCTTTTATCATCTGCTGAAACTCCGGGCGGTTGTCCGTTTTGGCAGAGATGGCACGGTCAATGTAGTGCTTGACGATGGTGATGCCATTCTTTTCCGCATAGGCAGTGCATTCACGAATCTGGCCTTCAATGGATTCTTCGCGCTGGTTATCCGATGAATAGCGGGCATAGATCACGGCGGTCATGGCAGGCACCTCACTTTACACATCATTGAACGGTGGAGTGTTCTTTTAAAGCAATGTTTCGTATAATGGATATACCATGTTTTGATAGGAAAATCAAGACTTTTTAGAATTATCTTGCAGAGATGTCTTTTTCATTAGTAGTTGCAATCGAGTAATTCTAGGGCATCCGGCTGGTACGCTGTACAAACGCCTCCCGTGTCCAACTTATACATTTCCTGTAATCCACCCATCCTCGATCCGAATGACCTGCTGCGCCTTCTGCGCAATTTCCGGGTTATGCGTGACAACGATAAGCGTTTGTCCAAACTCCGCAGCGCATTCCATCAGCAGCCGCATCGTATCCTCACCCGTCCGTGTATCCAGATTTCCGGTTGGTTCATCGGCAAAAACGATGCGCGGTTTTGCGATGAGCGCACGAGCGATCGCCACACGCTGCTGCTGTCCACCGGAGAGCTGTGCGGGGCGGGAATGCAGCTCGCCCGCAATGCCCAAGATCCCGGTCAGCTTATGGAGCATCTGTTCATCCGGAGCTCTATGGTCGAGATAAAATGGGATCAAAATATTATCCCGCACCGTGTACTCCGGGAACAGGCGGAAATCCTGAAAAATAAAGCCGATCTTTTGCCGCCGCACCTGCGCCAGCTGCTCCGCATTCATTGCATAAATGTCCTGACCGTCCAGCAGCACCTTACCGGTGGTGGGTGGCAAAAGTCCTCCCAGAATTTTCAGGAGCGTGGATTTTCCGCTGCCGCTGGAACCGATGATGGACGCAAATGTACCGTTTTCAAGGGTCAGATCGCTATTTCTGAGGGCGTGAACAGCGCTTTCTCCTTCCCCGTAGGTTTTGGAGATCTGCACTGCTTCCAGAATTTTATCTTTCATAGGATATCCCCCTTGGATGCTTTTTTACGAATAAAGGAGAAGATCGGCAGCAACGCTGCGGACAGCCAGAACACCATCAGCAGAATGCTGAACATGATCTGACTTCCAACAGGTTTATGGAACGCATACTCCCGTCCGCTTGTATGGATACGGATCAGGTCGAGAATGCTCTGGATCGGAACGATACGCGAAACTGCCGCATAGACAACGATGTTCACAAGCAGCTTTGTCCACTTTCACAATTTTGACGTGAAAAGTGCAAAAACAATTGACTTTCAGGCAAGCTCCGTGTATTCTGAACACAGAAAGCCAAATGGTTTTTTCCCATAAGGCGCATAAAGCAAAAGACATAACAGGAGGTCTCATGTTATGAAAATGACCCGCCGTGATTTTTTGAACGTTTCTACTGCGGCTGCGGTGGTTTGCGCAGCTACACTTTTGCCCGTAGAGAAAGCCGCAGCCGCACAGCAGACGCTGGCTGCACAGAACCTTCTGGAGCAGGCGTATCTGTACGCCTTTCCGTTGGTGATCATGGATGCTACGCGGACGGCTTCCACAAACACCCGCACAGCTACAAGCAACAAAGCCCCCATCAACCAGTTCATCCATGCGGAAAAGCTGGCAGATGCAACGACCCGTGCCGTGGTTACGCCGAATGTGGATACCATCTATACGCAGGCGTTTCTGGATGTCGGCGCAGAACCAATGATCTACGGCGTGCCGCAGACCGACCGCTTTTTTAATGTACAGGTGCTGGATGCGTGGACAAACACCGCCGCTGTGCTGGAAGCGCCGGGGCTTTATGCCATTACCCGTGCAGACTGGCAGGGGGAGCTGCCGGAAGGGGTGCAGCGCATTGATGTGCCTACCACGATGGTCTGGACTATTGCCCGCATCGTGCTTTCCGGACAGGAGGATCTGCCCAACGTCCGGGCTATACAGGATAAGATGCAGCTGATGCCGCTTTCCGCCTATCAGGCGGGCGGGTGGACCGCCCCCGCAGGCAGCTACGACCCTGCCAATGACTTTGTGCCGGTAAAGCATGTTCTTGCCATGGACGCAAAGAAATTTTTTGATACCGCCAATCAGCTGATGGAAACCAACCCGCCCGCTGCGGCAGATGCGCCGGTACTCCGGGAGCTTGCAGCACTGCATATCGGCCCCGGCGAGAAGTTCGATGACAAGGCGCTGGGTCTGTTCAGCGGGCTGCGCTGGAAGCTGATGCTGCTCCAGCTGAAGAAAAAGCTGCTGAGCGAATCGAAGGGCTATACGCGCCAGATGGGTCAGTGGACCTATTTCGGCGACCCCATCGGCAACTTTGGCACAGCATATACCTACCGTGCCATGGTTGCGCTGCGGGGTCTGGGTGCCAACACCACCGATGTTGCCATCTACCCTAAAACAGATGTGGACAGCACCGGCACAGTCCTGACCGGCAAAAAGACCTATACGCTGCATATCGAGGCAGATCCTCCCACACTGGAAAAGGGCTTCTGGTCGGTGACCGCCTACGGGGAGAACGATTTCCTCATTGAAAACCCCATTGACCGCTACTGCGTCAACGACCGCTCCGGTCTGCACCGTAATCCGGACGGCTCGATCGATATCACCCTTTCCAAAGAGGCACCGGCGGACACGACCAACTGGCTGCCGGTAGGAGAGGGAGATTTCCACCTCTTCCTTCGTATCTATAAACCGGATGCCGCCGCACTGACAGACTGGCAGCCGCCGGTCGTCCGCACAAACTGATCCGTAATAAGGAAGAACCTGCTATGAAAATGACCCGTCGGAATTTTATTTCTGCTTCGGCTGCTGCAATGCTGGCGTGCGGCGCATCTCTGTCTGCCCATGCTGCGGAAAATACCACAGAAAACAGCCTGAATTTTATCACTGACATTTTCAAAGACCCCACCAAGCCGGGCGAAACGAAAGAAGCAACGAGCTGTACCGCAGAAAAAAACGCGGAGTGGTACAGCAAACTTGATTTTTCCGACCGGCAGGAATTTGACAATGCAACGCGCGGCCTGCTGGACGATCAGGAAGGCAGGGTCATTTACAACGATGACGGAACAACGGCGTGGGATCTGCAAAGCTATGGCGATCTGGATTGCGATGCGCCGGATACGGTCAACCCCAGCCTGTGGCGGAATACCCAACTCAACGCCAAAGCCGGTCTGTTTGAAGTATGTGACGGCATCTATCAGGTGCGCGG
>OIAA01000739.1_pt1 | contig 11413 bp, 9 predicted proteins | sample 1580591 | NCBI WGS metagenome assembly OIAA01 (sample SAMEA3882556, study PRJEB24775) | human gut metagenome | biome: human-associated habitat; feature: intestine environment; material: feces | place: Netherlands | collected 2009/2010
GGTGGCACCGATAAGCAGCTCCGGCACATGGAAGCGGCGGGCAATGCCCGTGGCACCATCCACGAACCAGTCACCGCCCTTGATGAGGCACAGCAGGCCCACGATGAACAGCAAAACAGGAATGAGCATAGTTTTCTCCTTTTGTTTTTGGCAGAGCAGCAATAAAAAAGAGGCCTTTATTACATCCTGCCCAGAAACGGGAAAGTGTAATAAAAGTCTCAAGCTTCCGGTGACACAGCGGGCATTTCTGCCGGGATGTCGCTGCGCCACAGCGCACCGTTTTTGCAAAACGAGCGCCCTTTACTCCCTTTTATCCGGAAAATATTATACCGGTTTTTGCACCAAAGTGCAAGAGGAGCGTTGAAATTTCATCCGGCCTTGGCTACTTTCTTCGCGTTGGGATAAATGCGCTCCATGCGGGCATCGTCAAAATGCGCATCCAGCAGCATATCGATGCTGCTTTTGGGCGCTTCACCGCTGGTGCGGGCATCGTAGCGGGCCAGCGCCAGCGCACTGGTGAGCATGTTCGCCGCCATGAACACTGCCAGCAGGGCGGTCATCCATGGGCGGACGCGGCTGCGCACCTTCTCCATGCCTCTGAGCACCAGCGGATAGCCGTAGCGCATCCATACCACCGCCGCAATGCCCCAGAAAAAGCAGTACAGCAGGTTGATGCGCCCGCCCAGATTGAACTTGAACTTGCTGTAGTCCCAGAACACGGTGCCGAACAGCAGCTCGGTGACGGCGCTGCATACGTATTCGTACACACCGCCCATGACGGTGCCGAAGGCGAACAGGTAGCGGTCGCTCCGGTCCTTTTCCTGACGCAGCAGCACCGTTGCCAGCACCAGCGCCAGACCCCACACCACGCTGAACGGCCCCCAGACCAGACTGGAGCGGCTCATCCAGACCCCGGCGGTCACGCGGCAGAACACCGTCTCCACCATGTCGCCCAGAAACGCGCCGATCACGAACAGCCACAGCAGGTCGGACACGCTGAGAAAGTTCTTTTCCCCCTTCCGGAGCGCAGTCTGCTCCTGCCGGGCCGCAGCCGGGTAAGCATACTGGATGCGTTTTTCAATGTAAAGCGCGATCCTGCGGCGCAGCGTATCCGACCGCTCCCCCAGTCTCTGGTTGAGCTGCTCCAGCATCGGGTGCCGGGCCGCATACCGCTGCACCAGCACCGCCGAACCGATCTGGTCCAGCACCGCCACCGTCAGCGAGACCCATACTGCCGGACGCAGCAGCCAGACCGGGATATGCGCACACAGCCGCAGCAGCACATTATTGCCCCACAGCACACTTGCCGTGCCCAGTGCACCCCACAGCAGCGAATACTGCAGGCACACATAGCCGTTCAGATTGAATTTTTTTCCGGAATAGTCCCACCACTTGCGGCGGTGCAGGCGTTCCAGCAGCTTGGCGGTGATCCATTCCATCACCGTTGCCGCCATCATACAGGCAAAGAACAGGTAGACCGGCTCGGTGCGCAGATCGCCGAAACTCACGGCCAGCAGCACGCCGGTGGTACCGTAGATAAAGCAGAACGGGCCTGCCGCCGCACCGCGGTTGGCAAACCTTCCGCCCCGGATGGTCGCGACTACCGTCTCAGCCACCCAGCCCAGAAAGGAATATACTAGATAAATAACACCCAGAGTATAGAAGTTCAGCGTCATAAGGTTCCTTTCGCTTCCAGTTTTTTCTTACTGCATTGATTGTACCTGTTTTGGGCGCTGTGTACAAGAGCCGTGCAGAAATTTTGTCACTCTGCGACGAGGCAGGCTCTCCGGGCATCTCTGAAAAGACGAAGATCCAGCCTGTTGCTTTGTTTTCAGATACATCTTAGAAAAAGGCCCTGCCATCCCGAAGGACAGCAGGGCTCAAAATTACAGCTTGAATTTACAGAGCGGAATCACAGCTGGCTCTTATACAGCTCCACGATCTCCTCCACGCTGGTATCGCGGGGGTTGCCGGGACGGCAGGCATCCGCAAATGCGGACTCGGCGAGGAACTGGATATCCTCTTCCTTCAGGATGCCGTGCAGATTTGTGGGGATGCCCACGTCTGCGCTCAGCTGCTTGACGGCGGCGATGGTGGCATCAGCGGCCTCGGCATCGTTCATCTCGTCAATGCCCTTCACGCCCATGGCCTTGCCGACCGCGCGGTAGCGCTCCCCGGCAACGGTCTTGTTGTACTCCAGACCCACCGGCAGCAGGATGGCGCAGGCCACACCGTGCGGGGTGTCGTACAGAGCGGACAGGCCGTGTGCCATGGAGTGGACGATGCCCAGACCCACATTGGAGAAGCCCATGCCGGCGATGTACTGGCCCAGAGCCATGCCCTCGCGGCCTTCCGGGGTGTTCTGCACTGCGCCGCGCAGGCTCTGGCTGATGAGCTTGATGGCTTCCAGATGGAACATATCGGAGATGACGCAGTGACCCTTGGTGATGTAGCCCTCGATAGCGTGGGTCAGAGCGTCCATGCCGGTGGCGGCGGTCAAGCCCTTGGGCATGGAGGACATCATATCGGGATCGACCACGGCGATCTCGGGGATATCGTTGGTATCCACGCAGACGAACTTGCGCTTCTTCTCCACATCGGTGATGACGTAGTTGATGGTGACCTCAGCCGCAGTACCGGCGGTGGTGGGAACAGCGATGGTGAACACAGCGTGCTTCTTGGTGGGAGCAACACCTTCCAGAGAGCGGACATCCGCAAACTCGGGGTTGTTGATGATGATGCCGATGGCCTTTGCGGTATCCATGGAGGAGCCGCCGCCGATGGTCACGATGCAGTCTGCCTCAGCGGCCTTGAAGGCGGCCACGCCGTCCTGCACATTGGCGATGGTGGGGTTGGGCTTGATCTCGCTGTAGACGGCGTAGGCGAAGTTTGCAGCATCCAGCAGGTCCGTGACCTTCTTGGTGACGCCGAACTTGATGAGGTCGGGGTCGGAGCAGACGAAAGCTTTCTTGTAGCCGCGGGCCGTCAGCTCGGGCACGATGTTCTCGATGGCGCCGTGGCCATGGTAGGAAATGGTGTTCAGAACGATACGATCAGCCATTGGTAATAAACCTCCCAATTTTGCATCCCGCCGGGCGGCGGGCACGACTCTCTTTGCTTCTACTTTACCACTTTGTTAAAACATTTTCAATGTCATTTCTTATGATTTTCATGAAATTTTTATACTATTTTGCATTTTTGCAGAAAAAGCGAACAAAGTTCCACGCTTGCAGACCGCAAAAAAAGCGCCCTCCGGTGTGATTCCGGAGGGCGCCTTATTCCATAATGTGATTATTTAGTTGCAGTGTACCCAACCACTATGCACATAAGCTGTTCTTCACCATTTTTTGCAACAATATATCCGAAGGTTGCCCCGTTGTAATCAATGGAGACGCCTTCATCAGCCAATCCACTCTTCCATTCGGACATCTGATCCCTAATCTCACCCACCTGATATGTTGTGTTTGTCTTGTCGGTCATGAAAACCATCTCTTCTGTAACATCAATTCCCGCCTTATCGAGTATTTTCAACACAAACTGCTCATCAAGCTTTTGATTAGGGTTCTTTTTCGCCAGATCGACAACTACTTCCATGAATTTCTGAGCTTTTGCGCCTTTCGCCGCCTCATAGCTCATATTGATGCCAGTCGATGCCTGTGCATTGATAAATGCTTTGGAGAATTCTGTGTTAGCATTTTGGGTACCGCTGATCGTTATCGTTCCTCCGTTACCGTCGGAAATGGCACCGCCGCCACCACCGCCTCCGCCGCAGCCGGTGAGCAGGGTCAGGGCGAGGGCGCTGGCCAGAGCCAAAGCCATCAATTTTTTCATGATTTTCATATCGTTTCCTCCTCAGATTTTGAGAATTTGCAGAAGAGCGTTTCTGCTGTTTCCGATTCTACCCCCCCCTGTATCCATTTGTCAAGTTGTTCGGCTCTCAAAAGCCATATTTCGTCCTGTTTCACAAAGGCAGACTCCGTATTTTATCACAATATACAAAAAACACGGCAGATGCACATTAAAATGCATCTGCCGTGTTCCGCTCTAAGTAACTCTTTATTTCTGTGCCCCTTCGCCCGCGAAGAACCCCTTCGTGAGCTTTGCCACTGTGCCGGAGAGCAGGAGCAGGGCAATGAGGTTCGGAATGCTCATCAGGCCGTTGAAGGTGTCGGCGATGCTCCACAGCAGTCCGAGGTCCACCGTCGCGCCCAGAATGGACACGAAGGAGTAGACCACGAGGAACGGCCCGACCACCTTGTCGGTGTGGAACAGGAACTCGATGCACCGGGAGCCGTACAGGCCCCAGCCGATGATGGTGGAAAACGCGAAGCAGCAGAGCGCCACCGCCGTGAAGATGGACGACCAGCCGCCGTAGGTGGCCGTGAAGCCGGAGATGGTCAGTTCCGCGCCTGCCGCGCTGCCGTAGCCCACCGGCACACCGCTGCACAGGATGACCATGGCGGTCAGGGTGCAGATGACGATGGTATCGGCAAAGACCTCGAAGATGCCAAACATTCCCTGCTTGACCGGCTTGTGGGTGTCGGCGCAGGCGTGGGCGATGGAGCCTGTGCCGAGGCCGGCCTCGTTGGAGAAGATGCCGCGGGAGACGCCCTTCTGCATACTGAGAAAGACGCTGCCGATGGCACCGCCGGTGACGGCCTGCGGGTCGAATGCACCGCCGACGATGGAGGCAAGGACCGCCGGGAAGCGGCGGTAGTTGAGCGCCACGACGCCCAGCGCCAGTACAATGTAGAACAACGCCATAAAGGGCACCAGCTTCTCGGTGACGCTGCCGATGCGCTTGACGCCGCCCAGCAGCACCATTGCCACCATCATGGCCACCACGACGCCCACGATGAGGTTGAGGGTGGGCAGGATGCCGTTCAGGCCGCTTCCGGTGGCCAGCAGGGCTGAGTCGATGGCGGTGACGATGGTATTCACCTGCGTGGCGTTGCCGGTGCCGAAGACGGTCAGCACGCCGAACAGGGAGTAGAGGACCGCGAGGAACTGCCACCGGCTGCCAAGGCCGTTCTTGATATAGTACATGGGGCCGCCCACAAGCTCACCGTTCTTGTTCCGCTCACGGAAGTGCACCGCCAGCGTCACCTCGGCGAACTTGGTGCACATCCCCAGCAGAGCCGAGCACCACATCCAGAACACCGCGCCCGGCCCGCCGATGGCGATCGCGCCCGCCACGCCGGCGATGTTGCCGGTGCCGACGGTCGCAGCCAGTGCGGTGCAGACCGCCTGAAACGGCGTCATTGCGCCGTCGGAGGCGTCCTTCCTGCGGAAGATGCGTCCGATGGTGGTGCGGATGGCATAGGGGAATTTCCGGATCTGCAAAAAGCCGGTCCGCACGCTGAGCAGCAGGCCCACGCCGATGATGCAGACCATCGCCGGGATGCCCCAGATAAAGCTGTTGACCGCCTGATTGACGGCTGTGATGGTTTCGAGCATGATAGTTTACGCCTTTCTTTGGAAGCTGTTTTTGTAAGTGGTGTGCAATGCTTACGAAAACGGCTTCCTGATTTTAACACAACGAGAGATATTTTATCTCATTCCACACGCTCTGTCAATTTATTCCTGAGATCTGCCCGTTCTGGCTGAAATTTTTTGGATCCGCTTCCCCCTGTGTTTTCTCTGCTTCTTTGCCGCTTTTTTGCCTGCCAAAGCTCTACACAAACCACGCCGATTGTGCTATGATAAGGGTGAAATTTCGGTTTGGCACTGCCAACCGCAAGGAGATGTCATTGATGTCTGAAACATCTGGTCTGATGGATACGCTGCGGCAGGAGGGGATCTCCCCCGACCTGCTGCGGGCTGTGGAAGAATACCGCGCCGCCCACCCACTGGCCGAGGCCCTGCGTCCCCGCATCCCGGCCCCTGCTTTCGTCTACTACGGCAGAGAGGTGTGGGAGCAGGCGCTGGCCGCTCTGCTCTGCGGCGAGAACCTGCTGCTGGCGGGCGGCAAAGCCACTGGCAAGAACGTGCTGGCAGAGAACCTTGCCGCCGCCTTCGGGCGTCCCGCGTGGGACATCTCGTTCCACGTCAACATGGATGCAGCCTCCCTCATCGGCATGGACACCTTCGAGGGCGGACAGGTAAAGTTCCGGCCCGGCCCGGTCTACCGCTGCGCCCAGAGCGGCGGCTTCGGCGTGCTGGATGAGATCAATATGGCCAAAAACGAGGCGCTGGCCGTCCTCCACGCCGTGCTGGATTTTCGCCGGGCCATTGATGTGCCGGGCTACGACCGCATCCCGCTGGCCGAGGAGACCCGCTTCATCGCCACCATGAACTACGGCTATGCAGGCACCCGGGAGCTGAACGAGGCGCTGACCTCCCGTTTCGTGGTCATCCAGATGCCCACCATCACCGAAGAGAACCTTGAAAAGCTCCTGCGCACCCAGTTCCCCGACCTGAACGGCAAATACGTCCGGCAGTTTGCCCTCCTCTTCCTCGACTTGCAGAAAAAGTGCGACAGCGCGGAGATCTCCACCAAAGCCCTCGACCTGCGCGGGATGCTGGACGCTCTGCGCCTGATGCGCCGGGGCGTCGCCGCCGGGGCTGCGCTGGACATGGGCATCACCAACAAGGCCTTCGACTCCTACGAGCAGGGCCTCATCCGGGACGCCATCGCCGCCCGCATCCCGGCCCAGCTCACCGCCGCAAAGCTCTTCGGCTAAAGGAGCATTCCGATGGAAGCGCAGAGCTACACCGCCGAAGAGCGGCGTGCCGCCAATCAGGTGTGGGCTGCGGCAGGAGCCTACGGCTTCGAGCCGTTGTTCCTTGCCCGCAACACCGACGGCACCATTGATTTTTACATGAACTGCATCGTGGGGCTGGTGCACAAATACTACGGCGACGCGCTGGTGCGCAGCCTCTTCGACACATGGGAGGGCGACCTCCGGCAGACCATGCTGGACGATCTGAGCTGGCTCTACCTCGAAAGCGCGGCTTACGCCCTCGAGCTGCCCGGCCGCCCGGTGCTTTCGGCCCTCCGCCGCGCCCACGCGGACTATTTTTTCGGCATCCAGTACAAGCTCTCGCGGCAGGAGTGGATGGCGAAGAATCAGCTGGTCTACTCCATGCAGGCTGCACGCTGGCGGGCCGTGCAGGGCCGGACGCCGCCCGTCATGACCCCCTACGAAAAGAGCCTCAGCGCTGCCCTCAGCCCCGAAACGCCCCCTCGCCCCGAGGAGCTGAAAGCCGCGCTGCTGGCCGTCTACGCCAAGTTCGAGCTGTTCGACGGGACGGTGCACCAGAAAGCCGGGCTGCACCTCCACTTGGACGGCCTCCTGGCGTCCCTCATGACCCGCACCATGCCCACCCAGATGATAAAGACCGACCGGGTGACGGTGGAGCACTCCGGCGCGGTGGATGCCTCCGGCGGCGGTGTCCATGCGGACAAGCGGCTGGCCCACATCACCCTGCGCCAGCGCGCCGAGGAGGACCGGGCCTACATCGAGAGCTGCTTTGGCCGGTCGCTCTACCCGCCCGAGCGGCTGCGGAAGGCCGAGCAGGAGCTTTGCACCGGCGAGCATCTGGGCTGTCACCTCTGGTTCGCCTCCGGTGTGCCCAGCCCGGAACAGGCCCCCACCCCCGAGGCAAAGCATCTGGCCGAGCAGGCCCAGCTTCAAGCCGAGCGGAACCGGGCCTATTACGCGAAAAACCTTGAGCTTCACCGCAGCGTCGTGCTCCGGCTCTCCGAACAGATCCGCAACTGCATCCTCGTCCACCAGCAGCCCAACGCCCGGGTGGCCCGCAGCGGCAATCTCGACCCCGGGCGGGTCTGGCGCACCGTCATGGACGATGGCCGGGTGTTCCGCTGTGCAGAGGAGGAAAATCATCCCTCCTTCACCGTTGATCTCCTGCTGGACGCCTCGGCCTCCCGCCTCCACTGTCAGGAGGTCATCGCGGCGCAGGGGTCTATCCTTGCCCAGAGCCTCGCGGCCTGCGGCATCCCGGTGCGGGTGAGCTGCTTTTCCAGCCTGCGAGGCTACACCGTCCTCCGGGTGCTCAAGGGCTTTAAAGAAAAGAGCCTGCAGGGCATCTGCCAGTATTTCGCCTCGGGCTGGAACCGGGACGGTCTGGCTCTGCGTGCCGCAGGCGACCTCATCGACTTCGACCCCGGCCCTGCCGCACGCCACCTGCTCATCCTCCTGACTGACGCCTCCCCCAACGACAGCCGCCGCATCCCGCCCTCTCCCAACGACCCGCTGGGCCGCGATTACGGCGGGAGCGCAGGCGTGGAGGATGCCGCCGCCGAGGTGCGGGCGCTCCAGCGCAAGGGCCTGCGGGTCTCCGCCGTCTTTATGGGCGAGGACTCCAGCGCCGCCGATGCCTCCCGCATCTACGGCAAGAACATGGCCCGCATCCGGGGGATGGACCAGCTGGCCCGCGCCGCCGGACGGCTCATCCAGAACGAGATCCGGGAGCTGGGCGACTGAGCTTCTTATTTATAAAGAGAGCCTGCGAGGCCGCTGTGCAGTTGTATCTGCTGCCATCGGCCCCGTATTTTTGTTGTCGCATACAACCATCTTGTTTTGTTTCGTGGGAAAGACAGAAAGTTTTCTGGTTTTTTGGCAAACTTATAGTTGTATTTTGTCGTGATTTATGATATACTACAACCAACAAAGGGCCGTACCCCTCCGACAACACCCACGCTGCCCACAGGAAGGAGAACCACTATGGATGCCGCACGTTATTTTGAAGAGATGCATCTTGCCATGTCCAGCCAGAAGCCCGAGTACCGCCTTGTGCTCAGTGTCAAGGTAACAAGACCTCGGCGGTGCGGACGCCTATCTCGAGCTGCGGCAGGAGCCGGTCAGCGGCAAGGCCCGGGTCTTCTATTCCACGATGGGACGCCAGAAGCTGAACTTCCAGCTCATCCGAAAGGGGTGGCAGAGCTGCCACAACGCTTCCGGCGAGCTGACGGGGCGCTTCCCTGCCACCGCCGAGGGTCTGCTGGCCCAGACGGATTTCTCTGCCTTCATCCGGGACGATGCCCTCGACAGCCGCCGGATGGAGCACATCCTTTATGTGCTGGCTCATACTGCCGGTGGTTGTGGGACGGCCGCTCTCTCCTCTGCCCGGGAAGGGGCGCTCATCACGGTGGAGCGGTTCGCAGGCCGTCCCGCCCATTGGAGCTATTGGAGCGCCCGCGCCGCAGAGCAGCTCAACATCGCGGCCATCCTCTGCTGGCTGGGCGACTATCTTGCCGGGGCCGAGCGCCGCACCCTCCAGAGCTGTCCCGAGGCCATGCAGCTTGCCGCCGCGTGGCAGGCCGCTCTCCTCTCTCCCCTGCCCCAGTCGGCCCAGCGTCCTCAGCCTGCGCAGACGCCCCGGCCCATCCGCCGTGCACCCACCGTCGAGAATCCGCGCTGGCAGAGCATCCTCGCCGTGCTGGCGACGGTGTAACAAAAAGGCCTCCCGCATTGGGAGGCCTTTCGCCGTATCCGGCGCGCATTCGTTCATATTTTCAGTTTCGAGAAATCGGTGCAGAGATATTCATAGAGCTTGTCAACGGCCTGAAATCCCATCTTCGCATACAGTTCCTTCGGTGTATCCTCGGAGTCAGCGTGAAGATACAGGATCTCTCCGCGCTCCTGCGCCTTTTCGGCAATATGCTTCATCAGGGTCATGGCGATGTACTGGTGCCGGAAATCCTCGTCCACCAGCAGGCCGTCCATGCAGACATACCCATCGGATGCGAAAATATAGCAATCACCCACCAGCTTCCCGCCCAGATAGGCCCCGAGGTAGGTCAGCTTTTCCCGAAGACGCCGGTTGCTCCGCACCGTGTAATCATCCCCGTACAACGGCCCATAGTATTTCAGCTCATGCTGTTCCAGCTGGTCTGCGTCCGGGGCCTTGATCGAGACGTCCGGGTTCGTTTTCCAGCTGCGGATGTCTGTTTCCGGGGACAGAACCATCGTCAGGGTCTCTTCGCACTCCATGCCGAATGCATCGGCCAGCGGCTCGTACCCTTCCAGCTTGAGGAAGGTGTCTCCCCGCTCTTTCTGGTAGGCCAGCGCGGCCCGGACTTCATCTGCCGAGGGCTGGCTATAATAGCAGAACGCGTTGTGGTCGTATTTATCGCGCAGCTCGCTGTCCTCCCGCTTGGTCAGATGCTCTGAAACGGTGTGAGACGCGGAAAACAGCCGGTAAAAGCTTTCATCGGTCTTTCTTGTAGGGTTCATTGCGCTCCTCCAAACCTTATCGCTCACTTCCAGCCCCGGGCCGAGGGGTCGAGCATCTCGGCGGCGGAGTAGATGAGGGCGTTGCAGATGGCTGCAGCCACATTGCTGCCGCCCTTGCGGCCCATCGCCGCGATGGCAGGCACGCCGTGCTTTTCGCAGACGGCGAAGAGCCGCTCTTTGCTCTCCACCACATTCACGAAGCCCACCGGGACGCCAATGACCAGCGCAGGCCGCAGGCCGTTTTCAATCTGCTCTGCGATGGTCAGCAGGGCTGTGGGCGCGTTGCCGACGGCCAGGATTGCCCCGGGGTGCTCCTGTGCCGCCTTTTTCATGGCCGCAACGGCCCGGGTGGTGCCCGCCTCCTTGGCGGCAGCGGCCACCTCCGGGTCGGCCATGTAGCAGCAGGCCATGCCGCCCAGCTTTGCCAGCCCGGGCTTTGTGATGCCGGCCAGCGCCATGTTCGTATCGGTCACGATGACCGCTCCGGCGTGGAGGGCCTTGACGGCCTGCTCCACGGCGTGGGGGGTAAAGCGGAGATTCCGCGCATAGTCAAAGTCGGCGGTGGTGTGGATGACCCGCTTGACCACGGCTTCGTGCTCGGGCGGCGGGGTCAGGCCCAACGCTTCCAGCTCTGCCGTGATGATGGAAAGGCTTGTCCGCTCAATGTCGGCGGGCAGATGATGTTGTGGGATCATTGTGCATTCCTCCGCGGGTTCTCCAACCCCATGGCCGCGTAAACGGCATCCAGATCCAGCGCGCCGCGCACGCCATCGGCCAGCAGGTCAAACTGCTGCTGGCGGTACTGCTCCATCGGGATGATGGCGGCGCTGTCCGGCGCAATGCCCTTGCGCCGGCAGAGCAGGGCCACCAGCTTCTCGGTAAGCTCCCCGGTATCAAACAGACCGTGCAGGTAGGTGCCGAACACATTGTCCTGCACGCAGCCCTCGGGTGTGCCGTCTGCCAGTGTGCAGAAGGGCACACCCTGCACCTCGGTGCGGCCGGTGTGGATCTGATATCCGGTCAGGGCCGCACCCGCAAAGGGGGCGGCGGTCACGGCGGCAGTGTCCTGGGTGCGGTGCTTCTGGCCGGTAAAGACCGTGCGGGTGGGCAGCAGCCCCAGCCCCCGCACGGTCTGCGCCGTACCGCTCTCCGTGCCTTCGGGGTCGGCCAGCGTCTCGCCCAGCATCTGATACCCGCCGCAGACCCCCAACACC
>OIAA01000742.1_pt1 | contig 11340 bp, 9 predicted proteins | sample 1580591 | NCBI WGS metagenome assembly OIAA01 (sample SAMEA3882556, study PRJEB24775) | human gut metagenome | biome: human-associated habitat; feature: intestine environment; material: feces | place: Netherlands | collected 2009/2010
TTGGCTGCACCACGCACATAGTCTGGGGTAGTCCATTCCTTCTTGGTAATATTAATCTCGTTGATATATTCTGCAATAGTTTCATTCCCTTGCAGTTCAACTTCAATGGCGGGTACATTTATTGCTTCCTCTCCGTTCTCCGCTGCCCATTCATTATAGAGGGATGCGGCAATGGTTCTGTGCTGACCGTCCAATACAAGGAAGTATTTGGCTGCATCTTCTGGATTTATATCCTGTCCGTTAATGTCAACCAGACGAATGTCACCTGTTGTGATTACATCTTCTGCCTTAACGACCTGTACCATTTCTGCCTTTCTATAACCCTTGACCTTCATCATGGCTAATATCTTCTCTACATTGCCCAAGTTGATGGCACGGTTAATACCTTTAGCAAAAGCTACGTTTCTTACTTCATTATTTGCAACAACTTTAACTTCTAAATAAATCTTCTTCATGATAGTTTAAATTTAAATTAATAATTAAGTTTATAAATTGGTGCAATCTTCAACTTGGCGCCTTATCGTTTCTGATTACATTGCAAAGGTGAGGAATAGTCGGAAGGTGTGTTATAAAGAATAGAAGGCGATTTGAAGTGCATTCTTTAGATGTAAGAATATCAGCGAATTAGCTAATTTAAAGACATAAAAATAACTACCACGTGATTACATGGTAGTCTGTAAGGATTGGTGGATTATTAATTACCAGAGATGTTCTGTAGACTGATTATTGGGTGAGAAATTGTAGTCTTCTGTCTGTTTGGTCTTCCATTGCGGTTTATAGCCTTGTTTCACCAATTCCATTTCATACCTCTGCCAACTGAATTCGTCCATCGTGCGGAGTATCACCATGCAACTGTCTGAGATTTCTTGTCTGTGACGTATGCCTATTTCTTCAGATTGTACCCAGCCTCGTCTCTCGTTGATGATATTCGCAGCCATGACAGCCCTCTCGCCAATCTTATGACTGTCATTTATTTTTCCGTCCATATCCACACGGTTGGCATCAATGTGCAGATGGAGAATGCCACTTTTAGAATCACGATGCAGGGCGACTATGTATTGAGAACCTTTGAGGTTGGTCTGTTTTGAGGAAGCCCGTTTGGTCTTGCCGGAGAGGTCTATGGAATCAAACACGCGGATGAACTTATTTGATAAACGTACCCAATCGTCCATCGTCCAGTCCCAGCTTTCTTCTTCGGATGGGGAAATTTCAATTCTTATCACGTTTCTGCCTAAAGGTCTGCCCTTATTGATATTCTCTGCAAACTTTCTCTGTACGAGCATCATCCGTCCGTACATCGCTTCCGGCGAAATATCATTGGGCAAGAAGTTGGCTTTGACTATATCCGCTTTCTCCTTGTTGACGGAATATCTTATGGCATTTGCGCCATGCGATATGGTAGAGGCTTTTGCTATCATAACAATTTATTCAGTAAGGTAATTTTCTATCTGGCTCCAGCGGTTGATAAGTTGAGTCGCGGCTCTCATCCATTGTTCTACAAATCGGGTGTCGCTGAAATACATTGCACGTTTGTCCGCCTGGATGGATTTCACGGCTGCTGCAATACGGATAAGGTCACCCCTTGCATCCGTCAGACTACATAGGGCTTTCACTTCATGGTCAGACAACCGTTGCCGTGGATGTTGCCCCAAGGCGGTACGCCGTACATAATCGCTCATGGATAAGCCGCAGGTCTTGGCAAGTTCTGCCGTTTGGGTATATTCCTGTTCCGTCACCCTGGCTTCAAGCCGCAGAGTGCGCCTTGTAACTTTCTTTTCGTTTTCTTCATCAACTTCCTTGTCGGTATTCTTTTTCTTCTTCATACTCTGTTATGTTATGGGTGAAACACCAATAAAAAGGGTCAGCACGGTGGGAGCTTGCGACTGCCGGAATATGCCTATGTGGTACGAATAAGCGAAGCGAATTTGTGCGACATAGGAACTTCTTGCAATACTGCATACAACAGCTTCGGACACATCACCTTTCTGGTACGGCTATATCTGGTTGTCAGCCGGAATATCTCCGCCGGAATCTTCCGTTGCCGCAGTCTGTGGGGAAACAGAAGGGAAAGAAGAGGGAGAAGGCTGTTTGCTTTCATCTGATATAGCAGACATACTCTCCTTATCATTTTGCTGGTCTTTCAGTCGGACATAGAAAGGATTGTCTATGCGGCTTCTGTTCTGCATCCATGCCGATATACATTTCAGTGTGTGGATACTTGTCCGATTACTTTGCGTAGATACGACAATTCCTAACTGGTTCATCTTGTCAAGCACACGGGATATGGTCTTTTTGTCATAGCCCAACTTGCTGGACAAATCCACTTCAGAAAGAACGGCTTTCCCCACTTGCAAGGTCGTGGAGAAACCTTTTATGGCATATTCGGTTTCTTTTAATACTGCCGCTTCAATCAGTAGGTGCAGAATTTTCATACGGTCAATGCCGTATTTACTTCCTGCCAGATACGTAAGCTGCTCTGACGAAAGCACTATACAATAATTCAAGTCTGTTTTCATCATCTGTCTGTTTGAAGATATTTTATAAATGGTACAGCCAAAAGAGAAAGTCACCGGTGCATTCCATGTCCTCTCTCCGGCATATAATACTCCCTATCGTATGCAATATGGTCAAGTACGTCTTGCAGCCTATCAAGCTGACGACTATCCAATACACGGATAGCGGCAATAGTGATGTTCTGCGAAGCGATACGGCGATGTTCGCGGTTCCGCTCTGACATGTTGCCGTCCCCATTTGCATAGACGCTCCGCAGATAGTCGTTCACAGCTTCGGTCTGTGCCTTGCTTGGATATGCCGCAGGGTAACGGTCTTGAATATACTCCACCATGTGGCTGACCGCATTTGCCAGTAGTGGTTCATGCTCTTGTAATTGTTTGATAAGTTCTTCCTTTCTCATACTGTCAATTCATTTTGTCCCATGTCCCAAGCATTTCTTATAACTTCCTTTTTGTCGGTTTTTTATTTTTATTCTTTTTTCAGGGAAAGAGGGACAAAAGGACAGGGTATTTATCTTTTCCCTTATTTTGAAATTTAGAATGGTAAATCCGGTTCACTCGGTAGTGCCGCACTGGCTTCTTCGTTTGGTGCGTCCACTCTCACCCACGGATGCTTTGTCCGTCCAGTCTTGTCACAATAGGCAGGATGCAAACCCTTGACTTTTTCCTGATCACTCCGCTTCCAGTTAGGAATCATGGACATCAGGCGATTGATATATTGCGAAGTGTATTTGGCTGGATTGCGTCTGACTAAGTCATTTGGCATTTCCTCTATAATCTGTCGGGCGCAAACCATGTTGAGCGTGGTCATTGTTGAGTTTGGTTCTGAGTATGCTCCCTTTTGATAAGCTAATCGGATAGGGATAGTCCAACTTGCATATTGGATGGGAATCTCACGCTCCAAATACATTTCCAGATCTTCCATGATGGGGTCAACAAGAATATTGGAATGTTGCACCTGCACCTCATTGGCTTGAATTTCCATATCGGGTGTCAAGTAAAGTTTCATCCCTTGCCGATAATAGGCGTATGCTTCTGCCCAAAGCTGAGGGACAACACGTTGTAGCGCATCCAACCATTCCGATACATGGCCGTTGCCTTTAACCGGGATTATCCACCAGCGGCGGTTTCCGTTGTCCCCTTGCAGGAAGTTTGTCTCATTGGTAGTAGCCGCAAAGACATTGTGCCGCATAAACTCCACAACCTTATGTCCGTATGCTGGGCGCATATAGTCGCTGCAGCGGCTCAGAAAGGCCTTGGCGGCCTCTGCGTCATTCGCTCGTTTCAAACCGTTTAACTCACTGATTTCAATAATCCAACCATTGGTTATGGTTTCTACCTTCTCCTTGTCACCACTGGCAAAAGAGAACGAATCGTTGAACCACCTTCCACTAATAGTCTTGAAAAAGGTGCTTTTCCCGATACCTTGCGGACCAGGCAGAGTCAGTACGTTGTCAAACTTGCAACCGGGGGTGAAAACCCGGGCGACAGCCGCCACGAACCATAGTTCTGTCTGTTCCCTGACAAGCGGCGTGTCCTCCGCTCCCAAATAATCAATGAGGGTTGTAGCTATGCGGGGCTGTCCGTCCCATGTCTCTTGGATGATGAAATCCTGTACAGGGTTAAAACTCCGTTCCGAAGAGGTCGTTTTTAGCATTTCAAAAACTTTATTCTGCGTAAGATGTAATCTGTATGTCCTTTCCAAATAGTCTTGTATCTTTCCTGCCGATTCTTCATCAATTTTGTTGCCATTGACATTGCGAAACAAAGGGCTGAAACATACATCGTCCTGACAAAAGGTATCATATCTTATCTGACTAAGATTCTCATCCAAAGTGAAAATAAGTCGGAGGTTGCTGATGGAACGGGCAGGATTTCCATAGCTGTCTGTTACCAAATCTTTTTTCCAATTATCTTCCATATTACTGCTCCTTAATATGGATTCCACCTGACTCTTTTGCCAAAGACAGTGCAAGGGCTGCATCCACCACAATCTTTCGTCCTATCTGTGTGATAGCCTTGTCTATGATGCCGCTCTTCTTAATGCGGTTAGCCGTGGGTACGCTGCATCCGAACACACGGGCAATACCCGCTATGCCATAATAGTTGCCTTTGGAGGCCATTGGGGATGTGGACTTCTCGGTGGACTCTACACTCTTTGTAATGAGAAAACAAAGCTCCTCGCCAGTCATCATGGCGATAGGCTTTTGAAGTAATTGATTAAAATTGAATCTTTCTTCCATACCTTTACTTGTTTAGTTATTAGATACTTTAAGCTTCGGCTCAACTCTGTGAAACCGATTTCACAAGCAAAAGTAGTTTATGAGACTCTGCGTATCGGTCGGTTTATTTGTAGCTTAATATAACCAACCGATTTACAACAGATGTTTGCAAAAAAAGTTACGGATAGCTGGACTTCCCAATTATCCGTTCTTGATAAAATAGTCCGTCCATCGGTCTATTATTCGTTTTGCCTTGACGTAACTGTTTCCTCTTTGAGGCAAGTCCAAAACCATATCCTTGATTTCGCCATATCGCTTCTGTGGTATATCGTGTCCGTAATGCCGTTGAGAGAACTGTTCTATGGCACGATGGAATGCCATGTACTTTGTAGATGCTTTTATTCTGCCCGCTTTTGCTAATGATTTCAGCAGATAGGCAAGGCTTATGTCCTCTGTGTTCTCTTCAAGAAACGAGCGGATGCCCTGTTTGATGCGTTCTTTGTCCCCAATGAGGATATCATCCAATGATTGCATAACCTTTTTGTTTCCACATCTACCTTTGACTTTTCGCAAGGCAAACATCACTTCTTTCCAGATTTCCGGACTACAGACTTCTGCTGTATCTTCCCATCCGGCTTTGCTTTCTGTTCCCATTTCTATGCTTTTATGAACAAGCAAAGCAACACATGATTTTATTAGAATCATATCGCCATTGTCAACCTCTCCACTGTTCAGCAGATGGTCAAGTAACTTAGCTATACGTGAAAGACCGTGGTCAAATACCACAAAATAGTATATGCAATAAACCAAAGTCTCCTTCTTCTCCAGTACAAAATCATACAAATTGGCCATAACCTCACCAATAAACACGACATGGGACAGGAAAATGATTCGGAAGATGTACGCCAGAAACTGGTATACCATCTTCTTTTCCAGCTTGCTCAACAGATAGCATCCTTTGCTGTTTTTCATAAGTACATCCAGTTGCTCTATCAAATAGGATCTCGTTTCCTGCGGTAAGCGGTTCCAAATTTCAATAGGCGTGCCGGAATGAACCATCAATAATTCTGACTTTGGGGATGTGAGCAGCTCTACCGTACCCGTTTTTACGTTGACACCTATCCACAACCGTTTGTTGGTGATACATTGGGCAATAATATCTGTATATTTGCCAGCCCATTGCTGATTGGCTATATGCTGTACATCTTTACCGTTTATGAAATCAGAAAGCCAGTTATATAGTAACAAGGCTTCTGGCGGTGTACACTCCCGCATCATCTGATATATATCCATTAGAATAGATAAGTTCCCTTTGCCTATAGCATCCATGCGTCTACAGAAATCGGAATACGACTCTTCGTTGGCTGACTTCCAAACACAGATAGCCATGTCAGCGCAATCCTTTCTTGTGAGGTAGTCTTTTATTCTCTCTATGAAATTTATCATCTTCAAAGTCGTATTAGGATCGTGTAAACAATTTAGCTAATTCCTCAGTGGACATACTCGCCAGCTTTGCCAATAACAGATCTCTTTCAGAGGTCTTTGTCAAATTCAACAACTTTGAGTTATTCTCCATTTGAATTTCAAGAGGATAATGCTCAATGTATATTTGGGTGATTGCATGATCAGAAGATGCGTGTCCCATGCTTTCAGAGATATAATCCATGTCTACTCCTGCATTATGCAGGTTGGTGGCAAACGAGTGCCGGCACCATGTACCGGACGGACAGATGGACTTGTCCCAATTTAATGCTTCATGGCATATCCTAATAACACGGTCTTTTACGTTTGAGTTTTCCTGCATGGTATATTTGCGGCGCAACTCTTCTGTTTCCGTACCTTTTAATATATGAGGAAAAACAAAGCCACCCCGAGTCGGAGGTGCCGCTATTTCATCTAACACATATTGTAAAGGAGGGATAATGGGAACGATAACTTCAGAACCGTCAGCGCTTCTTCGGGAAGTTTTCTTTCGGTTGAAACGGAAAGCCTTTCCATCTGTCTGATAATAATAACTGTCGTAAGTCAATCGCCCGGCATCTGCCATATTGAAGCCGTTGCACAGGTACTGGGCAAGAAACAATCCCAATGAGTAGTGAGCCCGTTTGGTGTATTCTTCCGACCAATGTTCGGGATATTTCTTTGAGACAAAAAGATTGTATAGCTCCGTCATTTGACTGACATTCAAGAAACTCTGTTTGCGCTTTGCACTCTTGGGTATGCTCACAAGCCCTTTCTCCTTCTTGTTAGAAAAAGGATAAGGAACGTCTTTGAGATAGCCTTCATGTATACACCTGTTCCATACAGCACGGCAACAACGGAGATAAATCCCGGCGGTAGTATCGCTGATTTTCCCGACTATCGCCCCATTCTCGTCTTTTACTCCATTATGCATACCGTCTTTCCACTTCTGAATTTCTGCAGCACTGATGCAGAATCCTCTAATCATATTGGTTCCGAGAATTTTTCTGAATGATTTGAGTGCGCATTCGTAGCTCTCTGCTGTGGTAAAACGTGCACCACCATCGTCTGTCTGTAATTCGTGGATGATTTGTTCCCATACACCAACAAAAGTTTGTGACTTGGTCGTATCTTCTTTGGATGGCATCACTCCATCGCTCATGATACATTGGCGTACCATTTCAAATGTCAGAATGCCACCTTTATTCAGGTTCATCAGGATTTCTTTGTATTTGGGGACAAAGCTATCTTTCCACTCTTTTTGAAGTTTGTAGTTCTCGCTCTTGCATTTAGTCGCATTACAGATGTCTGAGAACTTTCTTTCAGTGAAAGAACTTCCGACAGTAAGATAAAAGAATTTGCGGTCTATCGTGAAACGGAGAGATAACGGAAACTCACAGGCGTTTTTCCTGCGGGTACGTGAGTCCAACACGACAGAAACAGAACAGTTCCGTTCCTTGAAAAGCGACAGGGACTTTGTCAGTTTTTCCATTGCATTCATTGTTTATGTTCAACATAACCTCTGAATACAGACGCTTTGCAATGTGAGGCATACATATACAAAACACTGCATATAACCACAGAGTTCCTATCCTTAGATGGATAAAAACATTGTCGTTATATGCAGCGGTGCAATCTCGTTGTCTTCTGTCGCTGACTGGTAACCGGGCTTATGCTAATTGGTCTCAACCCCTGAAGCAACTCTCGCGTTTCGTTTGTCATAGAGTACCCTCCGACTGGCACTCCCTCTACGCATTGATTCATCGGAATGGGATAACCCTCCCACGGCGGTTAGGCAAACTCACTTTTCTTTTTCAAGAAAGAGCACCACAAAGGTCATGGCTTGCCACAAATGCATTACGCGATACAAAAATACAATATTATTCTATAAATCAAGGTGTAAATGGAATATATTTGAGCTTATTTAACCGCCAAGTAGAGTCATATTAACAGAATATCTCAATGAATTATGTTATAGAATGGCATGGGATTTCATAGAAATTCTATGCGTAAACAGAGCCAACTCAAACCATTTGTTTACGCATTGTTTACGTAGACAAAGAAAAAAGCACTTGCGATTTCTCGTAAGTGCTTGATTTTGAAAGTGGACCAGCCTGGGCTTGAACCAGGGACCTCCAGATTATGAGTCTGTTGCTCTAACCAACTGAGCTACAAGTCCGTGCTCACAATTTCTTGTTAGCAGGTGCAAAAGTAGTATATTCTCCTGAAACTTGCAAGATTTAGCGCCCAAATTTTGATAAAAAGATTTAATTCCCTAATTCGTAAGGATATAAATTGTATTTTTGTGCTCCATTAATTAATTCTGCAAAGCCATATGGCACAAAAAAAACAGGAAACAGCCCTAACAGGGCTTTCGGACAAAGAAGTCCTTATCAGTAGGGAGAAACATGGGACTAACCTCCTGACACCTCCCAAACGTCCCTCCATGTGGAAACTTTATCTGGAAAAGTTCCGCGACCCGGTTATACGTATTCTTTTAGTCGCAGCATTCTTTTCTTTAGTGATTTCCATTATTGAAAATGAGTATGCGGAAACAATCGGTATTTTCTTTGCTATCTTTCTGGCAACTGGTATCGGATTCTACTTTGAATACGACGCAAACAAGAAGTTCGACTTACTGAATGCTGTAGGTGAAGAAACACCAGTCACAGTTATCAGAAATGGGAAAGTACGGGAAATTCCTCGTAAAGAGATTGTAGTGGGTGATATTGTAGTGCTGAATACAGGTGAAGAGATCCCTGCCGACGGAATCTTGCTGGAAGCTATTTCCCTGCAAGTGAATGAATCCAATTTGACAGGAGAATTGATGGTCAACAAAACTATCAATGAAGAACTATTTGATGAAGAGACCACTTACCCCAGCAATGAGGTGATGCGTGGCACCACAGTGGTTGACGGACATGGAATAATGAAGGTAGAACGTGTGGGAGATTCCACCGAAATAGGAAAAGTAGCACGTCAGGCTACCGAACAAAGTGAAGAAGAAACTCCATTGAATATCCAATTAACCAAATTGGCCGGTTTCATCGGAAAAATTGGTTTTACTATCGCCACGCTCACCTTTATTGTTTTTACAGCAAAAGATCTTTACTCCTACCTCAACGTAAATGAAATAACTGACTGGCATGGGTGGATGGCAATAGCCCGCATTGTATTGAAATATTTCATGATGGCTGTCACTTTAATTGTAGTAGCCGTTCCTGAAGGCTTACCGATGAGTGTCACTTTAAGTCTTGCACTGAATATGCGCCGTATGCTGAAAACCAATAACCTGGTACGTAAAATGCATGCTTGCGAAACAATGGGTGCCATTACTGTGATTTGTACCGACAAGACAGGTACATTGACACAAAACCTGATGCAGGTACATGAAGCGAAGCTTGATGCTACCAAAGCAGATTTAATAGCCGAAGGTATCAGTGCCAACTCTACAGCTTTCCTTGAAGAAACAGGAGAAAGCAAAAAACCATCCGGAGTGGGTAACCCTACTGAAATAGCCTTATTGCTTTGGCTGAATGAACAAGGCAAGAACTATTTGGAACTACGTGAAAATGCAAAAGTAATCAATCAACTTACTTTCTCTACAGAACGTAAGTACATGGCTACATTAGTAGATTCACCTATTCAACAGAAAAAGGTACTCTATATAAAAGGAGCTCCCGAAATTGTAATGGGAAAATGTAACCTCTCTCCTGAGGAACTGACTCATTACAATGCCGATTTGCTGGCCTACCAGAACAAGGCAATGCGTACCTTAGGGTTGGCTTACAAATTTATTCCTGAAAACTCCGGCAATGATTGTGCCGAACTTGTCAATGAAGGAAATATGATTTTCCTAGGTATCGTAGCTATTAGCGACCCTATTCGTCCAGATGTACCGGAAGCCGTACAAAAATGTCAATCGGCAGGTATCGGTGTGAAAATTGTTACAGGAGACACTCCGGGAACAGCTACTGAAATTGCTCGCCAAATAGGGCTATGGAAACCTGAAGATACAGACCGGAACCGCATAACAGGGGTAGAATTTGCTGCATTAAGCGATGAAGAAGCTTTGGACCGCGTACTTGACTTGAAAGTTATGAGTCGTGCACGTCCTATGGACAAGCAACGTTTGGTCCAACTATTGCAACAAAAAGGAGCCGTAGTAGCAGTAACCGGAGACGGAACAAACGATGCCCCGGCACTGAATCATGCTCAAGTAGGTCTTTCCATGGGAACCGGTACATCAGTGGCCAAAGAAGCAAGTGATATCACCCTACTGGATGACTCGTTCCATAGTATCGCCACCGCAGTAATGTGGGGCCGCTCTCTTTATAAAAACATTCAGCGCTTCATCGTATTCCAGCTGACTATCAACGTGGTCGCTTTAGCCAGTGTTTTATTAGGGGCTTTCTTTGGTACAGAACTACCATTAACAGTAACACAGATGCTTTGGGTAAATCTTATCATGGATACTTTTGCCGCCATGGCTTTGGCATCTATCCCCCCCAGTGCCGATGTCATGAATGAAAAGCCACGCAAGACCGATGATTTCATCATCACTAAAGCCATGCGTAAAAATATACTAGGTGTAGGCTTCTGCTTCCTTGCCATACTGATGACATTAATTGTCATTATCAAACAGATGCCAGCAGATTTAGTAGGACAAGCTTTAACGCAATTTTTCACAATCTTCGTGATGCTACAATTTTGGAATCTGTTCAACGCCAGTGTTTTCGGGACCAACCATTCTGTATTTAAGGACTCCCGTCATGCATTGGGTATGCTGAGTGTAGCTATCATTATTTTGGTCGGACAAATTCTAATTGTCGAATTCGGAGGTAAAGTATTCCGTACCGAACCTATGGATTTTATTACTTGGATTTATATTATCGCAGGAACGTCATTCGTATTGTGGATTGGTGAAATTCACCGTTGGATAAAACGAATACAGAAAAAAAACTAAGAAAGAGAATTAAGCACATAAAGAGTTATGGACAGTAAGATTAAAAATGTCGTTTTTGATTTAGGAGGAGTATTAATAAATCTGGATTTTGACAATTGCCTGAATGCTTTTCGCAAAGCAGGATTCCAAGATATCGAGAAACAGGTATGCCAGTTCAAGGGAAAAGGTTTCTTTTCCC
>OIAA01000744.1_pt1 | contig 11314 bp, 9 predicted proteins | sample 1580591 | NCBI WGS metagenome assembly OIAA01 (sample SAMEA3882556, study PRJEB24775) | human gut metagenome | biome: human-associated habitat; feature: intestine environment; material: feces | place: Netherlands | collected 2009/2010
AGGTAGATAAAGAAGACAAGAACATAAGCGTGGTCGAAGCCGTGCATATCCGTGACCGGGAGTTTGAGCCTTTCGCTTTCCGCATAAACGAGGAAGTGTTGCCTGAAGCGGTAGAGTCTTATCTGCCCAAAGAAAAGAAGGTCGGGCGACCAATCAAAGAGCCGTTCGATCCGTACAGGGAAATTTCGGAGAGTGTACATCGCGCTGCATTGGATGCCGCTTTTGCCAATGGCAACATCGGCAGTTACGATGAGTATCTGGAACGCTTGAAAGAGGGTTACGGATTGCAGAATGTAAAACTTGGCCACAACAAGGCGGTCAAGGTAGCTACATTTCTCAATAACAAGCGAATGGTCATAAAAGAAGGGAAAGGGTATGCCTTCAATCCTGAATACCATTACTGAGTTCAACTTTACTTTAATGTCGGGGCGTATATATAAGAATAAAGCAAAGTCGGCTGGAGAACACAATGTAAGAGGCTCATACTCTCCCCTCTTTTAGAAACTCATATCATCTTAGATTTCCTGTCCGAATGCCAGTTCACTATACACATCCGATATGGCGTATCGGGAAGCATCAACAGGTAACTGTTGCGAGATATGCCAAGGTATAACCTCACTGCGTTACGGTTCTACATTGACGCTCTCGCCAGCTCAGTTCCTTTGCCGGTGCGGTACTCGCAAGCTCGCACCTATTCAACCATTATAACAACGATTCAAATGAAAGAAGATATTGAAAAAACATCGGACTCCTCGAAAGAGACCAGAAGCGTCTTCATCGGGGCAAAAGTCACTCCTACTCAGAAGGAGCATATAAAATCACTGGCCACAAAATGCGGCATGACCATAAGCGATTACCTATTGTCGTGTGCGTATAACTTCAAGCCCAAAGCGAGGCTCACGAAAGAAGAGGCGGCACTGTTGCAGAATCTGGACGATTGTCGGTCTGACCTCGTAAAACACACCTCTGCACTACACGGAATGTCCACAAAGCAGCGCATGGTAATGTTCAATCAGATTCCGTTCATGGTCGGCTGGCTCAAGGAGCTTGGCAATGTAGCCGAAAGCGTCCGCCAGTTCCTGAATGCAGTAAAAGAGAAGAACAAAATTCCGTCTAACCCTCAATCTGAAGAAGAATGATTGCAAAAGCCAAAGCCATATCGCACGGAATAAACGATATCCGCTACACTACCGGCGAATCACAGCACAAGAAACATCCGGAAAAAATCTATCGGGTATTGGACAATCTGTTGCCCTCCGAACCGGACCCTATGGGGATATGGAACTCCATGCAGTTGACCCTATCCCAACACCGGCCGATAAAGAACTCCGTTATCAGAATCGAGCTGAGTCCATCGCCCGAACATACCCAATTTTATGACATCGAAGATTGGCAAAATCTTTGGCAGGAATTCGCCGAGGAGTTCGACAAACAAGTGATTACCGGCAAGGATGGAAAAGTCCGTTCCTACCAAACGAATTTGGCTAACAGCAAATACTCGGTTTGGCTGCATACGGAATCCAAAGGTGAAGTTCCCCACCTCCATGCTGCAGTCTGCCGTTTGGATGAAGATGGCAATATCAATAATGACCATAACATTCATCTTCGGGCGCAACGTGCAGCCGAGCGAGTGGCAAGGAAACGCGGCTGGACGACTGCTGCACAAATCCGAAATCGCAACATTCCACAAGTGAACCGGGACTGCATGGAGGTGGGGAAAACGATGCAATCATGGTCATGGGATGAATATAAGAATGCTCTTGCACGGAAAGGCTATGTCGTACATGAACGAGAGGACAAGCAAGGTATTCTCCGTGGTTATGCACTCGTGCATGGGAACACCAAATACAAGGCTTCAGAACTGGGAGTCGGCAGAAATCTTATGATTTCAAAACTTCCTGCGACATGGAAGAAACAGCACCACCAGCCGATCACAACCATTAGGGATAATACTATCCAAGTCGTCCAGCAGTCAGCAGAGCATAAGGTTGCTCCGATTGACTATTCCCAATATCGTGCAGAGCGTTCGGATATGATTCCCTATACCCTTACGCATGAAGGCAAGGAGCACCGATTCTATATTCCGGGGAAAGTGCTTGACTGTTTCAATGACGAGTTCGATTACAGGTTTGTCACCAATAGTCAAGAGCTTACCGATATAGCGGTAGCTATTTTTGTCGGGCTGCTTGATACGCCGAATGTAGCAACCGGCGGAGGTGGCGGAGGTTCGCAAAGCGACCTTCCGTGGAGAAACAAGGACGAGGACGATTTACAATGGGCTCGCAGATGCGCTCGTGCTGCCAGTCGTTCGTTAGGGAAGAAACCGAAAACAGGACTAAAACGATAAGCCTATGAAGCCAAACATGAAAAAGAAATTCGATTTTTCCGCAGAAATGAGTGAAGTGGAATCCATAAAAACCACTCCCCAAAATGAATATCTGGAAGAAGAAAAACGGTTACTCGATATAAATGCCAAGGAACTTTCCAGCCTGAATGACAATGTATATAAGCTAAGAACAGAAGTTGAAAATCTGTCCGGCTCTGTACGAGAGTGCAAACCTATCATTTCTGAAGAAATGCAGAAGTTGGCAGTTGAATTTGGAGCAACACTTCTCTGCAATTTTCTTGGTCAGATTGAAAGCAAATGCAAGGAAGCCGAGCGGAGAATAAAGAAAGCCGACAATGTTATCCATATCCCGGCTACCGCATTCTACATGATTATCATTGTAGTCGCTCTGTCTTCTTTTTTCGTGTGCATGATAGTGGCTAATGCAGAGATTTTGCATTCCGGATTGATTTGGAAGGCTGTTATTGGTTGTATTCTTATGGCTGTTTTGGGGATTGGTATAGCTGTAGTTATACAGAAGTTTTCGGATAGATGCAAATAAACGAAAAGTTTCAATTGGATAAGGATTGCTATCGGTTGAGACTTTATTCTGTATTGTGTCAAAAGCTAACTTTTACTCCCCTTGCTCTAACACCCCTCTGATTTGCTTATCAAAATCAGAATCAATCGGTTGAGTAAGATTAAAAATATCATATTCCTGTTCCGCCTTGTCTTTTGCCTGAACAGCAGAAATACGTCCTTTATCTGGCAAAATCTGATAATCCATAAATGAAAGGAACTTAGTTACACTTTCAGAGAATTGCTCCATATTAAAAGTATTCCGACGTCTAATAAGGTTTTCAATATATTCGAAAAATGCAGATACAGCAAGTTCCAATTCCTTTATCTTTTTCTCTGGCAAATAGTTCTTTGCAACAGTAACATCCGATTTTAAGATACGTCCATTGGGAGAGTTCTTCCAAGTAGTCAAACCCATATGCTCTTTGGTATGATCCGCATTGTGATACACAATTTCGGTTGCCGTCTGCCCTGTAATTGCATAATGAAACCGACTCTGAATCATCGCATAGAAATCGTGTGTAGTTGGCGAGTCTTTGTCATAGTCAATGCTACACTCAGCATATATATCCGTAATCTTCTGCCATATCCTACGCTCACTAGCACGGATGGAACGTATCCGTTCAAGCAACTCCTGAAAATAATCCTGCCCAAACACCGTTTCACCTTGCTTCAAACGGTCATCATTAAGAACAAACCCTTTTTTAATGTATTCATTCAGGATTTTCGTAGTCCATTGACGGAAACGAGTAGCTTGTAGTGAATTTACACGATAACCAACCGCGATAACAACATCAAGATTATAAAATTGTGTGTTATATATCTTGCCATCCTCGGCAGTATGTGTAAATTTTGCACATACTGAATCCTGCTGTAACTCAGCTGACTCAAATATATTTTTGAGATGCTTGGAAACAACCGTTCTATCCACGCCAAAAAGTTGAGCCATCGCCTTTTGGGTACACCAAAGGGTTTCATCCCTGATGATTACCTATACCTTGCCTTCCTTTTCCGGAAAATTGTATAATATGAATTGAATATCTTGTGACATAATTAGAAATAGCTATATACTTACAACTTTAATCTTATAAAATTCAACATATCAGACTGTTATAGTTTTATTTATTTCAGATTTATCAAATGCCGTAAATTTCAGTAAAAGCCCCTCTTTGTGCAATGTTCCAACTATACAGTTCATAGAAAAGCGACTTGTCGTTGCTGATAATGTCTTTATTATTGTAAATGCTTTTTTTGATGATTCTGTAGTGACTATAATAACACCACCACGCATTGTTTTCATAGTAGTAAGTAACATCTTATTTTGGTTTCGAGCATTCACTATAAAGAATCCATTTTCATTCTCCTCAATAAAATATTTCCCAGAACTAAAACTCTTGCTTCTAATTGCAAAATGATGAGTTTTGTTATTTTCTTGGGTGGAAATATCTTTAATTTGGATGATTGGTGTATCTGATGAAGAATCTTTTACGTCAAGTTCTACTGTTTGAGGCATTTCCAAATCTTGTATAAGAATCATTTCATCATCACCTTCACTCAAGTCGGTTTCAACATATTCTCTTATATTACCATTATTACGAGAATATCTCTTTGAGGATGAGTATTCTCTACTCTCTCCATAGAAATATGATTCCCAATTGCGCACCTCGTCAGGCAATCCAAACCTAGAGTACATGCCAACATTGTCAAGTATTATACATCGTTTATCGCCATTTTTTCTCAAACCTCTTCCAACTTGTTGTATATATTTAACTAATGATTTTGTAGGTCTTGCTAGTTGGATAAACTCTATGTCAGGGCAGTCAAAACCTTCGGAGAAAATATCAACATTCACAATGATATCGATCTCACCATTTTTGAAAGCATTTATAACAGCCTCTCTAACTTTTACCGGAGTCTTACTGTCAATATTCTCAATCAATACACCATGACTTTGGTATTGAGAACATATGTGTTCACTATGCTCTCTAGAGATACTATAAATAATTCCTTTCTTGCCCAAAGCATTCTTTGCATAGCTATCATAAAGTTGTGCTCTAATTTTTAAAGTATCACATACTTCAGCCAACGCACTATTCTTGTAGTCACCTTCTATGTCAAATTCTCTAATAGAATCAATAGACTTGAGCAATTCAGAACTTATAGGAATAGAATAATATTGATATGTTGCCAACCATCCTTTTTGTATAAACTCCTTAATTGACATTGATGGAATATATGCATCAAATATTTGCGCAAAGCCACTATTATTCATCCTCCATGGAGTTGCTGTTACTCCTAATTTTTTAGCATCTGGACAAAATTCCCATAATTTCTGATATGAACTCGCGACTGCATGATGAGCTTCGTCAATGATTATAAAATCAAATTTAAGGTCTTCAATCAAGCATTGATTGGCAGGATGCGTGATAGTTTGAATTGAGGCCACTTGTATCGCCTGTGTCAAATCACGTTTATCCTTCATGGTACCAGCTAACACACCATGCTTAATACGATATTTATCAAGACTACGAGAACTCTGCTCTATCAACTCACTACGATGAGCGATTATCAAAATACGAAAATTAATATTATGTCTTAATCCCCAAATATTTATATCTCGAATGATTGATGTGAATAATCGAGTCTTACCCGTACCCGTGGGCATTTGGTATAGGATATTGTCAAAAAGATTCCACTTGTCAAATATATCTTCTTTGGCAAGTTGCTGATAATCACGCAATGTGATATCATTTTGACAAAACTCATTATAATCAATCATTCGAACTCCTCAGTTGGTACTAAACTTTGCAATATTGACTTCATTTCATTTACTTCAGCTTGAGACAAAGCTCGCCCTTTGGTAGTTGTCCAAGCCTTACTATATGAAATAAGGTCATTTATCCATTTAAGTTTGTCTGTCTTTGTCTTAAATGAATCAGATACTGGTATTGCAAATTCTTTCTCGAATGTAACAAACGAGTCATCATCTTTCTTTATACTCCAATTACTTTCAATAATTTCTTTATAGTCCTGCAAATTCATAAGATCTGTCCAATCTTGGTTGTCAATATCTTCATTGTCATCCATACGCTGGAAGCATCTACCTTTTACCTTCATTACTTTATTCTCCCAAGTCTCACCATAGAGTTCCTCTAACTTATTTAAGATGCGAACTTTTATATGCTTCTCAATTTGCCTTCCACACTCCTTTCCATCTTCCTGTAGTCCTTTATCTTGTTTCTCCAGCCAAGCTTCCAAACCATGAGGATTATATTCGGGAATTTGTTTATGAATAGCATTTTGATACATTCCCAACCACAGAGTATCCGCTCCCTGCCCCTTAATTAATCGAATTTGAGTCTGATCATCTATAGGCATATTACATAAATAATTGATCAACACATCAAAATACGGAGCCATTGAGTCAACCTGTTCTTTTGTGCTTGATTTTTGTGACAACCTGTTACACTGAATTAAGTGTTCATTCAACGATGCAATTAATGATACAAAAGCATATGTACCACGATTGCTTTCAATGAATGTTTCATATTCTTCTTTATGCTCATCAATCATTTTGTAATAAACATGAGCATAACAATCTTTTATCAAATTGGATATTCGTTTTTGAGCATCCAACATCGCTTTATTGTGTTCTACGCAATTAGTGTTATATAGACATACATCCGTATGATCTGTAAATTCTTTTTTTGTAGCTTTAGGTAATAACGAAGATTTGGATAATGCTGTATCAAATGGTTTTAATTGGAGTTTTGCCGTGTCTTCACCTATCGCTATTTTACGCGCTAAAACACTACTATTGTCTCTACCAAGCTGTTTTATGATAGATGAGCGCAACGCTTTTAAACGAGAATCCAAATGTGGTGATTCCCAATTCAAATCCTCATTTAAGTCTAATCGTAAACTTGGACTGACGGCTTTTTGATGTTCGTTTATGTCCATAAAAATTCGAAGCTGTTCATCTGATGGTAAACCATCGAAAGCAACAACGGGAATTGTATTAGTGTCTTTATATTTAGAACCGGCATAACCATATACACGATGCTGTCCATCAATTATATATGCAATACAATAGGCATTAGGAATCGTGAGATATCCCAATTTTGTTCTCGTGTCATCAGAGCCCCCTGAAGCTAAATCAAATTGAATCCTATTTTTTCTTTCAGAGTTGTCGAAATTTATAATGACAGAGTTGGGGAAGTAACCATTCTTCTTGTCAATAAACTCTCTTATACCCTTTAATCGGGAAGGAACAAGTAACCTCTGATATGTTGGCATCGTAATCTGTGTATTAACCCTTGTTCGATGCAACACAAAGCCTATCTTAAGGAGTGTCGCAGGCTCAATAGATAGCATATAATAAGTATGACCTCCCATTGTGCCTTTTAATGCGGGGATACGGATTTTATCACTATTGATACGCTCGTGTCGAAACATCAAGCCATAGAACTGATAAATAACCGTTGACCTATATGATTTTATAAGACTATTTACATAGTCATATGTATTATCAGTAAATTGGAATATCTTGTTTTCTGCCAATCGCTTCTCATCCTCGCAACCCTCGGCAAACGTGTAATTTCGTGTGGCAAAAATAAATTTCACTTTTTTCCTCTCTCCATATATTTGACGCAAAACTTTCATTACACCATCCTTATATAAACGCATATCGTCTATATCTTTTTTGAATGATGCTTGTTTAATATTTTCTGTAGCCTTGCATTCTACAACAAATATAGCTTCTTCCCCAATAGCAACTACATCAAGTTGGTGCTTATCCTCAGGATTGTCACCCCATTGTACTACTAACTTTTCATCGTAATTAAGGTGTCTAAAGCCAAGATTGTAAAACATGCACCAAATATCATCCTCAAACTTTACGCCAGCAGGTTTGAGTTTTTGGATCTTTGCTTTATATTTTGAGCGAGAAACTTCTTCCCAGCCTTCATTAAGATAGTCATCTAATTCATTGAGCGAAATACTCAATGTAAAATACGGAGTCTTCTTTGCTTTAAACTTCTTGGTTAGCACAGACTCATCGTGGGTCATATGCTCCTTAATCGCTTGAATCTGTGAAATTGTCAGAGAGGCCATATATAAGTTCATTTATTTGTTAGCACTATGTTGAATTAGTAATTCATAATAAGAAGCTCTGTTTCTTTCTCACGTTTACCTGCATGAGCATTTATGAATCGATGCGCCAAAATTTGATTGATATTATATCCGTCATATAATTTGGCAAAATAAGAACCTTCATTAACGTCTGCAGAGTTAGAGTTACTTTGCATAATCTTACACCCTTTTTGTGTTAGTACATCACAATATGCTTTAAGTTTCTCTTGCTCTGTGTCATCAAATATACTATGTGTATACTCGATAAAACATGCAGAACCGGAGAGAGGACGATATGGTGGATCTATGTAAATAAAGTTATATCTCTCACCTAAATACTTAGTGATGTTTTTATACCCTCCCACAGATATCTCTACCTTTTGCAACACACTGTGGTCAGCCATAATTAACTCTTCATCACAGATATTGGGATGTTCATATTTGCCAAATGGCACATTAAATTTACCCTTAGTATTTACCCTATATAAGCCATTAAAGCAAGTCTTATTAAGGAAAATAAAACAAGCTGCTCGTTCTCCTTTTGCGAAGTCATTATTGTTGTATTTTTCCCGCATCTTATAGTAGTACCTTGTCTTTTCTTCGATGTTAGCTAACTGGTAATACTCTTCTTTTATCTCTCGTAATAATGCTATTAGTTTTAGTGGGTCATTTTTAATTAATAGATAACAACTTATCAAGTCCTCGTTAACATCATTGATTATGGCTCGCTTTATGTTAGTGTAATGAGTCAACATATAAAAGAGCATAGCACCACCACCAACAAAAGGTTCAATATAAGTAACATTTTGTTGTTCTTCAATATCATTGGGAAGATAATTTACCAACTGTTTGATTAAGGAACCTTTTCCACCAGCCCACTTTACAAAAGGTTTTGCAATTATCTTGTTATTTTGTTGTTCCATTTACTTAATCATTACTTTAACAACTTACTTCGTCATTAGAGGTTTGCTACATAATCATGTAATTACGACTCGTAATTATTCTCAACATAAATCAACTCTCTCACATCAACATTAAGAAGTCTCGCAATCTGAAACAGAGTTTCAAGGTCTGGCTGGGAATTATTTGTACACCAACGAAACACAGAGCAAGCATTTTTACCAATCTGCTCAGCCAACCACTTTGCTGTTCTATTTTGCTCTACCAATACTACTTTAATCCTATTGAGTTGTTTCATTATCTAAATGATTTATAGTTTAATGCAAAGATATTTATTTTTAGCGAGACATATATTCTAAGAAGAAAAGATTTTATCACAATGCACTAAAATCATTATGTTGCACAAACATTATGTTCGCGCAGCATAATACAAAGCCCAATCACATTCTACAGCTCAACTATATAAAAAATCAACCAACTACCTCGTTTCGTTTGGCAATTTGGTACATTTTTACTTGGTAATTTGGCACACTATAATAGTTGTTCCGCCTTATATTGCGCACTCCGGCAAACAGATCCATCTCTCTTTTGAAAACTCCTAATCGCGTTGCCATCTTTCTTATTTGTCGTTTTCTTTGCCATAATTCGTATTATTTTGTTTCCTTAGAGGTTGAAAAAGGATTTCCCAATGCCCTCCAAAACTTGGCCCAACTCGTTTGATAACATTCCCTGCTTTCAAACGCTCTAGTGCTATCCTCATCGCTTTTTCCGAGACTTCGCATTGCTTCGCCAATGCAGAAATACTGATGGGTTTTCTGCTATAAGAAAAATATCTTGTTATGCCCCTGTTTCGCCCCAGTTATGCCCTAACTGGTCGTTTTCTGGTCGAACGACCAGTTTTATACTTCTTTTCTATATCCATGCCCAATCGCCTACCAACATTCTTAACTCCTCATCAATATTATTTTTGGTAATTTCTTCAGGATTTAAATGAGCGTTATCATTGCTGTCCTGTAAAAAGCATGGGCAGCAATGATTTACCAATAATATTCTAATTTGTAAATCAAACGCAATCTTTCCATCTTACATCCAGCACTCCGGCAAACATAGCAATCTCTCTCTTGGAAATCCCCAATCGTGTTGCTAGCTCTCGCCATCCTTTTACAGCTTCAATCACCTCCAAAATAGTCTTTTCTGCTGTATTATGGTTTAGCATATAGTTTTCGCATGCATCCAGCAAAATACCCAGTTCTGCCTTATTGGAAGTTGATGAAATAAGCAGACTCTGATACTCATTCAAAGTAGGATTCGTATCGTACGCAGGAGATAGAGTCCAGCCTTTTGCAGTCAAAAGAAAACCATGATTGCGAAAATGGTCATCGCTATTGCCAATGCAGATATTGAAAGCCACACGGCGATAGAGTTCCTGCAGATTCCTTTCTACATTCGTGCAGTTCTGGATTATGAAATCGACTATATCCAGATAACCATGTCCTGTAGTTGCATTGTCACCATCATTAAGCCCCAATAAAGTCATTGCAGAAGCAAAGTGAATTCGTTTTCCCTCTAGGGTTCTGTCGAAGCGTTGAGAAAGTAATGTGTGATATTTCTCTCCTGTTGCCAGCACTTTGGTCTTTGCTGCATTTATACCGGCTTTTGCAGCAAGAAAATGGCTGAAATGCTCCCAAAGTCCGGCATCATAATCATCCTTGCGAGAAGGGAACTTGGCTATATAAAGCGTTTTATCCGTGTCTATCACACTGGCTTTAGGTCTTGCACCTCCCAATGAAGAACCGGGCTGCACGAGTTGGGCAACCCATTTCCTGTCAGGCAAGACATTCCCCTCTTCGCTTTTCTCAATTTCCGCACTGGCCGCAATCAACTCTCGAATATCCGTCAGAGGGGGATTTTCAACGACTCACTTACATTTATAAATTCTCCGTCTTTTGACTCCTTGAAATGGGAAGCACCCATTCGGGAAAAGTCATCAATACCAGTCAAAAAGTCGAAAGAAGACAGTCTCCGTACCGGTCGCCTCTCTTCCATCGCAGCAATCTGTTCACGTCGCAACAGCAGCGTTCGTCCCCAACGATCCGGCAAAGCATCCGAGAAACATCCGAATATATCTTTCTCTGGTTGCGTGTACTGCTGCCCTGGATAATTATTGAGGTCATCACTCAGGAAGAAATCTCCGTGTTTCTTCAACCACTCATCACTGAAAATAAAACAATAACTATCCGGGCCACGAAGAGATTCATAACCTAATTCGCCAACGAGTTCTGTTTCCTTGAGCCAATCAAAATCGGCATATACATATAGTGTCTTCATCGTTTACTCCTTTTTTGAAGCACGTTCCCTCGTCTTCAGACTCAAATTCTG
>OIAA01000746.1_pt1 | contig 11287 bp, 7 predicted proteins | sample 1580591 | NCBI WGS metagenome assembly OIAA01 (sample SAMEA3882556, study PRJEB24775) | human gut metagenome | biome: human-associated habitat; feature: intestine environment; material: feces | place: Netherlands | collected 2009/2010
TCACCGAGAACGGCAAGGGCCGCCGCTCCGACATCGACACCTACCGCATCACCGCACGCGGCGGCAAGGGCATCCGGAACTACGACGCCTCCAAGGACAAGGTAGCAGCGGTCAAGATCGTGGATGACATCGACGATGTGCTGCTGAGCAGTCAGGAGGGCATCATCATCCGCCTGCACGCCAATGAGATCCCCGTCCAGAGCCGCTATGGCTCCGGCGTCCGGGTCATGCGTCTGGGCGAGAACGACAAGGTCATGGTCCTTGCCCGCACGGACCACGACGATGAGGCACAGACTGAGAGCATCGAGTCTGATGCCGAGGACGAACCCACCGCCGAGCAGCTGGCGGAGATGGAAGCAGCCGATGAGGCATCGGCCGCCGAAGCTCCCGAGGCCGACGTCGGCGACGAGGAATAAATCCCGGGACAAAAACATAAGAAGACCCTGTGGGGAAGTTTCTCTTTTGCAAGAGGATGACCCCACAGGGCCTTTTTGCTTTTTTGCACGAAAAAACGGGACAAACTTTGACGGAAATGACAGGCGAAATTTTAAAATTCCATTCGATGACATGGTTTGGCATGAAACGACCTGAATGGGTCATGAAACGACCTTGATGTTGGCGGGAATTGGGGTATCATTAAAGAGAACAATTATCATCATAGGGCAGGACCACGAAAAATATTTTTTTCGTGGCGTGAGAGTGGAGTAAAATGCAGAGCAATGAGCCGTATATCGGAAGCGTCCGGTTTTTCAAAAACATCATTTTTCTGTGCTGCATCCTCGGCGTGCTCATCCCGACCGGGCTGGCGCTCCGCTGGCGGAGCCGGGCAAAGACGGCAGAGAGTCTGCTGGCCCAGAACGCCGTCGTGCTGACGAGCGAAGAGGATGAAGCCGCCAGCGAGGCCGAGGCGGCTTCGGAAGAGGCAGAGCCGGAGGCCGACAGCTCCGACGAGCAGGAGCCGCTCAGCTACCAGCTGCTCTACCCGGATTTCTATGCGCCCACCCCCCTGCCGGACATCGAGGACGCCGGCAAGACCATCTACCTCACCTTCGATGACGGCCCCTCCGACCGCACCGACGAGGTGCTGAAGATTTTGGACGAGAAGGGGGTCAAGGCCACCTTCTTCGTCATTGGCCGGGAGGATGAGACCTCCATCCAGCGCATCAAGAAGGCCGCTGCGGCAGGCCACACCATCGGGATGCACAGCTACAGCCACGACTACGAAAAGATCTATACCTCGGTGGAGGATTTCCTCGATGACTTCTATAAGCTGTTCGTCATCCTCCGGGATGAGGCAGGCGTGACCCCCGAGGTGTTCCGTTTCCCGGGCGGCAGCCTCAACAACTACAATCAGGGTGTCTACAAGGAGATCATCGCGGAGATGCTTCGCCGCGGCTTCCGCTACTACGACTGGAACCTTTCGGCAGAGGATGCGGCCAAAAAGTCGCCCTCGGCCAGCACCATCGTGGAGGGCATCACCTCCTATTCGGCCCAGAAAAAGCATGGAGTCGTGCTGATGCATGACTCCGCCCACTGCAAGACGACAGTTGAAGCATTGCCTGCACTCATCGATACGCTGCAGGAGCAGGGCTTTGATTTTGCCCCGCTGGACCGCACGGTGCGTCAGGTCAGCTTCCACTATAGATCGGCGTCAAATCAATCATGAGAGGAACGTGTTGAAGATGAGCAAGAAAGACAATTTTTCGCAGGCAGCCTATGAGATGTTCGGCATCGGCAGGGGCGGCAGCAAGCGGGAGGCCGACAAGACGGCGGAGAAGCCTGCGGAGTCCGCAGCCATGGATGTGGAAGAGGACGAGATGAGTCTGACCGTCGCGCCGACCGTCGCAGAGGTGAAGCCTCTGGAAAAGGTCCCTGAGAAGCCCAAGACCACCCTTCTGGCGGAGGGCAGCGTCTTCGAAGGCACCCTGCATACCAAGGGCGATGTGGAGATCGCAGGCGTCTTCAAGGGCGACATCTTCTCCGAGGGCAACGTCAAGCTCTTTGCCAACATCGAGGGCAACGTGCAGGGCGGCAATGTGGAGCTTGTGACCAGCAGCGTGCAGGGCGATGTCAGCGCCAAGGAGCTGCTCAAGATCGGCCCCCAGTCGGTCATCGGCGGCAACATCAAGACCAAGGATATGATCTGCTCCGGCCGCATCGTGGGCAATGTGGAGTCCAGCGGCCGTGTGACCCTGACCACCGGCAGCGCCCTCACGGGCGACCTGACCGCCTCCACCATCGCCGTCATGGAGGGCGCTCTGATGGAGGGCCGCTTCAAGATCGTAAAAAAATAAGCTGCGGTTATACTGGACAAATCGGCCCCTGATGTGATAAGCTATCGGAACAATAGAAAAGATCCTCATGGGGGAGTAGCAGGCACCGTTTTGCAGGCGGTGCAGCAAGTCAACACAATGACGGCCCGGGCGGCTGTCTGGCTTGCTTTCATTTGCGAGACTCATGTGTTTTGGTGCGAGTACCACGCCCATTCCACATGGAGTCAGTTTGTCAGAAAATGAGACCCGGAATTGGCGAAGCGCGCCGATTCCGGGTCTTTTCTCTGCCCACCAATTCCGGTCAGATCAGGAGGCATAATCATGGAATGGAGTCTTTTGTTTTTCTTCAACAGCGCCCTGCTGGGAGTGGGTCTTGCAATGGATGCGTTCTCCGTCTCGATGGCGAACGGCCTGCATGACCCCAAGATGTCCCGCCGCCGAGGCGTCCAAGTCGCAGGCACCTTCGCCGTCTTTCAGGCCGCCATGCCCATGCTGGGCTGGGTCTGCGTCCACACCATCGTGGAGCTGTTCTCCTCCTTCGAGACGCTCATCCCGTGGATCGCCCTCATCCTGCTGGGCTACATCGGCGGCAAGATGCTCCTCGAGGGCATCAAGGGCGAGGAGACCGAGGAGGCTGCCGAGCTGAGCGCAGGCGCACTCTTCATGCAGGGGGTGGCCACCAGCATCGATGCCCTGTCGGTGGGCTTCACCATCTCGGAGTACGGCTGGTTCATGGCGCTGGTCTGCTCCCTCATCATTGCGGTCGTTACCTTCTTTATCTGCGCAGCCGGTCTTTCCATCGGCAAGAAGTTCGGCACCAAGCTCTCCGGCAAGGCCTCCGTCCTCGGCGGCGTCATCCTCATCGGCATCGGTCTGGAAATTTTCATTTCGGGCATTCTGGGCTGAGTATAAAGCAAAAGCGGCGCCTGCGCGATGCAGGGCCGCTTTTTTGTTCCCCGTGGAACATCATTCAAAATAATCTGCGTATTCCTCGGTGAGCTTCGAGCCGAGGCGGCGGATGCCGCCGTAGAGATGGCGCTCTACCAGCGGTTCGAAGGCCGCAAGGTCGCACCGCTCGATGGCGTCGATGAGGTTATGGTGGTCGGCCACCACCTCGGCCAGACCGCCGGTGGTCAGGGTATCCAGCATCCGGAAGCGGCTGTAGTCGGCGTGGGCGTTCTGCAGGGTGCTCCACAGGTACATTTTATCCATGGCCGCAAACCATGTCCCGTGCAGGGCACGGTCGGCTTCGTACAGCTTGTTGTAATCCGGGCTCTCCATGACCGCAAGGGCCTCGTAGGCTTCCACCCGCCTGCGGATCAACGCCCGCTGCTCCGGGGTGCACCGGGGCGAAAAATCCCGCAATACGCGGGCTTCCACGGCGGTGCGCTCGTAGATCAGCTCGTCCACGATGCGGCGGTTCAGCCGGGTAACGGTGGTGCCCTTGTAAGGCACGATCTTTACCAGCCCGTTTTCCTGCAGCTTCTGCAGCACCACCCGGATCAGGGTGCGCGGTGCGCCAAAGCGGGCACAGAGCGGATTTTCGCTCAGCGAAGAGCCGGGGCGGATGGTCAGGTCAATGATTTCCCGCTCCAGCACAGCATAGATCTCAGCATCAGTTTTGTATTGTTCCATACCTCTCACCTAATGGAAATGCATTATCCTTCAAACGGTTTCCAGAACGCACCCTCCGGCAGCGGCAGCGTAAATGCCATGGGCTTTCCGGTCTCCGGGTGCAAAAATTGCAGGCCGCAGCTCTGCAGGGCAATGCTGCCTTTTACGCGGCTTCCGTATTTGCCGTCTCCGGTCAGCGGATGCTTCCGGGATGCAAACTGCACCCGGATCTGATGGGTGCGGCCGGTGTGCAGCGTGATCTCAGCAAGGCTCATCTCTCCTGCCGTTTTCACGATGCGGTATTCCAGCACGGCTTCCCGCACGCCCTTGCGGGGGCGGCTGACCGGGAACACCCGGCCCCGGCGGCTGTCCTTGAACAGCCAGTCCCGCAGGGTGCCTTCGGCGGGCAGTGCTTCGTCCGGCCCGCCTGCAATGACGGCCCGATATCGCTTGATGAACTGCGGCACTTCCGGCTTCCCTTCGGCCCTGCCATCCTGCACAGCGTAGGCGTTCTGGCTCTGGGTGATTTGACGGCTGAGTGCGGCCGCAGCCCCGGGCGTTCTGGCAAACACCATCAGGCCGGAAACGCCGGTGTCCAGCCGGTGCACCACGCCTACAAAGGCATCCGGCTGGCCCCACAGCTGCCGCAGGGCTGCGGGCACGCCCTCTTCGCTGGAAAGTCCGGCGGGCTTGTCCAGCACCACGAGGGCTGCATCTTCGTAAAGGATCACAGCTTGCCCTCGTCCACCAGCGCCTTGAGCTTGAGCACCCCCGCGATGGTCTTGCCGTCCTTGATCTCGTTGCGCATGACCATCTCGTAGGCCTTTGCCAGCGGGATGCGGTCGGGCGTCAGGAACTCGTCGTCGTCCAGATGCATCTGGGTCTTGTGCAGCCCGGTGGCCGCCCACATATAAATGACCTCGGTGTCATAGCCCACGGTGGGGTAGAACTCGCCCAGCGGGGTGTAGTGGTCGGCGGTCAGGCCGCACTCTTCGCCCAGCTCCCGCTTGGCGGCCTCGAAGGGGTCTTCGCCCTTTTCCAGCTTGCCGGCGGGCAGCTCCCACAGCTCCTGCTGCATGGCATAGCGGAACTGGCGCACCATGCAGAGGGTGCCGTCCTCAAAATAGGGCACGATGCAGGCTCCGCCGTGGTGGTGGACGACCTCCCGCTGGGCGGTCTCGCCGTTTTCCAGCAGGGCGGTGTCCTTGGTCAGCGTGACCACCCGGCCCTCAAAGAGCACCTCGCTCGTGAGCGTCTTTTCGAAATGTGCAGCATCCATCGTTTTTTGTGCCTGTCCTTCCCTGCGCTCCAAGGCGCATTTTCCTATGGATAAAGTTTACGGCAGAAGCTGTACAAATGTCAATTATAAATTTAGGATTTTGTAAGAAAAACCTCATCATCACTGGATTTTAGGCAATAAAAGCCTCTTGGATGCAGGCAGGGACACATCTGTAAAAAAGAGCTAAAAATTTTCGGGAATTTTTGTTGTGTTTTGCCAGTGGGTTTGCGTTGCCTTTGCCAGCGGAATTTGCTATTATATTAGATGAGCAATAGTGCCTTCATGGGGTTCTCCGGCCCCGGGCAGGGCTATTGCCCTCGATGGGTCTGTGCTTTTGCGGAGTTCTCCGGCTCCGGCAGCGCGCAGCATCCGTCAGTTGAGCAATGCGTTTTTCAAGGAGTTCTCCGGCTCCGGCCAAAGACGTTTGCCCCGCGCAGAAGGTACCAAAATTCTGAATGGAGGAAGAAAAATGCCTAGAGCAAAGCAAACCATGGATGGCAATACCGCTGCCGCTCATGTAGCATATGCCTACACGGACGTGGCTGCTATCTACCCCATTACCCCCTCTTCTCCGATGGCTGACTCTGTGGACCAGTGGTCCGCTGCCGGCCAGAAGAACATCTTCGGCAACCAGGTCAAGGTCGTCGAGATGGAGTCTGAGGCAGGCGCTGCAGGCGCTGTGCACGGCTCTCTGGGTGCAGGTGCTGTTACCACCACCTTCACCGCTTCTCAGGGCCTGCTGCTGATGATCCCCAACATGTACAAGATCGCTGCTGAGCAGCTGCCCTGCGTGTTCGATGTTTCTGCACGTACCGTTGCTACCCAGTCCCTGAACATCTTCGGTGATCACAGCGACGTTATGGCATGCCGCCAGACCGGCTTCGCAATGCTGGTCGAGAGCAGCGTGCAGGAAGTCATGGATCTGTCCCCTGTTGCCCATCTGGCAGCCATCGAGGGCAAGGTCCCCTTCCTGAACTTCTTCGACGGCTTCCGTACTTCTCACGAGTACCAGAAGATCGAGAAGTGGGATTACGCCGACCTGAAGGAAATGTGCAACATGGAGGCTGTCGAGGAGTTCCGTGCCAAGGCTCTGAACCCCGAGCACCCCAAGATGCGCGGCTCCCACGAGAACGGCGACGTGTTCTTCCAGCATCGTGAGGCCTGCAACTCTGTCTACGACGCACTGCCCGCAGTCGTCGAGAAGTACATGGCCAAGATCAACGAGAAGCTGGGCACCAACTACGACCTGTTCAACTACTACGGCGCACCCGATGCCGATCGCGTCATGATCGCTATGGGCTCTGTCTGCGACGTTGCTGACGAGGTCATCGATTACCTGAACGCTAAGGGCGAGAAGGTCGGTATCGTCAAGGTCCGCCTGTACCGTCCTTGGGTGTCCTCCGCTCTGCTGAAGGTCCTGCCCAAGACCGCCAAGAAGGTGGCTGTGCTGGACCGCACCAAGGAGCCCGGCTCTCTGGGCGAGCCCCTGTACCTGGATGTTGCCGCTACCCTGCGTGAGGCTGGCCTGAACGATGTCGTTCTGACCGGCGGCCGTTACGGCCTGGGCAGCAAGGACACTCCCCCGTCCTCCATCTTCGCTCTGTTCAAGGAGCTGGAGAAGGATCAGCCGAAGGAGCGCTTCACCCTCGGCATCACCGATGATGTCACCGGCCTGTCTCTGCCTGAGGTCAAGCCCGCTCCCATCACCGCAGCTGCTGGCACCAAGGAGTGCAAGTTCTGGGGTCTGGGCGGCGACGGTACCGTCGGTGCAAACAAGAACTCCGTCAAGATCATCGGCGACCATACCGACAAGTATGTTCAGGCATACTTCCAGTATGACTCCAAGAAGACCGGCGGCGTGACCATCAGCCACCTGCGTTTCGGCGACAAGCCCATCCGCAGCCCCTACTACATCAACCAGGCTGACTTCGTGGCCTGCCACAACCCCGCTTACATCCACATGGGCATGAAGATGGTCCAGGATGTCAAGCCCGGCGGCGTGTTCATGATCAACTGCCAGTGGAACGATGAGGAGCTGGGCCATCACCTGAACGCTGAGGCCAAGAAGTACATCGCTGACAACAACATCCAGCTGTACACCATCAACGCAATCGATAAGGCAATCGAGATCGGTATGGGCAAGCGCACCAATACCATCCTGCAGTCCGCTTTCTTCAAGCTGGCTGACGTTATGCCCATCGATGACGCCATCAACTTCATGAAGCAGGCAGCTCAGAAGAGCTACGGCAAGAAGGGTCAGGACGTCGTTGAGATGAACTGGAAGGCCATCGATGCCGGTGTTGACGCCATCCACAAGGTTGACGTTCCCGCTTCTTGGTCCAACCCCGAGGCCGATCCCGCTCCGAAGGAGCTGGCTGGCCGTCCGGAGCTGGTCAAGCAGATCCGCGACGTCATGGAGCCCATCGCTCGTATGGACGGCGACAGCCTGCCCGTCTCTGCCTTCGTTGCTAACGCAAACGGCGAGTGGGAGCAGGGTGCTTCCGCTTACGAGAAGCGCGGCACCGCTGTGAACGTCCCCGAGTGGGATGCTTCCAAGTGTGTTGGCTGCAACCAGTGCGCATTCGTGTGCTCTCACGCAACCATCCGTCCCTTCCAGCTGACCGCTGACGAGCTGGCAGCAGCTCCCGCACAGACCAAGAGCCGCGACAACAAGCCCGCAAACGAGTACAAGTTTGTCATGGCTGTGTCTCCTCTGGACTGCATGGGCTGCGGCGAGTGTGTCACCGTCTGCCCCACCAAGGCCATCCAGATGGTTCCTCAGGAGTCTCAGGCCGACCAGCAGGCAGTCTTCGACTACTGCGTCGCCAACATCTCCAAGAAGCCCTCTAAGTTCGCAGACGACACCGTCATCGGCTCTCAGTTCAACCAGCCGCTGCTGGAGTTCTCTGGCTCCTGCGCAGGCTGTGCTGAGACCTCTTACGCACGTCTGATCACCCAGCTGTTCGGCGAGAAGATGTACATCTCCAACGCCACCGGCTGCTCCTCTATCTGGGGCGGTACTGCTTCCATCTCTCCGTACACTGTCAACAAGGACAGCGGCCACGGTCCTGCATGGTGCAACTCCCTGTTCGAGGATAACGCAGAGCACGGTCTGGGCCTGTATCTGGGCCAGAAGACCGTCCGTGAGAACCTGATCAAGCGCATCGCTGAGGTCGCTGGTTCTGACAAGGCTTCTGCTGAGCTGAAGGCTGCCTTTGACGAGTTCATGGCAACCAAGAACAACACCAAGGCAAACGATGCCCCCGCTAAGGCTCTGATCGCTGAGCTGGAGAAGGCTGCTGCCGCTGGCTGCACCGAGTCCGCTGAGATCCTGAAGAGCAAGGAGTTCATCGCCAAGAAGTCCGTCTGGATCTTCGGTGGTGACGGCTGGGCATACGACATCGGCTTCGGCGGTCTGGATCACGTTCTGGCTTCCGGCGAGGATGTCAACGTCATGGTCTTCGATACTGAGATGTACTCCAACACCGGCGGACAGGCTTCCAAGGCTTCCAACATTGGTGAGGTCTGCCAGTTCGCTGCTGCTGGTAAGGAGATCAGCAAGAAGAGCCTGTCCGAGATCGCTATGACCTACGGCTACATCTATGTCGCTCAGATCGCTCTGGGCGCCAACATGAACCAGGCTGTCAAGGCGATCGCTGAGGCTGAGGCTTACCCCGGCCCCTCTCTGATCATCGGCTACGCTCCCTGCGAGCTGCACGGTGTTAAGGGCGGCATGACCAACTGCCAGAACGAGATGAAGAAGGCAGTTGAGGCTGGTTACTGGAACCTGTTCACCTTCAATCCGGCCAACAAGGCTCAGGGCAAGAACCCCTTCACCCTGACCTCCAAGGCTGTGGATGGCGAGAAGTATCAGGCCCTGCTGGCAAACGAGACCCGTTACAGCCGCCTGACCCGCGCCTTCCCGGAGCGTGCAAAGCAGCTCTTCGCTCGCAACGAGCAGGTCGCAAACGACCGTTACGAGCACCTGAGCCGTCTGGTCGAGCTGTACAAGTAAACCAAAGTTCTTTTCCCTCTGGCCGGAACCTGCCGCAGCGGCACCTTAGTCCCGAAAGGGCGGCTGCTCCGTGCTGGCGATTACTGCGCAACGCAGCAGTACGAAACTGCGGCCCCGGCCAGAGCAAAGACGCGGCTTACGCCTACGCAAAGACCAAAGCTTTGTGCCTCAAACTGATTTCGACTCTCTGCCTGCTCCCGAACGCGTCGGGGCGGGCAGAGTCTGAAATACCAAAGCGCCCGCGAGGGTCCTTGAAAGCATACTTCGCGTGTGTCAGGAGCATAAGGTCTGCTCGCAGATACCTTGCTCCGCCTGCTGCATAAGACCTGCTTTGCAGGGATCTTGCCGCAGCCAAAAACGAGATCCGTTTTTAGCGCCCCGCTCACTGGAAACAGTGTCCGAGGCGTATTTTTTATGCCTTTCGATTTTTACACTTTCTTCATAGGTTTTTCATGAAATCCAGCCGAAAAGCTGTTATACTACAGCCATGAGGATTCGGGGCCGCAACCGATTCCTTGTACATGATTCCTCCTCACACCAAAGCAATATCCGAACACAGCGCCCTTTCCGGTGAAGCCGCAAGCACCGGGGAGGGCGTTGTGTGTTTTTGTACGGCAATATTCCGGAAATGGAACGCTTACAGGGTTGACCGGGCATTTTTAAGGAGATATAATAAGCCTGTAAGGCTAAGAAACTTAGTATTTTGAACTTGTGGAGGTGAACGCAGGACAATGGACCCGGATCATAGTCGAAGACGATGGAATGATGCGGCCGGAACGACCGCGAAAGGTGCTGCGTTCGCCTTTTTTGTACGCTGAACAGCGGGATGTCTGCTGTCCGGCTGCCGTACAAAAGGGGCGCAGCTCTGCGCGTGCAGACGGGGCGTGTGCGGCCCTGAGGCTGCGGTGCAGGAGCGGCGCTTTTGCGTTGATGCGGCTGTGTCCTCCTGAGACAGGAAAGAGGAGGAACACGAATGGAAGAAAAAAAGAACAACCCCGAGCGCGAAGCGGACGAAGCCCTTCCGGTGCAGGAGCTGCCTGCCGATATTCCCGCCGAGGTGCGCCAGAAATTGGCCGAAGACCTGAACGAGCAGGCCACCGAAGACCTCAGGCAGGACGTCCGTGAGGCCGAAAAAGAGGAGGCCAACGACGAAGAGGTCAAGGCCAACCCCGAAATGCTCACCAAGAGCCGCCTGCTGAAGCTGCTGATCAAAAAGCAGTACGTCAAGCTGCGCGAGGTCACCGAAGAAGAGCAGCCCGCCGACCTGGCCGAACTGCTGGAAGAGCTGGACGAGAACAACCGTCTGGTGGTGTTCCGCCTGCTGAAAAAGGAAGTGGCCACTGAGGCCTTCGCCTATATGTCCGATGAAGCCCGGGATGACCTGGTCAACGCCTTCTCCGACGTGGAGCTGGTCAGCGCCATTGAGGAGATGAGCCTGGACGATGCTGCTGACCTGCTGGAGGATATGCCTGCAGGCGTGGTCAAGCGGGTGCTGGAGAAATCCTCCAAGCAGACCCGCGAGAGCTTGAACAAACTGCTGAATTACCCCGAGAGCTCGGCCGGCAGCCTGATGACCCCTGAATATGTCCGGCTGAAAAAAGAGATGAATGTCCGGCAGGCGCTGGATGCCATCCGGCGGCAGGGCGAGAACGCCGAGACCGTCTATATCAACTATGTTGTGGAGCGCAACCGCCTGAAGGGTGTTGTCTCTGCCCGTGACCTGCTGCTGGCAGACCCTGATACCCCGCTGGTCGATATTATGGACGACAACGTGGTCACCGTGAAGGTCACCGATGACCAGGAGTTCGTGGCCCGTGAGATGCAGCGCTATGACTTTACCGCAATGCCCGTTGTGGACAACGAGGGCATGTTTGTGGGCATTATCACCATCGATGATGCAATCGATGTTCTGACCGATGAGAGCACCGAGGATATGCAGAAGATGGCCGCCATTCTGCCGGATGACGATGCCACCACCTACTTTGGCACCAGCGTATGGACCCACGCCAAGCAGCGCATTCCCTGGCTGCTGATCCTGATGCTGTCGGCCACCTTCACCGGCATGGTCACCACCCACTACGAGGAGGCCTTTGTGAGCCTGCCCCT
>OIAA01000748.1_pt1 | contig 11255 bp, 10 predicted proteins | sample 1580591 | NCBI WGS metagenome assembly OIAA01 (sample SAMEA3882556, study PRJEB24775) | human gut metagenome | biome: human-associated habitat; feature: intestine environment; material: feces | place: Netherlands | collected 2009/2010
GAAATGTTCAGCTCGCCTTCCACACGCGTACGGAATTCCTTGTCCATGTTGTCGTTGTCCCAGTTGTAGTGGTTGGAGTGGTAATGGCGCATGTAGAAGGAAGGAAGCGTGTTGCTCACATAACCGCGGGCGTAGAAGTTCACCGTATCTTTCCATAGACGGAAGTTCAGGTCCAGATTGGCGTTGACGCGGAACTGCCCGATGGCTTTGTCTACCAACCCCACTTCACCGTTTACGTTGTAGTGCAGCAGTTTGCCTTCGCGCTTGGCGAGTTCGCCACCCAGGAAGATTTCCTGCTCGGTGTAGCGGATGCGGCGCATGTCGGTAAGTGTGTCCGTATTCATCAGGTCGTACCGGCTGAACTTGTGGGAGATATAAGCCGTAAGTCCGGCTTTGGCGTATTTGTTGAAACCTTCCAGCAAGGCTATTCCGAACACGTTCTTTACACTGAATGCCGTGGTGGAGTCGTTGCTGTAATTCTTGTAAAGCTTGTAGTCTTCCGGGAAGAATCCTTCGGGCTCGCTTCCCGAACGGAATTGGTGCCGCGACCGCTCCACTTTCAAGGTATGGATAAAGCTGGTGACGGGGACGAACTCTTCTTCGAAAAGTGAGTCGTTGTCTGCGGTAGAAACAGACGGCAGGCTGTCATTGGCAGCTGCAAGTGTGCTGACCGATTTTGATGCTATGCTGTCGTTTGGCAATGCTATGTCGTTGTTCGAAGCGGATATTTCGGATTCAGAGGACGGGGAGGATGAAGCTTTGGGTACGGACACCGCCGGTTTGCCTTCTTGTGTGCTCCGTATTCTCCGCGTAAAACCAAGACGATAGCGCTGTGTCAGATAGATATAAAAATCCTTGTTGCGGTTGGAACTCTGTTCCAATTTGACCGGGATAGTGGTGGACTCGTACTCTTTCTTTCCTCCGGACATGTTTTCGGGACGGGTGATGTATTGGTCGTCTGCAATACCGCCGTTCTCGTTCATCTTCAGGAAAAAGTTGTTGTAGACTGCTTGTACCTGGTATTTCTCGCCGATATAGCTGCCGAACAGTCCTGCATTGAAGTGCGAGGTGGACTGGTTCTGGTAATAACCGCGCCCGTACAGATAGTCGATGTTGAAGCCAAATGCCAACTGCTTGTTGACGTTGACGGAGAAGTAGGACTTGAAGCGTTCTTCACCGTTCACTTTGTTGCCGGCCTTGTAGTAGGTTAGATTGGTGTAAGGCACGTTGCTGTTGGTGAAAAGCACCTGGTCGGGACGTGTGAAAAAACTGGAGAAGGGAGCCATGAAGATGGTCGGCTCGCTTTCTTCCCGTTCAAAGAACAGGCGTGAAAGGCGTGGAGAGCCTAAATTTCCCAAGTAGTTGTAATGGCCGAACATTCCTTCCACCAGATTGGTGCTCTGGAAGTTGAGGCTGGCTGTGTCGGCAGGTATGATGGTACGGTTGCCCAGTGTCTCACTTAGTTTCCACATGTAAAGCTTGGGTGGAAGACTTTGAATCTCAGTATTGGTACTGTCTTCCAGATTGTCCGGCTGGGTATTCGGGTCAATCTGGTTACCGAACCGGTCGCGATTGTTCATCGGGTTTAAGGTGTTTTGCGCCATAGCCCCCCATATCCCTATAACGGACAGAAATATATATGTCAGTACAATTCGTCTCATAATTAGGCGCAAAGATACAATAAAAAATTATTTGCTTACTGAATTCAGCCTTTTTTGCTTCTTTTAAACTGTCTTGTTTTCTGTTTTGTTCTATACTGCTTCCGGTTCTCTGCCCTTGAATCCATACTTTTTCCGGCTTGAAATGAAATAAGCCCTTGCAATAAATCAATATCACAAGGGCTTATCCGTTTTCCTTTATCTCTTATTCTGGCGTAAAGTTCCTCCTCTTATGGGGAGTGGCTTTACATAGCCTTTCATTTCATTTCCTGAATAAGTTCCATTCCTTTCTTGATAGCTTCTTCGTTCATCGGTATCAAGTGGTGGTGGCGTTCGGGCAGTGTCTTCTTCAATCCTCTGAGTACACTGTCCAGTGTAACCATCGGCTTGATTTTCAATAATCCACCCAATACAATCATGTTGAATGCCTTGGCGTTGTTCATTTCATTGGCGGCATCCATGGCGTTGATGCGGTAAACGTGGATGTCCTTACGCGTCGGCGGGTTGATGATGCCGTAACCGTCGTAGATAAGTACGCCTCCGGGTTTTACCTTGCTTTCGAATTTCTCCAGTGACGGCTGGTTCAGGATGATGGCGGCATCGTACTTGCTTAAGATGGGTGAGGATATTTTCTTGTCACTTACGATGACTGTTACGTTGGCTGTACCACCACGTTGTTCCGGTCCGTAAGCCGGCATCCAAGTCACCTCTTTGCCTTCCATCAATCCGGAATATGCCAAAATCTTTCCCATGGACAATACACCTTGTCCACCGAAGCCTGCTATAATGATTTCTTCTTTCATTGTTCTTCTGTCTTTAGCATGATTATTTATCTTTCAGGTCGCCCAGCGGATAGAAGGGGAACATGTTCTCTACCATCCATTCATTGGATTTCGCAGGAGACATCTTCCAGCCGGAGTTACAGGTGGAAACGATTTCCACAAGGTTGGAACCTTTGCCTGCCATAGAGTTCTCGAATGCTTTGCGGATAGCCTTTTTCGCTTTGCGGATGGCGGGAACGGACTGTACGCTTTGGCGTGTCACGTAAGCGGTTCCTTCCAATTGTGCAGCAATATCGGCCATCTTCAGCGGATAGCCGTGCAGATGCACGTCACGTCCGTAAGGGCTGGTCGATGTCTTCATGCCTACAAGGGTAGTGGGAGCCATTTGTCCCCCGGTCATACCATAGATGGCATTGTTGATGAAGATGATGGTGATGTTTTCGCCGCGGTTCAAGGCGTGGATGGTTTCGGCAGTACCGATACAAGCCAGGTCGCCGTCTCCTTGGTAAGTGAACACCAGGCGGTCTGGCCAAAGGCGCTTGATGGCAGTGGCAAGTGCGGGCGCACGTCCATGGGCGGCTTCCTGCCAGTCGATGTCTATATAATTATAGATGAACACGGCACATCCCACGGGGGAGATGCCTATTGCTTTGTCTTCCAGTCCCATTTCTTCGATAACTTCGGCTACGAGTTTATGAACTACGCCGTGACTGCATCCCGGGCAGTAGTGCATGGGATTATCGTTCATCAGAGTCGGTTTTTTATAAACCAGATTCTCAGGCTTGATAATATCTTCTTTTGTCATAATCACTTCTCCTATCTGTTGGTGAACCGTATGAAAAACTCCATCAACTTGACGAATATCGCCGCGCCGCAGACGTAGATGAACAGCTTGAAGTCATCTTTTGCAGCAAAATATATAATGATAGCTGCCAGGGCAAGTACCATGAAGAGAATGTTCAGTACGTTTCTTATTTTATCAGGATTCATTTCTTAATCAGTTTTTCTTTCAATGCATCTACTATCTCATCCGGATCGGGAACAATGCCGCCGAGGCGTCCGAAATGTTCCACTTTCACTTTACCGTTCACGGCAAGGCGGACATCTTCCACCATCTGTCCGGCATTCAATTCTGTAACGAGCATACCTTTCACCTTGTCGGCATACGCGGCAATGGCTTTGGTCGGGAACGGCCACAACGTGATGGGGCGGAGCATACCTACCTTGATTCCTTCTTCGCGTGCCAGCTCCATTGCTTTCTGTCCGATGCGTGCCATAGAGCCGAAGGCTACAATCAGGTAGTCGGCATCATCGCAATGAATTTCCTCGAAGCGAACCTCATTCTCTTCTATCTGCTTGTATTTGGCCTGGAAACGGATGTTGTTCTTTTCCATTTCTTCCGGTTTCAGTTCCAATGAGGTGATGACGTTGGGTTTGCGGCCATTGGTTCTGCCGGTAGTGGCCCATGGGCATTGTTCGATGACTTCCGCATCGGTGCGGCGTGGCTTTTGTACCGGGAGCACCACTTTTTCCATCATCTGGCCGATGACACCGTCGGCAAGGATAATTGCCGGATTACGGTATTTGAAGGCAAGTTCGAATGCCAGTCCTACGAAATCTGCCATTTCTTGTACGGAAGCCGGAGCAAGGGCAATCAGACGATAGTCACCGTGGCCGCCTCCTTTTACTGTCTGGAAATAGTCGGCCTGGCTCGGTTGGATGGTTCCCAGACCGGGACCGCCGCGCATAACGTTTACAATCAAGCAAGGCAGCTCGGCACCTGCCAGATAAGAGATACCTTCCTGCTTTAGGCTGACACCGGGGCTGGAGGAGGAGGTCATGACCATTTTACCACTTCCGGCACCGCCGTACACCATATTAATAGCTGCCACTTCACTTTCTGCCTGTAGCACCACCATACCGGTAGTTTCCCAGGGTTTCAGTTCGGCAAGAGTTTCCAATACCTCCGATTGCGGAGTAATGGGATATCCGAAGTAACCGTCTGCACCGCAACGGATGGCTGCGTGGGCGATGGCTTCGTTTCCTTTCATTAATACAACTTCTTCTGCCATATTCTACTGATTTACAGATTTATTCTACTTTTATTTTATATACTGAGATACATCCGTCCGGACATACTGTGGCGCACGAGGCGCAGCCGTTACAAGTATCTTCCAATATCTGGTGGGCATAGTTATACCCTTTCACATTCACCTCCTTGGTGAGGGCTATTACGTTGAGCGGACACGCTACCACACACAAGTTGCAGCCTTTGCAACGTTCGGTGTCTACTACGATTGCTCCTTTGATTTTTGCCATAATTTACGTTCTTTATTTATTGATTGTACATATCCTTGTTGTAGAAGTTCAGGATGTCCATAGCCATTTGATAGGCATGTTGTGCCGGGCTTTCGGGGTTCAGGTCGATGGCATACTGATAGTTGTTCAGTGCTTGTTGCCAGTTGCCTTGTTTCCGATAGGCATTTCCCCGCAGGTAGTAAGCTTCGTCTTTGCCGGGAAAGTCTGTTTGCAGTATTTCGTCAAGCTGCTGGATGGCTTGCTCTACATTTCCCTGGTTGATAAGCTCTTTTATGGTATTCAGTCGTTCCATATCTAAAAAATATCCGGGTTATCGAACCACAAAGATAGTTTTTATTTGAAGACAATGAGCATCTTCACTGTGAAAAATAAGAAAAAGGGGCAAATAAAAAGCCCGAAGTTTCTCACGATTCTATCAGAATGTCAGAGCTTCGGGCGGATATCATAAAGAATGTGATTCTACTGCTTTACAAGTGTACCGGTATCTTGTCCACTCTTCGTTGGTGGCGTCCGCCTTCGAATGGTGTACTGAAGAATTCCCTCATAATCATGTCGGCTTCTTCGGTACTGATGAATCGCCCTGGCATGACAAGCACATTGGCATCATTGTGCTGGCGTGCCAAATGGGCTATTTCTGCCGTCCAGCAGAGGGCTGCGCGGATACCCTGATGCTTGTTCAGCGTTATGCTGATACCTTCACCGCTTCCGCAGATGGCAATTCCCGGATAGCACTCTCCGGCTTCAACGGCCAGTGCCAAAGGATGTGCAAAGTCGGGATAGTCGCAACTCTCGGTTGAGTAGGTCCCGAAGTCCTTGTAAGCCCAGCCTTTGGCTTCCAACCAGCCGCGAACATATTCCTTCAATTCGAAGCCTGCATGGTCGGAACAGATTCCTATTGTTTTCATGATGGTCAGTTAATATACCAATGTGCCAATGTGCTGATGCCTGCAGCTTGTAGGGCGCGGGCAATCAGCACATCAGCACATTGGATAATGATTATAACATTGCTTTTACTTGTTTGTAAACGTTCTCTGCGGTGAAACCGAGCTTTTCGTCCAGCACTTTATAAGGTGCCGAGAATCCGAATGATTCCAATCCCCATACTTTACCGCGGGGACCTACCAGCCCTTGCAGTGTGACGGGCAGACCGGCTGTCAGGCCGAATACCTTGGCACCACACGGGATAATGCCTTCTTGATATCCCGGAGCTTGGCTACGGAACAGACCTTCGGAAGGAACGGACACGATACGCACCTTGATGCCATCCTTGCGCAGCAATTCAGTACCGGCTACCAATGTGGCAACTTCCGAGCCTGAAGCAACGAGGATTATATTTGGATTTTCATCGGAGCCGGCTACAATATAAGCGCCTTTGGCAGCTTGTTCGTAATCGTTGCCTTCGGGCAGGTTGGCGATGTTCTGGCGGGAGAAAATCAAACCGGTTGGGGTTGTGGTATTTTCCATTGCCAGTTTCCATGCCACAGTTGTTTCTTCTGCATCTGCCGGGCGGAGTACCAACATGGAATTATGTCCCTTGTGGTTTTTCAGTTTTTCCATCAGGCGGATTTGGGCTTCCTGCTCTACCGGTTCATGGGTAGGACCGTCTTCACCTACACGGAAGGCATCGTGTGTCCAGATGAACTTCACGGGAACTTCCATCAGGGCTGCCATACGTACGGCAGGTTTCATGTAGTCGGAGAATACGAAGAAAGTTCCGCAAGCGGGGATTACACCGCCATGCAGTGCCATACCGATACAGCAACATGCCATAGTCAGCTCGGCAACACCGGCCTGGAAGAATGCACCGCTGAAGTCACCTTTCTTGAAGGCATGTGTTTTCTTGAGGAATCCGTCTGTCTTGTCGGAATTGGAAAGGTCGGCAGAAGCAACAATCATATTTTCTACTTGAGTGGCGAGAGCACTGAGCACAGTGGCAGATGCTGCGCGGGTGGCAACGCCTGCTTTCTGTTCGATGGCGGCCCAATTCACTTCGGGAACCTTGCCGGAGAAGAACATTTCCAGTTTGGCAGCCTTTTCCGGATTGGCTTTTGCCCATGCGGCTTTGGCTGCATACTTTTCAGCCATGATTTTCTTCAGCTCAGTTGCACGCTTGGCATATAGTTCGGCCACTTCGGGGAAGATGACAAACGGATTTGTCGGGTCACCACCCAAATTCTTGATAGTGTTTATATAAGCGTCGCCGCCCAGAGGAGCACCGTGCGTGGCACAATCAGCCTCGTAGCTGCTGCCGTCTGCCTTGCGGGCACCTTTACCCATTACGGTATGGCCGATAATCAGCGTCGGACACTCTTTCTCAGCTTTGGCTTCGTTCAGTGCACCGCGGATGGCATCGGGATCGTTACCATTGATTTTAATGACTTTCCAGCCCCAAGCTTCGTATTTCTTGCCGGTATCTTCGATGGTCACATCCTTTGTCTCGGTAGAAAGCTGAATGTCGTTGGCATCATAGAACATGATGAGATTATCCAACCCTAATGCTCCGGCGATACGGCCTGAGCCTTGGGAGATTTCTTCCTGGATGCCACCGTCAGAAATATAAGCGTAGATGGTCTGTGGCATTACTTCTTCGAAACGTGCCTTCATGAACTTGGCTGCGATGGCTGCACCGACTGCAAATGTGTGTCCCTGGCCGAGCGGTCCGGAAGTGTTTTCGATGCCGCGCATGATGTCACGTTCGGGATGTCCCGGAGTAGGGCTTCCCCATTGGCGGAACTCTTTCAGTTCGTCCAGCGTGAACTTGCCGGTCAGGGCCAATGTAGAGTAAAGCATCGGTGACATGTGTCCCGGGTCGAGGAAGAAACGGTCACGACCTTCCCAAGCCGGATTTTCAGGGTCATATACCAGGAACTCTGAGAAGAGTACATTTACAAAGTCAGCACCACCCATGGCACCGCCCGGATGCCCGGAGTTGGCTTTCTCAACCATGGATGCAGCAAGGATACGGATATTGTCCGCCGCACGGTTCATAAGTTTGTTGTCGTTCATATTGAATCTAATTTATTTTGAATATTATCAATAGGTTATTTGGTCCTTGTAGGTTTTCCAAGGGCAAAGATAACTCTTTATGCGTAATTCACAACACTCGAAGAGTGTCTTTTTTATCAGTATTACTGCCTTTTTGCTGCTAAAATGATACTAAACGTATTTAGCTGATTTTGTGCGGTGCACGGTAGTTTTACTGTAACTCAATAGTAACGATTGATTTGGCCGGAAGTTTAATCTTGAGAATATCTTTATTGATTTTTACCTCTTTGAACGGAACGGGTTTCACATTGTCGGGATTTTCAAATGAATTGTAGTCCGTCAGATTGGTGGAAGTCAATATTTCACCAACTGCTTTCTTGGCTTTCGTTCCAGACAGATTGATGGTCACTTCCTGTGCATTGTCTGCATCTACGTTGGACATGGAAATGTGTATCTTGCCGTTTGGGTCTTTGGAGGCGGTAGCGCTGACCATTGGTATTCTGCGGTTGTCGCGTACATCCATCATGTCGCAGTTCAGCTCAAGAGGAATGTAGGTGGCATCCTGGTGTACATTGTACATTTTGAATACATAATAAGTGGGGGTGAGTACCATGTTTTTTCCGCTGGTCAGAATCATGGATTGCAATACATTGACGATTTGGGCAATGTTTGCCATTTTCAGACGGTCGGTATATTTATGGAAGATGTCGAAGCTGAGGGAGGCGACAAAAGCATCACGCAATGTATTCTGCTGGTACAGATGTCCGGGATTGGTACCCGGTTCAGTGTCCCACCAGGTTCCCCATTCGTCAAGCATAAGAGCCACGTTCTTTTGAGGGTCGTATTCATCCATAATGGTGCAATGCTTCTTGATGACATCTTCTATTTCGCGGCATTTGCCCAGTGTCCAGTAATAGTCGTCTTTACTGAATTGGGTGGCGGCGCCTTTACTGCCGTTCCATCCGCTGACGGTATAGTAGTGCAAGGAAAGACCGTGCATACGGCCGCCTACGCGGTCCATCAGCACTTTGGTCCAGTTATAGTCGTAGTCGCTGGCACCGCTGGCTATCTTGAAAAGGCTATTGCCGTCATAGTTGCGGCAGTAGGTGGAGTAGCGGCGGTAGAGGTCGGCATAATATTCGGGACGCATGCTTCCACCGCAACCCCAGCTTTCGTTACCCACACCGAGGTATTTTACTTTCCAGGCTTTGTCGCGACCGTTCTGGCGGCGCAGGCGTGCCATGGGGGAGTCTCCTTCGGAGGTCATGTATTCCACCCATTTGGCAAGTTCTTCTACGGTACCACTGCCTACGTTTCCACTGATATAGGGCTCACATCCCAGCATTTCGCAGAGATTGAGGAACTCATGGGTTCCGAAACTGTTGTCTTCGATAGTGCCTCCCCAGTTGTTGTTCACCATTTTGGGGCGGTTTTCTTTAGGGCCGATACCGTCCATCCAGTGGTATTCATCGGCAAAGCAGCCTCCCGGCCAGCGAAGGACGGGTACACGGAGCTCCTTCAGTGCATTGAATACGTCGGTGCGATAACCGTTGATGTTGGGAATATCGGAGTTTTCACCTACCCAAAGTCCACCATAGATACAAGTTCCCAAATGCTCTGCAAATTGGCCGTAGATTTCTTTGGGAATGATTTGCCCGCTCTGGTCTGTGTGTAAAGTGATAGTGGCACTTTTCTGTGCGAAGAGTGACAACGAGGTGGAGAGAAATATGCTACTGATAAATAACTTTGTGTTCATAGTTTTTTAGTGTTATTAAATACTTAGTTCTTGAATCTTACTGCTGCTTCTTCGATGGGCAAACCAGCTTTATAGCTTTCGATGTAGGTGTTGAATCCGCTTACATCTTCGGCTGTCGGTGAGATTTCAATACCGGCATTTCCGGTGAATACATGCTTGTCCAGGAAGTCGGCAAGGGATTGGTCGTTTCCGTTGTTTGCAAGGTAGGAAGCGAGGAGGGCAATACCCCAGGCACCACCTTCACCGGCTGTTTCCATCACGGAAATAGGCGAGTTGATGGCTGCAGCAAGTATTCTTTGGCCTACTCCCTTTGTTCTGAATAATCCTCCGTGACCAGTAATTCTGTCCACTTTGATTTTTTCTTCGTTGAACAGGATGTCGTTACCAATCTTGAGTACTCCTACCGAAGCATACAAGTGAGTCCGCATAAAGTTTGCCAGGTTGAACTTGTCATTTGCCGAACGTACAAACAAAGGTCTTCCATCAGCAAATCCTGTTACAGGTTCGCCTGAAATATAATTGTATGAAAGCAAACCTCCGCAATCGGTATCACCGGTGAGCGCAATATTGTAAAGTTTGCTATAGATTTCATCCATATTTACAGGTATGCCCAGAAGCTCCTGATATTCCTTGAACAGGTTGACCCATGCGTTAAGATCCGAAGTACAGTTGTTGGAATGTGCCATGGCAACCGGATCTCCTGCCGGAGTGGTAACCATGTCGATTTCTTTATACGGTCTGGAGAGTTCTTTTTCCAGAACGATCATGGCAAATACAGAAGTTCCTGCGGAAACGTTACCTGTACGAACTGCAACACTGTTTGTGGCAACCATACCGGTTCCTGCGTCTCCCTCAGGCGGACACATCGGGATTCCAGCTTTCAGCTTTCCACTTACATCCAGAAGCTTTGCGCCTTCCTCAGTAAGAACTCCTGCATCCTGACCTGCCACCAGAGCTTTCGGCATAATATCGCGAAGCTTCCATGGGAAACCATAAGGCGCAACCAGTTCATCGAACTTCTGAACCATCTCCTCGTTATAGTCCTTCGTTTCACTGTCGATTGGGAACATACCTGCCGCATCACCGATACCAAGAACTCTTTTTCCGGTGAGTTTCCAGTGCACATAGGCTTCCAGAGTGGTGATATAATCGATATCTTTTACATGCTCCTCACCGTTAAGGATCGCCTGATACAGGTGTGCGATGCTCCATCTCTGAGGGATATTGTAATGGAAAAGCTCTGCCAGCTTCTCAGAGGCTTCTCCTGTGATGTTGTTTCTCCAGGTACGGAACGGGACCATCAGCTCTCCCTCTTTATTAAACGGCATATAGCCATGCATCATGGCACTGACACCAAACGCACCTACGCTTGTAAGCTCCACTCCATATTTTTTCTGAACATCTTCTGCCATATCCTGGTAACTGCCCTGGAGACCCTTCCAGATCTCCTCCAGGCTGTATGTCCAGATACCATCTACATACTGGTTCTCCCATTCATAGGCTCCGGATGCGATGGGCTGGTTCTTATCGTCCACCAGAACTGCCTTGATCCTTGTGGAACCAAACTCAATACCAAGAGCCGTACGATTCTCAAGAATTGCTGTTTTTGCCTCATTTACTCCCATTGTAAAAAACCTCCCGTATTATTTGCTGAAATACATGCTGTTCCATCTCAGCTCATTCTGCAGATTCCGGATCGTTGTATCGCCATCAATATAAACCGCTTCAATACCCATAGCTGCTGCCCAGTCACCC
>OIAA01000749.1_pt1 | contig 11250 bp, 10 predicted proteins | sample 1580591 | NCBI WGS metagenome assembly OIAA01 (sample SAMEA3882556, study PRJEB24775) | human gut metagenome | biome: human-associated habitat; feature: intestine environment; material: feces | place: Netherlands | collected 2009/2010
CGGCCAAAAGGCTGGAGTGCCGGTCCGTATCGCCCACTCGCATTCCACGATGGGCAAGGGCGAGTTTGCCAAGAACCTGATGAAGCTTGCACTGCGTCCGCTCTCGAACCTTTACCCTACAGAATGTTTCGCATGCAGTGAATACGCCGGAAAATGGCTGTTCGGCAGAGACGCTGACTTCACAGTGATTCCCAACGCCATCGAACTGGAGAAGTTCCATTTCGACCCAGTCCTTCGCCAGGAAACCCGCAAGGAACTCGGCATAGCCGATGGTATGTTCCTGATTGGCCATGTGGGTCGTTTCATGCCGCAGAAGAATCAGGCTTTCCTTGTCGACGTTCTCGCCGAGCTCCTTCCCCAGAAGCCGGACACGATACTCGCGTTCGTTGGTGACGGTCCAGACAGACCAGACGTACAGCAGCACGCCCAAGAACTCGGCATTGGTGACCACATTCTGTTCTTGGGCCAGCGCACGGACGTCAACCACCTTTACCAGGCGTTCGATGCTTTCTGTCTGCCGAGCCGTTATGAAGGTCTCGGCATGGTCGCCATCGAAGCCCAGGTCACCGGATGCCCCTGTGTCCTCAGCGATCAGGTTCCGCACGAAGCCGATATTTCCAGAAAAACATCTTTCATAAGCTTGGAAAATAAATCTTCTTGGATTTCAACTGTACTCAACATTTCCTCGCAAACAGCGAATCGGCAGATTGAAACATCAAACACATGTGCTGAAAAATATGACATTTCAGCCAGTGCGAATCGTCTGACCTCTCTGTACGTAAGCAGTGCGGAAAGCGCGAATGGATGGGAGGAAACGCTGTGAATCCTCGCGTTGCTGTAATCACTTCAGGCTATTTGCCAGTACCGAATGTTCTCGGCGGAGCTGTCGAAGCATTGGACATGATGATGGTTCAGGAGAATGAGAAGACTCCGAATTTTGATTTCACTGTTTTTTCTTCTTGGGCACCCGGCGTAGATCAGATCGTGGGTGAAGGTAATTTCAAGTATACTGATTTCTGCTTTATCAAGACGCCATTGCTGGTTCGCGCGGCGGATCGTTGCATTTATTGGGCAGCCAAGCATGTGCTCCACAAAAAGAAGCTCATGAGCTATCGGTATATTGCGCAACGCCTGTGGTATATCAACAAGGTTTCCAAGAAGCTCGCACAGCCCGCAAAGAATGGCGGCCCAGCTTTCGACAAGATAATGATCGAAAACCACGCAACATTGTTCATGACCATGCAGAAGCACGGTAATTCCGAGCGATATGCGGGAAAAGTGTATTACCACCTGCATAACGAAGTTCTTAATGATTTCGGCTGCATTAAAGAGATTTCCAAAGTCAAAAAAGTACTTGGAGTTTCCAAATATATTGTTGGCACGCTTGACACGTATTTAAGAGAGCATGGTGAGCCTGGTCTGCGCGAAGATCAGAAAGCTGTATGGCGTAATGGCGTCGACACAAGCCGGTTTGGTTCGGAGGAGGCTAATAGCAAGGCGATTGAATTTCGAAAGAAATTCAATATAGCCGAGAATGATATTGTTTTCCTGTTTTCCGGGCGTCTTACTCCGGAAAAAGGCGCTGAAGAACTATTGAAAGCGTTTACTGAAGTAGCGCAGAAAGTTCCCAATGCCAAGCTGGTTGTTGCCGGAGCTTTCTTCTTTAATTCGAATATCGTGAGTCCATTTGAACAGAAACTTCGCGATTTAGCTTCAAATCCTGTTGTGAAGGATCGAATCATCTTCACTGGCTTTGTGAATTACGAAGATATGCCAGCTATTTATGCCATGGCCGATATATGCGTATTGCCGTCAATTTGGGACGATCCAGCACCCCTCGCGGTAATCGAAAGCTTGGTTTCTGGTAAGCCGCTCATCACCACTCGTTCCGGAGGCATCCCCGAATACGCCGATGGGCAGTCAGCCATCATCCTTGAGCGTGGCGATCAACTTGTTGACCAGCTTGCTGATGCTATGACAAAGATTGCTCGAGACTCCGACGAACGTGATGCCATGGGCGCGCATAAAACAGCATTACGTTCCGAATTCAATAAAGAAACATACATGGCACAATTAGCCATTCGTCTGAGGTGACTACGTGGGTAAGTACAAGAATCTGCTAGTCAATGTCGGCATCTTCGGACTCAGCGCAGTAGCCACCAAACTGATGGCATTCATACTGATGCCGTTGTATACCCTGTACCTATCTACAGAGGAATACGGCATCATGGACATGGCTACCATCATGGTGACCACATTATTCCCTGTACTAACTCTGCTCATCAGCGAGGGCATGCTCCGTTTTACGCTTGATGATAAGTCAAAAGCCGCGTTTTATATTACCGAAACCATGCTGGTCATGTTGGCAAGCTGTGTGCTTTTGGCAATTATTCTGCCAGTATTTGATTTGCCTATTTTTGGTGGATTAGGTAGATATAAAATTTGGTTCTTGTTGTCCTATGCGGCGTTGTGTTTTCCCTCTGTGATGGGTACTGTCGCTAGGGCTATGGATCAGATGAAACTCATTGCTTACGCCTCAATATTGTCTGCGCTTATTATGGGCGTGCTTGCTTATGCGTTGATTGCCGGAATGAATCTCGGTCTTATGGGGTATTTCTACTCTTATATCGTAGGCAATGGTTCAGCGATCCTGGTATATCTTTTCGCCGGTAAGCAGTATCAGTTTATCGATTTTACAGTATGGCGAAACAACGCGTCTCTTCGTAAGCAGCTTTGGTGCTACTCGCTGCCATTGGCTCCGAATTCATTGTGCAACCAGATTCAGACGACGGTTAGTCGTTTCATTATTACAGGTGTACTGGGTATTTCCGCTTCTGGTTTGTATGCTGCAGCTTCAAAGATTCCTAATTTGCTTAATGTGCTTCAACAGATTGTTCAACAGGCTTGGCAGCTTTCCGCGTTCCAAGAGTTTAAGAGCTCTGGGCTCAAGCATTTCTATGATGTAATCTGGCGTGTGTACCATGCCCTGATGTCGGTAGGAAGCGCATTGGTAATCACACTCTCTCCGTTCATCGCTAGGGTGCTTATGCAGCGCCAGTTTTACTCGGCATGGCCTCTTATATCCATTCTTGTGCTTGCCTTTTATCTTAGTGCTATCAACAACTTTCTTGGCACGATTTATCAGGCTTATATGCGTACAAAGCCGTTACTTGTGGCAACAGTTGTGGGAGCCGTAGCATGCCTCGCATTTACCGCTGTCCTCGTACATGACTGGGGTATTTCAGCTGCTGCATTCGGCGTGTTTGTCGGTAGCTTGGTGATTTTCGTGGTTCGTGTGATTGATGTGCGTCGTCTGATGTCCATCAATATGAGGCCGATTCCTACGGCCATTACCATGACGCTGCTTACTGTCCAGTCCTTGGTAACCTCGAATCAATGTAACCATTGTCTATTCTGGTCATCGATTTGTCTGTTGCTTATTGCATTCGTGCAATGTTATGAACTTAAGCCTCTTATTACTCTGATATTCACAAGGAGGAAGTACACAGCATGAGTACTAATCCATCTGCCATGCCTGAGAAAACCCGAACTGAAGATCTCCCCCTGATTTCAGTGATTGTTCCTGTGTACAAGGTTGAGCGCTATCTTGACCGTTGTATACAGTCAATCGTCGACCAGACGTATCGAAATTTGGAAATCATTCTGGTCGATGATGGCTCTCCGGACGCTTGCCCTGATATGTGTGATGCTTGGGCGGCAAGAGATTGCAGGATCCGTGTCATTCATCAGGAGAACCGAGGATTAGGTGCCGCTCGAAATAGCGGAATCAGAATCAGCACCGGAGAGCTTATCGGTTTCGTTGATTCTGATGATTGGTTAGAACCGACTATGTATGAAGTCCTATATCGTTCTCTCACCAAAGAAAACGCTGATACCTCCATGATCACCGGTGTCTTGGAATATCCTAACGGACGACAAATATATCTTTATCATCCTGATTTACATCTGGTAATGACCACTTCGGAATCCTTTAAATACATTAATCTGCCAGGTTATTCGACAATCTCTGCTTGGAGCAAGCTCATCAAACGTTCCACTCTAGGAAATATTCGTTTCCCGGAAGGGTGCACTGGCGAAGATTGGCAATTCACCTACGATATACTTGCAGCGAGCGTACGAACTACTTTTGATTCAACGCCGCAGTACCATTATCGACAAGTTGCGGGAAGCCTTTCTAACACGAGCACAAATTTCAATTTTGCTGGTTACGAAGCTACCAAAAACATGGTGAAACTGGTACATCAAAAATTCCCCGAACAGCTTCCTTTTGCGTTGTATGGACAAATGAGAAGTATGGTGAGCCTTTATGATCAGGCTCTTGTCACGGGGCATGCTAAAGAACAGCAATGGCGAGATTTCGCAGAAGACACTCGCACTTTCGTCAATCAAAACATGAAAGCTGTTACTGAATCCGTGACGCTCCCTCGTGGGCGTCGCCTGCAGCTCAAACTCATGGCCATCTCTCCAACGCTTTATGGCGTGTTTTTCTTACTTCATAAACGTATTCATCCGGAACGGAGCAAGTGAAAAATGAGCATTAAACAACTTGCGATGCGGTTAGTTTATGGCCACAAGGCTTCATCGGAGCAATACATATCATGGCTCCGAAGCCAGGGAGTACACGTGGGACAGCATGTGCATCTATATACGCCATGGTCCATCAGAATCGATACTCAGAGACCTTGGATGATTGAAATCGGCGATAACGTACATATCACCGCAGATTGCTCTATTTTGCAGCATGACTATAGCTGGGCAGTAATACAACGCCTTACGGGTGAAGTGCTGGGATCATGCGGAACGGTTCGTATTGGCAATAATGTTTTTGTCGGTCAGAAGTCGTTGATTCTCAAAGGAGCTGAGATCGGAGACAACACCATCATCGGAGCTGGCAGCGTGGTGACAGGCCGTTTGGATGGGAACGCTGTATATGCCGGTGCTCCGGCAAAGAAAATCTCTTCCTTGGAAGCGTATATCGACAAACGCCGCAAACTTCAATTAAATGAAGCCGTGTTATTAGTACGTGAGTACGAGCAGACATATGGAAAGCGGCCGCCAAAAAAGCTACTTCGGGAATTCTTCTGGCTGTTTGAGCCTAGGAACACTCAGCTGGATGAGGTATTCCAAAAGGTTTTCCAGCTTGATAACAATACCGAACGTTCACAGCAAGCGTTTGTTCAAAGCGAACCTATGTTTAGCAGCTATGAGGCATTCCTCAAATACGTTGAATCAAATTCTTAACAGCTAGCACAGAGAAAGAGGCTTCTATGAAAGACTCAATTACTTCTTACACCATTACCTGCAGCAGACCAACTAATTATGGCGCTGTTCTGCAAACTTACGGCTTGAACACCGCTCTACGCAAGATGGGTGTGGACGCCAAGGTGCTGGATTACAACCCCAAATACTACTACACGTCTACGCGGCCGCTGCCTATTCGCATGCTTCGCGCCATCGTACGCTTCCCTGATTTGGTCAAGGGGCGCAAAGTGTTCGGCAAATTCCTTGAGGACTACATACCTATGAGCGCCAAAACTTACCGTACGCTTGCCGAGATTGAGGCTGACACCCCCCAATCCGACGTCTATATTTGTGGCAGCGACCAAATTTGGAACTGTAAGAACAAGCTTAATGGTAAAGATGATGCGTTCTTCCTGTCATTTGCGCCTGCGGGCGCTCGCAAAGTAGCGTATGCTGCCAGCATTGCCATGCCTGAAATTCCTGACGATCAGAAGGATCGTTATCGTAGACTGATTTCCGATTTCGATGCCGTGTCTGTGCGCGAACCGTCGTCGGTGCCCATGCTTGAAGATCTCGGCATTAGTAATGTTCAATCCGTCATTGACCCAGTATTTCTGCTTGAGAAGGATGATTGGAACGTAATCGCCGATGCCAGCGATTTCACTCCTACTGAAGATTACGTACTGGTGTATGGCTATAACCGCCAGAAAGATGTATACGCTTATGCACGTCGGCTTGCCAAGAAGCTAGGCGTGAAAGTCTATACCATCGGTACTGCCATCGAAGATTACACACTTGATCAGGACCGTTATTTTTGGAATGCTTCTCCTAACACTTTTGTGAACCTGATTCGCAATGCGAAAGCCGTGGTGACAAATTCATTCCATGGCACCGTGTTCTCTATTGTGTACAACAAACCATTCCACTTCTTTACAGTTAAGCAGACCACAAATTCACGCATGCTCGACCTGCTGGATTCGCTGGCGTTAAAAGACAGACATGTTACCAGTGGCGACCTGCTGAGCAACCACATCGACTATACGCAGCCGAATACTCTACTCGCTTCATTACGTAAACAGTCATTAGCTTATTTACACAGCAGCGTATCGGAACCACTAAATCAGCATTAATCAAGAGTCCAAAGGAATGTCATTATGAATTGGAAGAGCACTGTAGAACAGTGGATGCCAAAACCGCTTATCGCTCCTCTCAAGAATCTGCGTCAAAGCATTCATCTATATCAAGATTCGTGGGCACAAGCCAAGCGGTTTAATCGTAGCTACTCTCGCATTATGCCCCATGAACGAGTAAGAATCGAGACACGAGTGATGTTTCTCAGCCATCAAATTGAAAAGGGTCTGAGCCATCACAATTTTCGCTATGGGTTTGGGAAAAAAGTTTTTAACGAGCTTCCGACCCTGCTTACACGTCTGGAACAAGCAGATCTGAATTTCGCTAATAACACTGTGTACAAAGAAAGTCTTGCTGCGCTTCATGAGTACATGCAGCGTCATCTCGATGCGGAGAAAGATATTTCTTGGCAGCAATCGTTATTCACTACAGATCAGTGGCAACACATTATGAATGCCGAATCAAACGATGGTGGAAGCATTTCTATCCGTAAAAGTGACAAGCTCAATAACAAAGATCTTTCCTTTGCTGCGTTAAGTGAAAATAGACATTCAGTTCGTGAATTTGCTGATGAGCCGGTATCCCTAGACGAACTTAACCAGGCAATTCAGATGGCCATGCGCACTCCATCAGTGTGTAACAGGCAACCCACCAGAGTGCATGTCATTCTCGACAAGGAAGTTATCGCACAGGCATTGCACATTCAAGGTGGTGTTAATGGATATCCAGCCCCTCCCGCATTGCTGATGATTACTTCTGACTTGCGCGCGTTTATGACATCTTACGAGCGCAATGAGGGATATACCGACGGCGGCCTGTTCGGAATGTCACTACTATTATCTTTTGAATCTTTGGGAATTGGAGCTTGTCCGCTCAATACCATGTTTACGGCAACTGCAGAAAAGAAAACCCGCAAACTTTTGCATTTGCCTGATAACGAAGTACCCGTCATGTATATCGAAGTTGGACATTTCTTGGACGAAACACGTACCTGTCGGTCCACTCGATTCCAAGGCTCAGATATTACCTCGGTCTTGCAGTAACCACAGACTGATATTCCCGTTCGCGTACTTGCATCTGCGCGATCAGATACAGTCGCATAATCAGCAAGGAGTCTTCCATGGACGCACTCTATGTTTTCGTCACCACATCATTGCCCAAAGCTGGAGCGCAAGTTGCCGGATTGCCATTAACGCTGAATTTGCTACTTACTGCATATGTAATTCTTCGTCGCCCAAACCAGACTTTACTGACGATGCAACGATTCCGAGGACTAACAATAGCCTACGGAACACTGTTCATATTTGGCACGCTATCCATGCTGATGGCTCTAGCTCAAGGAGTGAGTGCATTCACTCTTTCACAAATGCTCATTGTTGTAGGATCACCTTTGGTTGGGATCTCTGCAACAAGAATTCCGCCAGAGCGTTTTTCTCGAATCATTATTTGTTCCATGATCATCGTCAATGCTTATGGATTGATCCAGTACTTCGCAGGCATTGAAAATACTTCAGTCGCAGGATTAACCTATACACTGGGACAAAACATCAGCGACAAACCAATTGGATTTAAAGCCGATGGTACAACCGAGAAAATCATTTCAACTTATCAGAACGGTAATTCACTAGGTATTTTTGATGCTTTAGGTATTTCTTTTCTATTAACAAAATCCCAATCTTCACGCTTCTGGAAATTCACGCGATATTTGGCACTCGCTCTTGGTCTGGTTGGACTCATGCTTAGTGGCTCACGATCCATCCAAATTCCATTTTTCCTGTTTCTAGTCATCCTCCTTGCGCAATTCATCAAACAGGTGCCTCCACGCAAACGAGGTATAACACTGAGCATCGGAAGCGTTCTATTAGCAGTTGGAGTCGTCTTCTTGTATGCTCAACAAACTATCGTTAGCCATTTTTTTGATCGGCTTGTCAATCAAACGATGGCTGACCCAACCGGTAGCGGTAGAACTGAACAATGGTCACAGAGTTTTGAAGTTATTTCACAAATGAATGGCTGGCAGCTTCTTAGGCAAATATTATTTGGGCAAAATCCTCATACTAACGTAGGCGGTGAGGGATTACCGAAATTCTTCTTCATGTTTGGTTTCGTCTCGACAATCGCTTTTTATGGCGGACTACTATACATTGTCTGGCAATGCTGGCAACGTCGCAAAAGCCACACTGTCGCAATCGGAATACTCTGCGTTTTCTGTGCTTTTTGCGTGGATCAATCCTTTAACTATCCACCTAATATCATGAATGTGGCTCTGTTTGCAGCTGCTGCTCTTAATCGTGATGGAGAAACGTCGCGACGATGCCTTTCGATTTCTGTTTCCAAGTAATTCGAACTATCAGGAATGAGTACTCATGACGTATGAATCAGATCGAAGCAAATCGCGTATTATATGGTTTTGCCCGCGCAGTGGCCCTATAGAGAAACATGTCATGGCGAGAAACTCTAGACTGACTGCACTCGATTCGCTGCGAGGTTTTGGCATACTGCTTGTAGTTTTGGGGCATACCTCGCAAACTAGTGGCTTGGTATCATGGATCTTCTCATTCCACATGCCATTGTTCTTCATCATTTCAGGAATGCTGTTTCACGAAAGGCAGTTTCTGGATTCATTCAAGAGGAAAGCGATAAGGCTACTCGTGCCATACGTGTTCTTCGGAACGGTGACTCTTGCGTATTGGGCTCTTATCGAGCGACGTCTCAGGGGAGACGAAGGATCTGTTCCGAATGCGCTGGCAAATATTGTTCTCGCTCGCGCAGGTAGCGATAATTACCCGCAGAATGCGGCGCTTTGGTTCCTGCCTTGTCTGTTTGTCACGGAGATGTTGTTCCTTGGAATCTTTACCTTCGTCAAATCAAAGAGAGCGATCCGGTATGATTGGGCTGTTGCCGCGACGCTTGCCACGGTCAGCTTTCTCTCAATCATTGCCATGCATTCCTTCGATCTGCCGATTGATCGGCTCCGCCTTCCTTGGGCTCTTGATATCCTACCCTTCTCCATGCTGTTCTATTGCATTGGCTACTTGTTGAGTCGTTTTCTCATGCCATACATGCAGAAATCCAAGCCGAAGGCATCGTTGCATGCTGTCTATGCTGCTATCGGTATGGCAGGACTTGGCCTGCTGAGGGTATTCGATGAGTTGACCAGACTAAGCGTCAACCTCAATGACGCAAGTACCAGCAATCCATTTTGGATGCTATGTGCAGCATTGCTTGGTTTTATATCGTCGCTCATGCTTTGCGTTGCTATCGACTGCCGGCTGCTGCAGTTCCTTGGCAGGGCGTCGCTTACCATCATGTGCGTGCATGAACCGGTGAAACGAGTGCTGATTTTTGTTATGGCGAAAATTCTCGGGATGAATACAGATGCATTGCGAGCGAATCTTGTATATGCGATGCTGGTGACTGTTGTCACTGTAGCTATCTGCGTTGCTGTTCATCTCATTATGGACAGGTTTGCTCCCATGTTGATCGGCAGTTCCCGTCACAATCTGGCTTCGCAAGGCGAGGCAAGGGCATGATAGGAAAACATTTGCGGTTGGCATCATAGTTGCGATGGAACGTCGCTTTGTTGTTGTAATGCCTGTAAGAAGTCGGCATCTCGATTTCGCTTTGCCCGTTGATTGCATTCATCCGCAATGGTGGTGTCAATGTGACAGATGATTTGCCGCACTGACACCACTAGCAAGCTCAGCTAAGTGTTCACTCTTCCTGCAGATGTTTGATTTGCTTTTCGATTCCGTCCCAAACCAGTTCGAACCGGCGGCCACGGTTGCGGTTTACGGTCACCGCAAACAGTCCTTGACGCATGAAGTCGATCAGGGTGCAGACAAGGTAGATTATCAGCAGGATACCGAGAATCTGCAGGATCGCGAATGTTGTTGGTAGAGGTCTTCTAGTACGAACAGGTGCTTCCAAAGCAATGTTCTCGTGGCGAGATGATCGGTGATCAAGTACACGGCGAACGCAGACTGAGCTATGCGGTTGATGATCCGACTGCGGAAGGAAAGCGGGTCGAACAGTAGAAACATGCCGAAGCCCACCATGATAACGGGCAGCTTGAACGATCCGGCGACGAAGATGCCCTTATCGATTCCGAACAACGATAACATAACGGAAGCGCATGTGTACAAGAGGAAGAATCCCAGTCCGGTTCCGGTCATCAGCCAAGTCTGTTTGAGCGTGAACGGCTTCATGTACCACTTGTACACGGAGATGAGGATGAATAGGTAGATGAAGCCGAACACGCTATCGTTCACTCCAAAAGTTCCGGGAATGAAGCTTGTCAGTCCCCAGATCGCCAGCACCGTTATGGCAAGCGCGTAATGCATATGTTCGCCGAACGCGCGTAGCCCCTTGGAAAGGAACGGCAGCAGGGCGAGGAAGGTGGCGTATGCGGTAACATACCACCACATTCCCATAATGGTCGGCGCGACGCTGCGAACGATCGTTTTCATACCGAAGTCAGCACGGTCGAAAACCAGAAAGAATGCCATGAGCGCAAGGCTCCAGAACAGCACTTCACGTTCCAAAATCCATATGCGCTTGAGGTTCGATTTGATGGTCTGTTCCTTGTCGAGGAAGAACCACGCGGAGATGGTGAAGAAGATGACGACGCCCACTTTGCCACCACCCTGCATGACGAGCTGAAAGAAGATCCTCTCAGGTCCCAGTGAAAGATTCTTGACGTCATAGCCGTTATGGACGACGAAATGGTGGGCAAGAATCATGAACATTGCAACGATGCGCAGCAGTTCTATGCTGGAATTACGCCCCCCCTAATTTGAAATTCGGGTCGGCGGGACGGCCTTATGGGAGGCCGTGGTCTTTGAGCCTATAATCATC
>OIAA01000751.1_pt1 | contig 11237 bp, 9 predicted proteins | sample 1580591 | NCBI WGS metagenome assembly OIAA01 (sample SAMEA3882556, study PRJEB24775) | human gut metagenome | biome: human-associated habitat; feature: intestine environment; material: feces | place: Netherlands | collected 2009/2010
AATCAGCATGGTTTCGTACTTTGCCATTTTGTAGCACCTCCTTTTGGACTTAAGGATCCTGCAATCACAGGACCAAGGGTACACACAAAACGCGGCATCGCGCCTTGTGTGCGGCGTGTCTGTTCAGACAGCAATTTATTATAGCAAGCTGTGTGGATTCTGTCAAGCTTTTTCCGAAAAAAGATATAATAAAAAATATTTTGATTTTTTTGTGAAAGAGGAATATAATATAGTGGCTTTCAGAGGATGAACGGCAGGGCAGCCGGGGATCGGCCGTCTCTCTGCTCTCTGTTATCTGTCTTCGAAAGGAATGTATATATGGTTCTGGGAATTTTATAGTAAAGGAAGGATTCTTTGTGTATTCGGTTTTCCGTAACCTGGCAATCATCATCCTCAGCGCAAAGTTCTTTGGCCTGGTGGCCCGCAAGTGCAAGGCCCCGCAGGTGGTGGGTGAGATCCTTGCCGGTTTGATCATCGGCCCCTGTGTGCTGAATCTGGTGCAGACCAGTGATGCCATCTCCACCTTTGCAGAGATCGGCGTGGTCATGCTGATGTTCACCACCGGCCTTGGCACCAACCTCAAGGAGCTGATCAAAGCCGGCCCCATCGCCACCCTGGTCGCCTGCGTGGGCGTAGCCGTTCCGCTGGTGGGCGGCACCCTGCTGTACAGTGCGTTCTACGGCTTCTCTGCCGTGGGCAGCCCTGAGTTCTACCGTGCCCTGTTCATCGGCACCATCATGACGGCCACCAGCGTGTCCATTACGGTGGCAACCCTGCAGGAGCTGGGCCACCTGAAGAGCTTTCTCGGCACCACCATCGTCAGTGCCGCCGTCATTGATGATGTCATCGGCATCGTAGTCCTCACCTGCGTACTGGGCGCAAGCTCCGGCACCGGCACGGGTCTGGGCAAGGTGCTCATTAATACGGTGCTGTTCTTTGCCACTGCCGTGGGCGTGGGCGTTGTGGCTCACTTTGCTATGACATGGCTGGACAAGCGCAATCCCCACACCCAGCGCATCACCATCGTGAGCATGGCGTTCTGCTTTGCCATGGCCTACATCGCCGAGGAATACTTCGGCATTGCAGATATCACCGGTGCCTATATCGCCGGTATCGTTCTGTGCACCATGGACGATGCCCCCTATGTGGAGCGCCGCGTGGATATCAGCAATTATATCATTTTTGCACCCATCTTCTTTGCATCCATCGGCTTGAAGACCGACATCAGCGGCCTGACGCCGGAAATCTTCCTGTTCTGCGTCTGCTTCGTCATTGTAGCACTTATCACCAAGATCATCGGCTGCGGCCTTGCGGCCAAGATCTGCCGCTTCAACTGGGGCGACTCCCTCAAGATCGGCGTTGGCATGATGACCCGCGGCGAGGTGGCACTGATCGTGGCCCAGAAGGGCCTGGATGTCGGCGTGGTGGACTCGGTCTACTTTACCGCTGTGATCCTGCTGATCGTGGTGTCCAGCGTGGCAACTCCGCTGGTGCTCAAGGCACTCTTTACCAAGATGCCGCCGCAGAAGCACCCCAGTCAGGTAAATGGGTAAACAATAAAAAAGATCCTCCGACAGGTCTGCCGGAGGATCTTTTATTTTCAGGATAAGTTACAGTGTCTTGCAGAACTCCTTCAGGTAAGCGCGGAATTCTTCGCCGATCTCCGGATGCTGCAGGGCCAGCTCCACCTGAGCTTCCACCACCTTGAGCTTGTTGCCCATGTCGTAGTGCTTGCCGGTGAACTCTACGGCCGTCATGCCGCCGCGGGTGCGGGCATACTCGGCCATGGCATCGGTCAGCTGGATCTCGCCGCCTGCGCCGGGCTTGGTGTGGGCAAGGATCTCGTAGATCTCCGGGGTCAGCAGCACGCGTCCCAGAATGGAGTAGTTGCTGAACTCCTGTCCCTTCTTGGGCTTCTCGATCATGTCGTCCACAAAGAAATAGTTGTCGTGGATGGGGGTGGTCTTCAGGCTGCAGTACCGGCTCACATCTTCCCATGGCACTGCGGAAACGCCTGCCGCCGGGCGGCCGAACTCCTCGTAGGCGCGGATCAGCTGAGCACAGACCGGGTCCTCGCCCCAGATGACGTCGTCACCGTAGATGACCACGAAGGGGTCGTCGCCGGTAAAGGGCTTGGCCATGCTGACGGCGTGGCCGAGGCCGAGGGTCTGGTGCTGGCGGACGAAGAAGATGTTGGCCAGATTCGAGATGCCGAGGCACTCCTCCAGCATCTTCTCCTTGCCGGGGACGGCCAGCTTTGCTTCCAGCTCGGGGCTGCGGTCGAAGTGGTCCTGAATGATGCCCTGATTCCGGCTCACGATGATGAGGATGTCGGTGATGCCGGAGCGGACGGCCTCCTCCACCAGATACTGGATGGCGGGCTTGTCCACGAGGGGGAGCATCCCCTTGGGCATGGCCTTGGTGGCGGGCAGGACGCGGGTGCCGAGGCCCGCAGCGGGGATGACTGCCTTGGTGACTTTTTTCATGATTCAAACTCCTTCACTATAATCGTCTTACAGCTGGGTGCGATCAGCCGTAAAAAGCGTTGAGCAGGGCCTGCAGGTCGGGGCCGAGCAGCAGAGTAAAGACGCTGCCGCCGAGGGTCAGGAGCAGGAGGCAGAGAAAGACCGCTCCGAAGCTGACGCCGCCCTGTGCGCGGAGGACAGCCTGCCGCTGGCGGGCGTCGGGGAACTCGGACTGGATGCGGCGGATGCGGCTGGCCGCGCTGCGGCGGTAGAGCCATTTGCCGTACATCCCCCGCACCAGCATCAGCAGGAAGCTGAGAAGGGAGCAGACCCGGGCAAGGACCGTCAGGGCCGAGGCGCTGAGGGCCGGGGCGAAGCTGCTGCCCGAGAGCTGGAGCATCTCGATGAAGGTGGGGGCAGCCAGCAGCATTTCGGCGGCAAGGAAGCCGAAGGCCGGCTTCCACGCCTTGCGGTAGAAGAAATAGAACGGCCCGAACAGCAGCGCCGAGAAGCTCATGGAGATCTTGCTCTTTTGCAGCTGCATCCGGCTGTAGGCCGCCAGATAGGCGGGGGCGGCGGGGCCGATGTAGTCCAGCCAGTCCTGCCGGGCGATGCCGTCCATCCGGGCCTCTTTGCCGAAGGCCTCCTCGAAGAACTCCTTCTCGGGGTCGGCTGCGCCGCCGAACTGGCGGTACATCCGGGAGTAGTCGAAGCTGTCCTCCGTGGTGTCGGAGACAGGGGACGGCTCCTGCTCCTCGGGGGGGAGCACTGCGCCGCAGCAGCGGCATTTTTCTGCATCCCGCAGGGTGCGCTCACCGCAGGCCGGGCAGGTGCGGAGCTGGCTCTCCTCGTAGGGAAACTTCCACTCGTAACCGGCGGCATGGGCGGGGCGGTGGATGCACTGGCCCAGCTTCTCGTAGCAGGTGCGGTGATAGGGCGCGCCGCAGTCGGGGCAGACCACGATGTCATCCTGAAGGGTGAGCGGCTCGCCGCAGCCCTCACACGGACAGCCATAGTATTTTGGCATAACATCCTCCAATGATTATGGTAGTTATCAGTATTATACACTCAAAAGAGCGAAAAGAAAAGCCAGAAATCTTCAAATTTCCAGCACGATGGCATTTTTTCCTCTTTACTTTATCATGGATTCTGGGTATACTAATGAAGTATCTGTGTATAAACTGTATCTTTTGGGAGTTGACCTTTCCGACAGGAGTCAACCTCTCCGTCACGGCTTCGCCGTGCCACCTCCCCTACCGAGGGGAGGCCTTGGCATACCGGAAAGCCTCGCCTCTTCGCCAGAGGCTCCCCTACAAGGGGAGCTGGCGAGGAGCTTGCGACGAGACTGAGAGGTTGTACGAAGGACAGCCTGAGCGTGAGCCGCAGGCGTGACGGAGAGGTTATCCTAAAGTTTGAGACGAGAGGAATAAAACGATGATCACCACGGACGAACTGAAAGTACAGCTGGCCGACTACGGCAAGGCTGTGAAAGACCTGGAAGAGGCGCTGGCCATCGACGCCTCCCGCAAGCGCGTGCAGGAGCTGGAGCACACCATGTCCCGCCCCGGCTTCTACGACGACGCGGAGCTGAGCAAGAAAGTCTTCGACGAGGTCGGCGACCTGAAGGGCAAGCTGAACCGCTTCGAGAAGCTGCAGGGCCTCTACGACGACGCCGAGACCATGCTGGTCATGCTGGACGAGGAGTACGACCCCGAGATGGTGCCCGAGGCCGAGGAGGCCGTCAACGCAGTGGGCAAGGCGGTGGACGAGCTGCAGCTGATGACCATGCTGAACGGCGAGTACGACCACAGCAACGCCATCCTGACCTTCCACGCCGGTACCGGCGGCACCGAGGCGCAGGACTGGGCCGAGATGCTCTACCGGATGTACAACAAGTGGGCGCAGGCCCACGGCATGACCGTGGAGGTGCTGGACTATCAGGACGGCGACGAGGCCGGCATGAAGAGCGCTTCCATGATGGTCAAGGGCGCCAACGCCTACGGCCTGCTCAAGAGCGAGAACGGTGTGCACCGTCTGGTGCGCGTGTCGCCCTTTGATGCCAACGCCCGCCGCCAGACCAGCTTTGCTTCGCTGGAAGTGATGCCCGAGCTGGACAACACCATCCAGGTGGACATCCGTCCCGAGGACATCGAGATGCAGGTGTACCGTTCCTCCGGTGCAGGCGGCCAGCACATCAACAAGACTTCTTCCGCTGTGCGTCTGATCCACAAGCCCACCGGCGTCGTGGTCAGCTGCCAGACCCAGCGCAGCCAGTTCCAGAACCGTGACTACGCCATGGAAATGCTGAAGGCAAAGCTCTATCAGATCGCAAAGCAGCAGCACATGGACAAGATCGACGACATCAAGGGCGTCCAGAACGAGATCGCCTGGGGTCACCAGATCCGCAGCTATGTGTTCATGCCCTACACCATGGTCAAGGATCACCGCACCAACTACGAGACCGGCAATGTGGACGCTGTGATGGACGGCGATCTGGACGGTTTCATCTTCGCATACCTCAAGGCTGCAAGCCGCGGGGAACTGCAGGATACCTGATCTTGAACGTATAAAATGCAAAGGCCGTGCTTCCTTTTATGGAGGCACGGCCTTTTTTGTGTTCTTACGCCAGATCAGGCAGAATGGTATCCCAGAGATTTTCCTCCTGCCGCAGGGCGTTGAAGCAGCAGTCCAAGTACATTTTGTTTGCCGCTGCAAGGATCGTGCTGCGGAGAAGCAGCTTTTCATCTGCGGCATCCACGGCAAGGTCGCGGATCTCCCTGGTGCAGCCGAATACGAATGGCAGGCAGTTTTCCATCTCGTCGCAGAAGTAGTCGTAAGCTGCCCCGGCGGAACAGTGCGCCCGCTGCATTTTAAACAGGGCATCGATGTTTTCCATTGAGAGCACCGTTTTGGAGACTGCAATGTACATCAGGGATGCGATCTGATCGCGGGCGTACTTCTTGCGCACCGGGTGGGACAAAATGCCCTTTTTAACGTAGTTGCTGACCATGGAAGAGGTGAGCTCCACGCCGCAGAAGGTGCGGAAATAGCTGTTGACGTACTGCACGGTCTGGTCAAGATAAAGCCCCATCTGCGGGAGATCGGCGTACCGGGGCAGGGCAAACCCGGCGGCGCAGGCCGCAACGCGGCATTTGGTTTCAGTTTTCATATCGTAAGCAGTTTTCTAAGGTTGGCGCAGCTGGGCTGCGCGGGATACAGAAAATGGTTTTCTGGCGGTATTATAGCGCAAATCGGTTCTCTGGTCAACGGATTTTTAAAACTTTTGAAAGAATGCATAAAATCCCTTGACAGGTTTTTGAAAAACTGCTATGATGTCTGCAGTGAACCGAAAAACCATGCAGGCGGAAGTGCGTGTAAGGCACGGAAAATAAAAAAATGACCTGCTATCACAAAATAGATTTGGAGCGTGCATTTTATGAAAACCAAGATCGTTGTGGATTCTTCGTCCAGCCTGTATGCCCTGCCGGGCGTGGATTTTGCCTGTGTGCCGTTGAAGATCGTCACGGATGAACAGGAATATCTGGATGACGGTACTCTGGATGCTGTGGACATGGCCCGGTCTCTGCGTACTTACAAGGGCAAGACCAGCACCTCCTGCCCCAATGTGGCAGACTGGCTGGCTGCTTATGAGGGTGCGGAGCAGATCTTTGTTGCCACCATCACGGGCACACTGTCCGGCAGCTACAATGCTGCACTGCTGGCAGCGGAAGAATACAAGGAAACGCACCCGGAGGCCCGTGTTTTTGTTCTGGACAGCCTGTCCGCCGGGCCGGAGCTGCGTCTGCTGGCAGAGCGTCTGCGGGATCTCGTCCGGATCGGGATGGAGTTTGACGAGATCTGCGAGGCAATCTTGGCTTACCACAAGCACACACATCTGCTGTTTTCGTTGGAATCGCTGGCCAATCTGGCCCGCAATGGCCGTGTGAAGCCTGCTGTTGCCGCTGTGGCACGGATGCTGGGCATCCGGGTCATTGGTCAGGCCAGTGAGAGCGGCGAGCTGGAGGTGCTGTGCAAGACCCGCGGCGAGCACGGAGCACTGGAACGCATCGTGCTGGAATTGAAGAATCACGGCTTTACCGATGGCAAAGTGCACATTGCCCACTGTGATAACCCGGAAGCTGCCAAGCGCCTGAAGCTGATGATCCACGCGGTGTTTGCAGGGGCGCAGGTGGATGTGGCCGAGTGCGGCGGCCTGTGCAGCTACTACGCTGAGCAGGGCGGCCTGATGGTGGGCTATGAGGATGGAAAAACAGAGTAAAAGAGTTTTTGATATTGCAAGCAAGCCGGGCCTGCGGGTCTGGCTTGCTTTTTTTGAACAGCGCAAAACTTGAAAAAGTTGTAAAACCGCGCTATACTTACACATAATTATAAATGGGAAAGGAGGGCAGGCCCATGCTTTTTCGTTCACCGGTCGTGCGCTTTTTCAGCCGCATTCTGAACCGCATCACCATCACGGTTGTGTTGGTGGCATTGCAGCTGCTGTGGCTGTGCTGGGTGGCGTTTGCCATCACCACCGGCACGGGCCGCGTGTGGGTGAACGGCCTGCTCAACGCACTGAGCCTGCTCATCGTCCTGTACCTTGTGCGCAAGGATGAGAACAGCGCCTACAAGGTGGGCTGGATCGCGCTGATCGGCATTCTGCCGCTGCTGGGCGGTGCGCTGTATCTGGCTTTTGGCAACAAACGCCCGGCCAAGCGTCTGCGCCTGAAAATGCAGGCGGTGGAGGATGCCCACAAAAAAGACCTTGTACAGGAGCCGGGTGTGCTGGAAGGTCTGGATGCCCGCGAGCAGGGACAGAGCCGATATGTGGCAAAGTACGGCCCCTATCCGGCGTGGCAGAACACTCACACGCAGTATTTTGCCTGCGGCGAAGCCATGTATCCGCAGCTGCTGGCCGATCTGGAAAAGGCTGAAAAGAGCATCTTTCTGGAATTTTTCATCGTGAGCCACGGCTGCATGTGGAACGGCATTGAAAAGATCCTGCGCCGCAAGGCTGCGCAGGGCGTGGATGTGCGCCTGATCTACGATGATTTTGGCAGTCTGCTGGGTCTGCTCTCGCTGGTGATGAACCACCGCGACCACCGCAAGATTGTAGTCATTGACGGTACGGTGGCCTACACCGGCGGCGTGAATCTGGCAGATGAGTATATCAATGCGGAGCAGCGCTTTGGCTACTGGAAGGATGCAGCCCTGCGTGTGGAAGGCGATGCCGCGTGGAACTTTACGGTGATGTTCCTCAACTTCTGGAACGCCTTCCGCCCCAGCGAGACGGATTATGATGCATTTCGCCCCATGCCGCTGGTGCCGCCGGTATCGGACGGCATCGTGCAGCCCTACGCGGACAGCCCGCTGGACGAGGAACCGATGGCCGAGACGGTGTACCTGAACATCCTTGCGCAGGCACAGCGGTATGTTTATATCTACACGCCCTACCTTGCCGTGGGCGAGGAAATGCTGGACGCACTGAAAAACGCGGCCAAGCGCGGGGTGGACATCCGGCTGGTGCTGCCGGGCATCCCGGACAAAAAGCTGGTGTTCCGGCTGAGCCGGTCGTACTATCTGCCGCTTTTGAGGGCAGGTGTACGCATTTACGAATATACGCCCGGCTTTCTGCATGCCAAGTGCTGGGTGAGCGACGATGCAACTGCCGTAGTGGGCAGCATTAACATGGACTACCGCAGCCTGTTCCTACACTTTGAGTGCGGTGTACTGCTGCAAAAGAACAGTCAGGTGGCAGTTCTGCGGGACGATGTACGGGCCACGCTGCCGCAGTGCCGCGAGATACAGGTGACGGAATGCCGCACCAGCCTGCCCGGCACGGTGCTGGACAGTGTGCTGCGGCTGCTGAGCCCCTTGATGTGATAAAAACTCCCTTTCCGGGTAAACTAGCCCAAAAGCCCCTTTACGATGGGGGCAGGAAAGGGAGCGTTTTATTATAATGAAAAAGATACCTCGCATGATCCTGGGCTGCACGCTGGCGGCAGCTCTGGCCCTGACCGCCTGCAGCCGAAGCGATTCCGGTTCCTCCGGCAGCATGAGCACGAACATGGGCGGCAGTTCATCGCAGACGGGGCAGAACGCTGCATACCGCACCGGCCTTGGCATCCTGACCGAAGCGTCTGATCAGGAACGCGCGGGCAAGATCGATACCATCGCAGCTGCCGTTCTGCTGGATGCCGAGGGCAGGGTGGCAGATGTGATGCTGGACGAGGTGGAGATCTCGGTCACGGGGGACAGCACCGGCAAGGTGACGATGCCCACCGACAATCGCACCAAGCGCCAGAAGGGCGATGATTACCCGCTGGCGGCGGTGTCCTCGCTGAAAAAGGGCTGGGCAGAGCAGGCGGATGCCTTTGGCAATTATCTTACCGGCAAAACCCCGGATGAGGTGAAGAAGCTTGCCACCGACGATGACGGCAAGCCGAAGGATGCTGACCTGCTCTCCACCTGCACCATTGCGGTGGACGGCTATCGGGATGCTGTGGTGCGCGCCTGCGAGAATGCAAAGGCAGTCGGCTCGGCCCGCGGCGACCGCGCTGTGCTGGGCGTGTCAGTGCGCAATGACACCAAGGAACTGACCGCCGACGATGACCACGATGTGACCGCGCAGGTGGACATCACAGTGGCAGCCCTGACGCTGGATGCTGACGGCCGTGTGACCGGTGCAGTGGCGGATGTGGCAGAGCCTGCCCTTACCGTGGGCGCGGATGGTACGGTGTCGGCACCGGAGATGGTCAAAACCAAGGTGGAACTGGGCGACAGCTACGGGATGCGCGGGGCATCCAGTCTGGACAAGGAATGGTACGAGCACAGCGAGGGCTGGTGCGATTACCTGAAGGGCAAGACCCGTACTGAGATCGCAGGCATCCCGGACGATGGTTCGGATGCCGACCTTGCGGCACTGTGCACCATCTCGGTGACGGAGCTGCAGAAGGCTGCGCTGGCGGCGTTTGCGGAAGAGTAAAGCGGAGAAAAGAGGGAAGGCGCAAAGCTTTTCCTCTTTTCTTTGTGCAACCAGACCAAAGAATTGGCGCAGAAAAGACTTGAAAAAGACGAACTGCACTAACTTTTGCATTTCCTCTTGCCAAATGGCTGCAAACGCGCTATTCTATAGTCACAGTTTAACACTTTAGCATGATAAAATGCTAAACCGAGAGGGAACACATTTGGGAAACAAAAGAGGGAGGAACCTTTTATGAAACGTCTTGTCTCTGCTTTTCTGGCTGGTGCCATGGCACTGAGCCTTGCCGCCTGCGGCGGTGCCGCATCCACTTCCACCGTGGCATCTTCTGCCTCTGCATCCGGGAGCGCAGCCGCCTCCGAGACCGCAGCCAGCGATCTGGACTACATCAAGGAAAAGGGCAAGATGGTCATTGGCTACACCGTCTATGAGCCGATGAACTACACCGATGCCGACGGCAACTTTACCGGTTTTGATACCGAGCTGGCAACTGCCGTGTGCGAAAAGCTGGGAGTCGAGCCGGAGTTCGTGGAGATCAACTGGGATACCAAGGTGGTGGAGCTGGATGCCAAGAGCATCGACTGCATCTGGAACGGTATGACCCTGACCGATGACATCATGGCCAACACCGCCACCACCAAGGCCTACGCCAAGAACGCACAGGTCGTGGTCGTGAAGGACGGCACCGACTACAGCTCCACTGCGGATCTGGTGGGCAAGACCGTGGTTGCCGAGGCTGGTTCTGCCGGTGAAGCCGCCATTGAGGGCGACGAGAACCTTGCACAGGCCGATTACGTCTCCAAGAGCGTGCAGACCGACTGCCTGATGGAAGTTGCCGCAGGCACTGCTGATGCCGCTGTGCTGGATCTGACTCTGGCCAACGCCATGATCGGTGAGGGCACCGACTATGCAAGCCTGAAGATCGTGGACGAGCTGAACGCTGAAGAGTACGGCGTGGCCTTCCGCAAGGGCAGCGATGCCGCCGCAGCTGCAGATGCCGCCTTTGACGAGCTGAAGGCTGACGGAACCATGCAGGCTCTGGCCGACAAGTACGATCTGGCTCTGGCCGACTGAGTTCTATAAGAATGTAATTACTCCTTCCGTCATCGCTGCGCGATGCCACCTCCCTCGGTGAGGGAGGCTTTTTGTTGCCGATATGCGTGAGGCTCCCTCATTAAGGGAGCTGTCACCGAAGGTGACGGGAGGAGTTCAAAAAACGGATTGATGGGTGTGTTCTTGTGTCTGTGATTCTGAGTCGCCTTTCCGGCGCGTTTCTGCTCAACTGTGAGCTGTTCGCTCTGACCCTGCTGTTTGCGCTGCCGCTGGGTCTGGTGGTGGCTTTCGGCTCCATGAGCCGGTGTAAGCCGCTTTCCGGCGCGGTAAAGACCTTTGTGTGGGTCATCCGCGGCACGCCGCTGATGCTGCAGATCATCGTGATCTACCTTGGCCCCGGCCTGCTGGGCATGAATAACCCTTGGCCCTCCGGCTCCGGCGGACGCATGGTGGCGGCGGTGGTGGCTTTTGCCATCAATTACGCCTGCTACTTCTCCGAGATCTACCGCGGCGGCATCGAAGCCGTTCCCAAGGGCCAGACCGAGGCCGGTCAGGTGCTGGGCATGACCAAGACCCAGATCTTCTTCAAGGTGACGCTGCTGCAGGTGGTCAAGCGCATTCTGGCCCCCATGGGCAATGAGGTGATCACCCTCGTCAAGGATACCTCGCTGGCAAACACCATCGCCAACAAGGAAATCATCATGATGGCCAAGGAGTACAGTGCAAAGGGCTTGATC
>OIAA01000756.1_pt1 | contig 11218 bp, 8 predicted proteins | sample 1580591 | NCBI WGS metagenome assembly OIAA01 (sample SAMEA3882556, study PRJEB24775) | human gut metagenome | biome: human-associated habitat; feature: intestine environment; material: feces | place: Netherlands | collected 2009/2010
CCACTGTCTTCGACCTGCGAAATTGACGCCCGCGGCAATCTCCTGATCCCGGGCTTTAAAAACGCACACACGCACACCCCGATGACCTTCCTCCGCTCCTACGCGGACGATCTCCCGCTCCACGAATGGCTCGAGCGCCAGGTCTTCCCGAACGAGGCAAAGCTCGCCGGGGACGACGTTTACTGGCTCAATATCCTCGGCATCATGGAATATCTGACGAGCGGCATCACCTCCAATTTCGACATGTACATCCAGCAGAAAAACAGCATCTCTGCCACGGTCGACACCGGATTCCGCACCGTTCTTACCAGCGGTCTCAACAACTTCGTCGACAGCCCGGAAATTCTCGAAGAGATGTATAACTATGTCAACGAACTCTCCGACCGCCTCGTATCTGCTCGGTTTCCACGCCGAATATACGACCGGCGGCCCGCTTCTTGAATCCGTTGCCAAACTCGCCGAAAAATACCATTCCCCTGTCTGGACACACAACGCCGAAACAAAAAGCGAAGTCGAGGGCTGTAAAGAGCGCTGGGGACTCACCCCGACACAGCTGATGGAACGCTTAGGCATGTTCCAGTACGGAGGCGGCGGCTACCACTGCATCTGGATGGAGGACCGCGATTTTGAGATCTTCCGTGACCGGAAACTGACGGCCGTTACCAATCCCTCCTCAAACCTGAAGCTCGCCTCCGGCATCTGCCCGCTGAAGCGTTTTTACGATAACGGCATCAACCTCGCCATCGGCACTGACGGGCCGGCCAGTAACAACTGCCTCGATATGTTCCGCGAAATGTTCCTGACCACCGGCCTTTCCAAAGTCCGCGAGATGGATGCCGCAGGAATCCCGGCCGACGCCATTCTCTACATGGCAACCGCAGGCGGCGCGCACGCCATGCAGCTTACTGACTGCGACCGTCTCGCTGCCGGCAAAAAGGCCGATCTCGTCATGATTGACCTCCATCAGCCGAACATGCAGCCGGAGAATAATCTGATCAAAAACCTCGTTTACAGCGGCAGCAAACAGAACGTAAAGCTTACCATGGTAAACGGTCAAATCCTCTACGAAAACGGCGAATTCCATATCGGCTTTGACCCGGAAGAAATTTATGCAAGATCCAACGCCATTATCCGAAGAATTTCCGGCTCGCATGCAGATAATTAGTGGATTTCACGCAGTTTTTCCTTTGCTTGACATACTTTTTTCTTCTATATTATAATGTAGCCATACACGCAAAAACGCTGTACCTCTTGAAAGGAGAATACTATTATGAAAAAGAAAGTAGTTAGCTTACTGCTTGCAGCCGCCATGACAACTGCTGCACTCGCAGGATGCGGTTCCTCCAACGGATCCTCTTCCTCCGACGCATCCACAGGCGCCGATTCCACCAGCGCAACTTCCGCTTCTGCTTCCACAGATGGAGAAAAAAAAGACGCCGCAGGTGAGAAAATTGCCATGATCACAGACTCCGGAGATATCACCGACGAATCCTTCAACCAGATCACCTGGGAAACTGTATGCGCCTACGGCGATGCAAACGGCGTAGAGTACGAGTACTACAAACCGGCAGAGGATACCGATGAAGAGCGTATCAACTCCATCGATCTTGCTGTTTCCGAGGGTGCTACCGTTGTTGTAATGCCAGGTTACCTGTTCGGACCTGCCATCGCTGAAGAGCAGGACACCTATCCGGATGTAACCTTCATCGCAGTCGATGTTACCGAAGGTGATATTGTAAAAAACGGCAAAGCTGTTGATCTCGGAAAGAACGTGTACATCTGCTCCTTCGAAGAAGAGCAGGCCGGCTACCTGGCTGGATACGCTGCAGTAAAAGACGGCTACACAAGTCTTGGTTTCCTCGGCGGTATCGCTGTTCCGGCCGTTATCCGTTTCGGTTACGGTTATGTACAGGGTATCAACGCTGCTGCTGAAGAAGACGGCGTAGATGTAAACGTAAAATATTACTATGGCGGCCAGTTCTACGGCGATGACTCCATCACCGCCCGTATGGAGGGCTGGTATGCAGACGGAACACAGGTTGTATTCGCCTGCGGCGGCGGTATCTGGACATCTGCTCTGGATGCAGCTGAGACACACGACGGAAAAGTTATTGGTGTAGACGTTGACCAGCGTTCCAAAATCGGCGAGCGCTGCCTGACTTCCGCTATGAAAGGTCTTCCAAGCGCCATCAACAACGCTCTGGATTCCTACTTCAGCGGAAACTTCTCTGAACTTGGCGGAACTGCTCAGCAGCTTGGACTGAAAGACGGAGATTACATCGGCCTTCCTACCGATTCCGAATCCTGGGGATTCACAACCTTCACACAGGATCAGTATGAAACTGTACTGGCTGGTATCCGCGATGGTTCCATCGAAATCTCCAGCGATACAGAAAATCAGCCGGAAGTAGGTTCTCACGTAACCGTTGATTACATCAGCTAATGTGCATACTGTTTCTGTAACAATATGCCTTTTGGGGAAGAGAATATTATTTCTCTTCCCCTTTTTTTCTGTCACACAAAATGCTATACTAGACATAATGAAAGCCCGCAGTTCTGCCCTGTTTTCCATGCCTTCGGCAGTCCTGCAAAACCACGCTTGAAAGGGAATATGTATATGGAAAATGAGTACATTATTGAGATGTTGAACATCACCAAAGAATTCCCGGGTATCAAGGCGAACGACAACATTACGTTACAGCTCAAAAAAGGAGAAATCCATGCTCTGCTTGGAGAAAACGGTGCAGGAAAATCAACCCTGATGAGTATTCTTTTTGGTCTGTATCAGCCTACCTCCGGAATCATCAAGAAGAATGGGCAGGAAGTCCATATCAACACGCCGAACGACGCCAACGATCTCAACATCGGTATGGTGCACCAGCACTTTAAGCTGGTCGAATGTTTCTCGGTTCTCGACAACATCATCCTCGGCGTAGAGCCGACCAAAGGCCTTTTCCTCGAGAAAAAGAATGCCCGTGCAAAAGTCATGGAGCTGAGCGAGAAATACGGTCTGATGGTCGATCCGGACGCTCTGATCTCAGATATCACCGTCGGCATGCAGCAGCGTGTCGAGATCCTGAAAATGCTCTACCGCGACAATGAAATTTTGATTTTCGACGAGCCTACGGCGGTTCTGACCCCGCAGGAAATCGACGAGCTCATGGACATCATGCGCGGCTTCAAGGCCGAGGGCAAGAGCATCCTGTTCATCACCCACAAGCTCAACGAGATCATGGCGGTCTCTGACCGCTGCTCTGTCCTGCGCAAGGGCAGGTATATCGGCACCGTTGACATCAAGGACACCACGAAAGAGGAACTGTCCAAGATGATGGTTGGCCGCGACGTGCAGTTTGCCGTCGATAAGAAGCCCTGCGAGGTCGGCAAGCCGATCCTGGAGGTCGAGAACCTCGTCGTGCCGAGCAAGGTCCACAAGAACAATGCCGTCCGCGGCGTCAGCTTCAACGTCCGCGCGGGCGAGATCGTCTGCGTTGCCGGTATCGACGGCAACGGCCAGAGCGAGCTGATCTACGGTATTACGGGCCTCGAAAAGCCCACGTCCGGCACCATCAGACTCGAGGGCAGGGACATCACGAATGCCCCCATCCGCGAGCGCAGCAAGGCCGGTATGAGCCACATCCCGGAGGACCGCCACAAGCACGGTCTGGTGCTGGATTACAGCCTGGAAAACAACATGGTGCTCCAGCGCTACTGGCAGCCCGAGTTCCAGCACAACGGCTTTATCCGCAGTGAAAAGGTGCGGGAGTACTCTGATAAGCTGATCGCCCAGTATGACGTGCGCAGCGGCCAGGGCAGCGCTACCATCGTGCGCAGCATGTCCGGCGGCAACCAGCAGAAGGCCATCATCGCCCGCGAGATCGACAGAGACCCCAAGCTGCTGGTGGCTGTTCAGCCTACCCGCGGCCTTGATGTCGGCGCCATCGAATACATCCACAGACAGATCGTCGCCGAGCGCGACAAGGGCAAGGCAGTCCTGCTGGTCAGTCTCGAGCTGGATGAGGTCATGAACCTGTCCGACCGCATCCTCGTTATGTACGAGGGCGAGATCGTCGGCGAGTTCGACCCCAAGACCACCACTGTGCAGGAGCTGGGCCTCTACATGGCCGGCGCACGCAAGCAGGGAAAGGAGAACAACTAAATGAACAAGAAAAAACTTTCCCACAGCAACCTCAACAGCTCCATCACCAGTGTGTTGGCCGCGCTGCTGTGCATCGTCATCGGCATGGCTGTGGGCTTCCTCGTGCTGCTGGCCATCAATCCGGCCCACGCATGGGGGGACGGCTTTGTCCGCATCGTCAAGGGCGGCTTCCATGATGCGCCCTACGGCGTCGGCAAGGAGCTGGCCAACGCAGCCCCTCTCATCATGACCGGCCTGTCCGTGGCCTTCGCGTTCAAGACCGGCCTGTTCAACATCGGTGCAGCCGGTCAGTACACGCTGGGCGCTTACGGTGCCCTCTACTGCGCCATCATGCTCAAGCTGCCGTGGTTCGTCTGTCTGATTGCAGCCACCATTCTGGGCGGCATCTGGGGTGCGATCCCCGGCTTCTTCAAGGCCTACTTCAACATCAACGAGGTCATTACCTCCATCATGTTCAACTGGATCGGCCTGTATCTGGTAAACGAACTGGTCTACCAGAACGGCACCGGCCCCATGTACGATGTGCGCAACACCCGCACCCTGAACCTCGGAAAGAGCGCCGAGCTGTCCAAGTCCCTCATTCCGGACTTTGGCCTGAACAAGATGTTCCAGACCAACAGCACCACCATCGCCATCTTCCTCGCAGCTGCGGTGGCCGTCCTCATCTGGGTCATCCTGAACAAGACCACCTTCGGCTATGAGCTGAAGGCCGTCGGCCTGAACAAGAGCGCAGCCCGCTATGCCGGCATCAACGAGAAAAAGAACATCATCCTCTCGATGGCCATTGCAGGCGCGCTGGCCGGTTTCGGCGCAGGCCTCTACTACCTGTCCAATGTGTCCCAGTGGAACCCGCTGAACTCCACCAGCCTGCCCACCATGGGCTTCAACGGCATTTCCGTGGCCCTGCTGGCAAGCTCCAACCCCATCGGAACCATCTTCTCTGCGATCTTCATCTCCCACATCTCGGTCGGCGGCTCGTTCCTGTCCACCAAGTACTATCCCACGGAGATCTCCGACCTCATCAGCGGCATCATCATCTACCTGTGCGCATTCTCCATGCTGTTCCGGGGCAAGATCCACGCCCTGCTGTTCAGGAATGCGGACAAGACCAACGTGAATGCAGAGCCTGCCCCTGCTGAGACCAAAACCAAGAAGGAGGGCAAGTGATATGCTGCTTCTCATCAAGTATACTCTGCTGTATGGCATCGTGCTGATGCTGGTCGCTCTGGGCGGTATGTTCAGCGAGCACTCCGGCATCATCAACATCGCACTGGAAGGCATCATGGTCATCGGCGGCGTGGCGGGTGTCCTCACCCTCACTATGCTGCCTGCAAGCCTGCCTGCGTTTGCTACGGTCCTCATCGCCGTGCTGGTGGCGGCTCTCGCCGGTATGGTCTACAGCCTGCTGCTGGCCTTTGCCTCCATCAACCTGAAGGCGGACCAGACCATCGGAGGCACAGCCTTGAACCTGCTGGCGACGGCCATCGCCGTGGTCATCGCCAAGTATTTCAGCACGAGCGGCAGTGCCAAGCTGAACTACTCCAACAAGCCCTTCCTGTTCAGCCTCGGCGGCTTGGAGCTGAGCATCTTTGTCCCGCTGGGCATCGTCCTGCTCATCGTCAGCTATGTCGTGCTGTACAAGACCCGCTTCGGCCTGCGCCTCATGGCCTGCGGCGAGCATCCTCAGGCAGCGGACTCCGTGGGCATCAACGTCTACAAGATGCGCTATGCCGGTGTCGTCATCTCGGGCGCACTGGGTGCCATCGGCGGTCTGGCTTACATCGTGCCTCCCGTCCAGACGTGGAACTTCGAGGTCGGCGTAGCCGGCGCAGGCTTCCTTGCGATGGCCGTTATGATCTTCGGTCAGTGGAAGCCCTTCAACATCTGCGGCGCGGCCATGTTCTTCGCCGTTTTCAAGAGTCTGGCCAACATTGCTGACTCCACCTTCCTCGCACAGCTCCACTGGTCCAGCAACATCTACAACATGATGCCCTTCGTGGCATCGATGGTCATTCTGGCCTTCACCTCCAAGAACAGCATGGCCCCCAAGGCCGAGGGCATCCCCTACGATAAAGGTTCCCGCTGATCCGAGGGCGTTTTTTCGGGGCGCAGCTGCTTTCCGGGCGGCTGCGCCTTTTTTGTTCTTTTTTCAACAGATTCCACAAAACGATGCTTGCTTTTGCGGAAGAATTTGCTATACTTGAAGTACAATGTCATACTTATTGCCGACGGCAGAGCGTTGGCGGAGAATACGATTTAGGAGCGTGAACTTATGCGCATTTACGATCTGATCGCAAAAAAGCGGGACGGCGGCACCCATAGCCGCGAAGAACTGGAAGCCATCGTCAACGGCTTCGTCAGCGGCGAGGTGGCCGATTACCAGATGGCGGCATGGATGATGGCCGTCTATCTGCGGGGCATGACCGACGAGGAGACTGCCGAGCTGACCGACGTGATGGCCCACAGCGGCGTCATGGTCGATCTTTCGCCCATTCCGGGCATCAAGGTGGACAAGCACTCCACCGGCGGCGTGGGCGACAAGACCACGCTGGTCATCGCGCCCATCGTCGCGGCCTGCGGCGTCAAGATCGCCAAGATGAGCGGCCGCGGACTCGGCCACACCGGCGGCACCATCGACAAGATGGAGAGCGTCCCCGGCACCAAGACCGCCCTCTCGCAGGAGGAGTTCTTCGCGCAGGTGAACAAGATCGGCCTGTCGGTCATCGGCCAGAGCGAAGGCATCGCCGTGGCGGACAAAAAGATGTACGCCCTCCGGGACGTCACCGCCACCGTCAGCTGCATCCCCCTCATCGCGTCCAGTATCATGTCCAAGAAGCTGGCCTCCGGCTCGGACGCCATCCTGCTGGATGTTACCACCGGCACCGGCGCGTTCATGAAGACCGTGGAGCAGAGCATCGAGCTGGCCAAGCTGATGGTCTCCATCGGCACCCATCACGGCCGCCGCGTCGCTGCCATGATCACCGACATGGACACCCCGCTGGGCCGTAACATCGGCAACAGCCTCGAGGTCATGGAGAGCATGGATGTGCTCAAGGGGCATGGCCCCGCCGACCTGACTGAGGTGTGCTTACAGCTGGCCACCAATATGCTGGTTCTGGCCGACAAGGGCACCCCTGCCGCGTGCCGCGCCATGGCCGAGGCCGTCCTCGCGGACGGCTCCGCCTATGCAAAGTGCAAGGAAATGTTCGCGGCACAGGGTGGCGACATCCGGGTGCTGGACGACTACAGCCTCTTCGAAAAGCCCGCCGCCAGCTATGAGCTGCTGGCCGAGGAGGACGGTTACATCATCGCCAACGACGCCGAGAAGATCGGCTCTGCCAGCGTGCTGCTGGGTGCAGGCCGTCAGAAGAAGGGCGACCCGCTGGACTTTGCCGCCGGCATCACCCTCCACAAGAAGCGCGGCGACTATGTCCATAAGGGCGAGAGCCTCGCTACCTTCTACGGCGCAGCCGACCGATTCGACGCTGCCGCCGCCGAGTACCGCAGCGGCCTCGTCTACGGCCCCGAAAAGCCCGAAGAGGCTCCGCTGGTCTACGCCCTCGTCACTAAGGACGGCGTGGAGCGGTACGAATAAAGCCTGAAAATGCCTGACAGCCCCGGGGTGCGCGCACCCCGGGGCTGCTTTTTCCGCTGAAATGGTGCTTTGCGGTGGATAAAACAGGCAGAAGGGCCGATTTTGTAGATATTTGGCCCGAGATATGCTATAATCTACTCAATAGCGCCCAAACGGCGCAGGAGAAGAGAAAGGGTTATTCTATGAAGATCGTTTTGGTGGGCGGCGGCAAAGTCGGCACAGCGCTGGCGCGGCAGCTCAGTGAAGAGGGTCATAATGTGACCGTTGTCGATACGAACAAGGCCCGTGTGGAGCACATCGGCGAATCCTACGACGTGATGAGCATTCTCGGCAACGGCTCGTCCATCACCACCCTGTCTGAGGCGGGCGTGGAGGAGGCGGATGTCTTCATTGCAGTCACCGGCTCGGACGAGCTGAACCTGCTGTGCTGTATGTTCGCAAGAAAGGCGGGCCACTGCCACGCCATCGCCCGTGTGCGCAACCCGTCCTACAGCCATGAGCTGGACTTTATCAAAAAGCAGATCGGCATCTCGGCCATCATCAACCCTGAGATGGCAGCGGCGAAGGAGATCTCGCATCTGCTGCGCTTTCCGGGTGCAAGCAAGATCGACACCTTTGCGGACGGGCGCGTGCGGCTCATCAAGTTCGCCCTGACCGAGCAGCAGGGGCTGGACGGTGTGGCCATCCATGAGATCCCCACCCAGCTCAAGAGCGACATTCTGGTCTGCGCCGTGGAGCGTGACGGCGGGGTCATCATCCCCAACGGCAACTTCGTGCTGAAGAACGGCGATCAGGTCACCTTCCTTGCAACACAGGATAAGGCCCACGAGTTCTTCCAGCGCATCCATATGCCGGTGCGGCCGGTGCGCAATGCCTTCATCGTGGGCGGCGGTGCCATCGCCTACTACCTGAGTCAGGAACTGCTGGAAAACCACATCCGCGTCCGCATCGTGGAGCGCGACCCGGCCCGCTGCAATGTGCTGGCCGAGTCCCTGCCCGAGGCACAGATCCTCAACGAGGATGGCTCCAACCGCGACTTCCTGCTCTCGGAGGGACTGGAATCCACCGAGGCCTTCGTGGCCCTGACCAACATCGACGAGGAGAACGTGCTGCTGACCCTGTTTGCCAAGAAGCACTCCAAGGGCAAGCTGGTCACGAAGATCAACCGCCTCGAGTTCGACGATATTCTGGCCGGGCTGGATCTGGGCAGCATCGTCTACCCCAAATACATGACCTGCGATTACATCGTGCAGTACGTCCGTGCATTGCAGAACGAGGCCGGCAACAACATCAAGACCCTCTACCGCATCCTCGACGACCGCGTGGAGGCGCTGGAGTTCACCGTCCACGAGGAGAGCCGGGCCACCGGCGTGCCGCTGAGCCAGCTGCATCTGAAAAAGAACCTGCTGCTCTGCTGCATCACCCGCGGCGACCGCATCCTCATCCCCCGCGGCGGCGACCGCATTCAGGTGGGCGATAACGTCATCGTTGTCACGCTGGAGCACGGCCTGCACGACCTGCGGGACATCGTGGAAGGGTAACGGGGGACAGAACGTATGAATTATGCGATCGTCTTTCGTCTGCTGGGCTATATCCTGATGATCGAGGGCGTTTTGCTGCTGCTTCCGGCGGTGACGAGCCTCATCTACGCCGAGTGGGCTGTCATGGGCGTGTTCCTGCTGACAGCGGCCATCAGCGCGGCGCTGGGCCTCGGGCTGCGTACCATCAAGCCCCGCAGCAAGGTGTTCTATATGCGGGAGGGCTTCGCGGCCACGGCGCTGAGCTGGATCGCCATCAGTATCGTAGGCGCGGTGCCCTTCGTCCTCACCGGCTGCATCCCGAACCCGGTGGACGCCCTCTTTGAGACGGTGTCGGGCTTTACCACCACCGGTGCCAGCATCCTGCCCGCCGTGGAGGGCCTGCCCAACGGCATCCTGTTCTGGCGCAGCTTCACCCACTGGATCGGCGGTATGGGCGTTCTGGTCTTTCTGCTCTCGCTGCTGCCCCTGACCGGCGGCTCTCACGTCAACCTGATGAAAGCGGAAAGCCCCGGCCCGCAGGTGGACAAGCTGGTGCCGAAGGTGCAGTCCACGGCGAAGATCCTGTACGGCATCTATTTTGCATTGACGGTAGTGGAGTTCTGCTTCCTGCTGGCAGGCGGCATGAATGTATTTGACTCGATGCTCACGGCCTTCGGCACGGCGGGCACCGGCGGCTTCGGGTTCAAGAACGACAGCTTTGCCAGCTTCTCGCCCTACATCCAGTGGGTCGTGACCATCTTTATGATCCTCTTCGGCGTCAACTTCAACGCCTATTTCCTCCTGCTGCTGCGGAGGTTCCGCCGCGCAGCGTCCAGCGAGGAGGTCCGCGCCTATTTCGGCATCATTCTGGCGGCGGTGGCCGTCATCACGGTGAACATCCGCAGCCTCTACGGCACCTTCGGCGAGGCACTGCGCCACGCGGCCTTTCAGGTCGGCTCCATCATCACGACCACCGGCTTTTCCAGCTGTGACTTCGACCTCTGGCCCACGCTGGCCAAAGAGGTGCTGGTGCTGCTGATGTTCGTGGGTGCCTGTGCGGGCAGCACCGGCGGCGGCATCAAGGTCAGCCGTTTCCTGCTGCTGGGCAAGACGCTGGGCAAGGAGCTGAAGCAGGCCCTTCACCCGCAGGTGGTGGCTCCCGTCCGGATGGACGGCAAGCTGGTCAACCACGAGACCATCCGCACCACCAACGTCTATATAGCGGCCTACATCTTCCTCTTTGGAGCGAGCCTGATGCTGGTGAGTCTGGACGGCTTTGACATGGTGACAAACTTTACCTCCGTCGCCGCCACCCTGAACAACATCGGCCCCGGCCTCAATCAGGTCGGCCCCATGATGAACTTCGGGGCTTATTCCAACTTCGCAAAGCTGGTGCTCGTCTTCGATATGCTGGCCGGCCGTCTGGAGATCTTCCCGATGCTGGTGCTCTTCCTGCCCGATACATGGCGGAGATTCTAAGAAACTGCTATAGCAACGACAAAGCTCCCCCGGCTTGGACTGCCGGGGGAGCTTTTTGCGGTCTCAGAACGTCAGTTCGACCTTTTCCTGTGCGCGGTACTGCAGCGCTTCCAGCAGGGAATCCTCGTCGAGGAGGCGCTTGCCTGCGAGGTCGGCCACGGTGCGGGCCACCCGGAGGATGCGGTCGTGGGCGCGAGCCGAAAGGCCCAGCGTCTCGTAGGAGGCCCGCAGGAGCTGCTCGGCGGCAGGGGTCATCCGGCAGATGCGTCGCACCTGCCCGGCGGTGAGCTGGGCGTTGCAGAGCACACCCTCAAAACCCGGGGCGGTATAGCGCTTTGCCTGAATGGCCCGGGCGGCAAGCACCTGTTTGCGCAGATCGGCGCTGCTCTCGGAAGGGACGACGGCGTGCAGCTCGTCAAAGGCGATGGGGTCCATCTCCACGCACAGGTCGATACGATCCAGCAGCGG
>OIAA01000762.1_pt1 | contig 11145 bp, 8 predicted proteins | sample 1580591 | NCBI WGS metagenome assembly OIAA01 (sample SAMEA3882556, study PRJEB24775) | human gut metagenome | biome: human-associated habitat; feature: intestine environment; material: feces | place: Netherlands | collected 2009/2010
CCGCCGATGACATTGTACCTACGGCAGTAATATAAGCCGGCCAGTAATGCTTAAGCACTTCCATTGGATTAGCGCCGGCATAAAGACCTGCCAAACCGTACAACAATGCCAGCCAGATATAATGTCCTACCATTACTATCAGCACTACAATCAGGAACACAGGCAGCTGTTTGGTAATCGTACCTTCGTATGACAACGCGCAAAAAGTACAGGCGATAAAAATCGGCAGCAGAGGAATAACAATATTAGTAACGATAGACAAAACAATTTTTTGAAATTCTTCCAAAAATTTAGTAATCACAGCAGCCTTAGTCCAGGCAGCTGCCACACCAATCAAAACAGAAAAGACCAAGGCGCTCATTACACTCATGATCGGGTCGATCTTTAGATCAAACAACAGCTTTGGCAGTTCTTTTAAACCATCTACGGAAGAAACAATATTCAGATGCGGAATAATACCATACCCTGAAAACATTGCAAAAAATGCTGCTCCAACCGAAGAAACATAAGCTAAAGTGATAGCAACCCGCAGCATTGTCGATGCATGCTGGCCCAAACGCGTAATCGACGGAGCAATGAACCCGATAATAATCAGCGGTACACAGAAAATAATCAATGAACCAAGTAAATTTTTGATAGTTAATATAACCTGCATCAAAGCTTCATTGGCATATAAGCCTACCAGAATACCTACAATAACACCCAGTAAAAGTCGGGCAGGCAAACTTCCCAGTATGTTTTTCATTAGCGTCACTCTTTTCTTGGATAAAATATTTTACTATATACTAAAATAGCATATACTAATCAATTCCTCAACTGTTTTTCACTTTTTCTCTCAAAATATTATTATTTTCTTAAATAAAAGTACTGAAAATAGTATTTCAGCCTTTTTACTACCGTGGAGCACACATCATCTCCAAATATACAATCCATCTAACATTATAGCCAGAAAATAAAAAAGCCGCAGAACAGTCTGCGGCAATCTTTCTGATTGGTGATCTAGGAGAGATTCGAACTCCCGACCCACGGCTTAGAAGGCCGTTGCTCTATCCAGCTGAGCTACGAACACATTTATCACATCTGCACTATAACAGGTTGCATATCTTCATAAGAAATCTGTTATGTATTATGCTTTCCATAATAATTTGCAAATGGAAAGCGGGTGATGGGAATCGAACCCACGTATCCAGCTTGGAAGGCTGGTGTTCTACCATTGAACTACACCCGCATATTTAATTGTTCACAAGTCGGGGTGACAGGATTCGAACCTGCGACCTCCTGGTCCCAAACCAGGCGCTCTAGCCAAGCTGAGCCACACCCCGATATGAATTTTTATCCTGAAAAGCAAGTCATTCAAGTGCTTGTCTTTTCCGTCTCATCCGTGACGCAAGAGTTATTATATAGGACGCAAACATAAATGTCAACACTTTTTTTTATATTTTTTCAATTTTTTTAATTTTTTCTATAAATACTCGATTTCATAATGCGCCACACCCTTTTTATCAATGTCCATCAGGATATACGAAGGGCGTTTTCCCTCCTGTCGCGGATAGGAAATACTTCCAGGGTTCATGACAACGATTCCGTCCCCGTATTCGATCAGCGGAATATGTGTATGCCCGAACATTGCGACATCCGCGCCCCGCGCTAAAGCCTCACGCTTTAAATCCTCTATCCCTGATCCGACATAGTAATAATGTCCGTGTGTCATAAACACACGGTAATTTCCTGCCATGATCTCCTTTTCACGTGGCAGAGAAGAGAAAAAATCATTATTTCCAGCCACAATTTCTAATGGACAGCCACAAAGCTCCCCAATATAGTCTTCATACCCTTCCGCATCCCCGAGATGGATCACAAGATCCACCGGCGAAACTCTCTCTAAAACAACTTTTAAATTTTCATGTTTTTTATGCGTATCACTAATAACCAGTACTCTCATAAGGCTACCTGCCCCATCCTATGTATTTCCAATCCCCATTTTTATACATCAGATTCCATACTGATTCAATTTTTCCTTCATGGCGCGCAGCGCCTTTCCCCTGTGGCTGATCTGATTTTTCTGTTCCTCCGTAAGCTCTGCAGTGGAACATCCAAACTCATCCACATAAAAAATCGGATCATATCCAAACCCGTTACTTCCTGCAGGTTTTTCTCCGATATAACCTTCTATCGTTTCTCTTGTAACCAGCACATCTCCATTTGGCATTGCAGCAGCGATCGCACAGACAAAACGAGCCGTACGCTTTTCCTTCGGCACACCTTTTAACCGGTCTAAAATTGCCTGATTTTTGATCGTATAAGAGGTATCTTCCCCCATATAGCGGGCAGAATATACGCCTGGTTCCTTATTCAGATAATCCACCTCAAGTCCGGAATCATCTGCAAGGACAATATCTTTTGTAAATTGTGCCACTGCCTTTGCTTTTATTCTGGCATTTTCCTCAAATGTCGTCCCGTTTTCCACGATATCCGTCTGGATCCCTGCTTCTTTCATAGACAGGATCTCTGCATCCATATCCCCTAAAATTTCTCTGATTTCTTTCATTTTACCGGCATTTCCGGTCGCAAAAATAATTCTGTTCATTCCGCTTCTCCATTTCCCTGTATGCCATTGGTTTTCACACTAATATCCTTCTTCAAATGCACGCAATATCGCATGATAGATACCAAGTGCTGCTTTTTTCTGATAATCCTCCGACCGCAGCAGATCAAGCTCCTGCTGATTGGTCATAAATCCAACCTCGATCAGCGCAACCGGAACCTTGCTTGTCCTTATAATATAGATACTGTCTCCCTCAACAAGACCACGGTTTCTGCTCTGTAACTGTCCCGTTACTTCCTCTAAACAGATCTGTGCCAGCCGCTTACTTCCAAGTTCGCTCTCATCCGACTCGTTATACATGACTGCTGTACCATTTGCCGAGGACATTCTTCCACTGTTTGTGGAATTGTTATGTACGCTGATAAAAAGATCGGCGTCCGACTTATTTGCAAGCTGTACCCTCTGATCAAAAGTAGGGTTGCTGTCGTCGGTTCTGGTATAATAAACACCGATATTGTGATCATCCTCATCAAGTATCTTTTTTAACTGAAGCACAATATCAAGATCAATTTCTTTTTCATTGACCCCCTGTTTGTTCGCTCCCGGCGCACGGCCTCCATGCCCCGCATCGATTACGACTACTTTATCATACACTTCCTGCGGTGTCAAAAAATCAAAATAATAATATGCACTGTCATATTCCGTTTTTAATTCATAAACATGATCCATTACGATCTCTATCACACCATCTTCTCCCTTGCTGGAATAAGAAAGTGTCGCAATGTGATTACTGCTTCCCGTAATCGGTCCGTTTTCAAAATAAGAGCGGTCTGTTCCCGGAATGCTGATTTTTATCGTCTGTGTCACATAATCATTTGTAAATTGAATATCAGATCCATTTATGCCCTCCGGCAGTTTCAACTGCAGCTGTCCGCCATGAACCTGTTCTGATGTATCTGCAGCAACAATTTCAAGATCTTTCATCTCTGTCTGGTTTTCCGCATATTCCTGCTCTGCTAAACGCTCTTCCCGCGATTCCACTGCCCAGGTATGGATCTGTGGAAAAAACGGAAGTCCAATGCAGACTGCCACAGTAAGCACCACAACAACTGCTGTCGCAAATTTTAATATTTTATCTTCCATGTAATAACTGCTTTCTATCGATTATCACTGAATGCCTTGATACAGAGATTGGATTTCTCTACGGTATCAACACTCACCCATTTCGAGCCATTTGCACTGATATAGCTCTCTCCATCATCTAAGTCTACATTTTCAGTCGCTTCATCCGCAGCATACTCGATTGCCATCGGATGTACGGATCCGGGTGTAATTATATACAGAACAACCGCATAACGCTCCCCCGCATCCACTTCAATTCCCTGGTTAAAGTCAACGGTATAATAACCGGCATTCCCAAGCTTGCCGGACGCAACCGGAATCATCTTCTCCAACGATGTCTCATCCTCAAACTGACGCACCACATATAATTCGTACTGTGAGTCTTTTCCAGTCGCATAAAAAGATGCCGCCTTTAAGGTTTCATTCCCCTCTGCGGTAAATACATTGGCACCGTAGATGCTGTCTTTATTATAACCAAGCTGTCCAACCCATCCGCACAGATCACTCTGATAAATGTGATCATAATTATCCGTGTTTTCTATATCCGTATAAACAACATTATGTGTTCCAATATTTGTATCATAATAGGAAATATAAAAGAAGCCGTTTTCCCCGAAATTATCTCCCCAGCTGTTCTGACAGATAAATGCTCCATCACCCTCGAGATCAGTGTTAAAATTATCCTTAGAATAAGAATCATCCCATCCGACGATCACCACATCATGGTTTGGTTTCTCTGTACCAATATAGCAGTATGCATCTGTGCTTTTGTTATAATATGGGGAGGAAGACTGTGAACTGCGCAGTGCATTGTAAATGGATGTCTGTACTCCGCCGTATTTGAATACAGCTTCCTTGATCTTTTCATAATCTTTGCTTTCAATGATCTGCATTTCCTGCACATGTTTTACCGCGGTAAGATCCTCATTTGTCTGATTATCTCCATAAGGATCATCTTTTTCATAGACAGGTCCCTTCCATGCTGCAAGATATGCCATTCCCATGGTATATTCCCCACCGTCATTCTGCGTCATATTAAATCCGTTACAGAGTGTCATATGATCCACAGAATACTGCTCACTCTCCTCCGGCAGAAGCGATGATTCCAGCGCCCCTAACGCCGCAAATGACCAACAGGTTCCATAACTTCCCTGATTACGCACTTCTGATGTCCGGTTTTTCGTCCGCAGATCATAACTGGTCGGCACGATCGACGCATCTGAATTATCCGCAGCCTGTGCCTCATTTTCCTGCATGTTCCAGCTATATGTATAATCCATATATTGTGAGAGATCATTGAGACTGACATAATACTCATTATCTATCATGGTAAACGGAGAAATGATCTTTTCAATGTCCCCATTCACGGTCGCAGTCTCCTGATCCAGGGAAAATGATATGTTGCTGGAATGTTTTTCCACCACAAGCCTGTCCCCGTCATAAATATGTGCGCTGCAGTTTAAGGCATCCCGCAAAATGGAAACCGGCATCATAATGTCTAAATTGTCATCCATATAAAATTTGTATTTCTCATTGGTATACTGTTTATTATCAATGATCACAGACAGCAGATTATCATTCACACTTGATGCAATCAGCGGATTCCAGGTTTCTGCTTCTAAACTCGCTCCGCGGAAACTGCCGATCTGCTCATACTCAGCACCAGGTATATTATATTTTATCAAAAAAGCAATCGCCACAATTCCACCAAAGGCAATAAATCTTTTCGAATAATGCATGAATCAGAATCTCCTTAATGAAAATTATCCCGTTTTGGCGGTTTCGGTCCCATAAACTGATAAAAATACGTCTTTAACATTCCGTTGTAGATCTTGCGGTTTTTATCTGCCTTCCGTCCTATGTAACGCTCGGTGTCCTCATAACTGGTGATCAGATACATAGACCATGCATCCAGTCTGCGGTAAGCCTCCCCGATCTGACTGTATAATTCCGGCAGATCCGCCTTATCCTCTAAACGCTCTCCGTATGGCGGGTTTGTCACGATAAAACCGTATTTCTTTGGATGGTGCAGTTCTGCCACTGGTCTCTGCTGGAAATGGATCAGGTGGTCAACTCCTGCACGTTTTGCATTCTCCCGCGCCGCCTTAACCACATCACCGTCAATGTCATATCCCTGGATATCCACGGTAATGTCATCATTTACCATGTCCTGTGCCTCTTTTACGCATTCATACCACACCTTACGGTCAATGATGTTTTTCCACTGCTCTGCCGTAAATTCACGGTTCATTCCCGGTGCAATATTAGCAGCGATCATTGCCGCCTCAATCGGAAATGTACCACTTCCACAAAACGGATCCACGAGAATACGGTCCGGTCTCCACGGTGTCAGCATAAGCAGGGATGCCGCAAGTGTCTCCGTCAGCGGAGCCTTGCTCGTTAAAGTACGGTATCCTCTTTTGTGCAGAGAATCCCCTGATGTATCAAGTGTTACCATCACTTCATCCTTTAGCAGGAAAATACGCACCGGGTACGGCGCCCCATCCTCCGGGAACCACTCCTTATGATACTGCTGCTTTAACCGCTCCACCATCGCTTTTTTCGCGATCGACTGAATATCGGACGGACTGAACAGTTTACTCTTGATGGAGGATGCTTTTTTAACCCAGAACTTACCGTTTTCCGGGATATAATTTTCCCATGGAAGCGCTTTGATTCCCTGAAATAATTCCTCAAACGTTTCTGCATGAAAACGTCCCACCTGGATCAGGACACGTTCTGCCGTGCGCAGGAAAATATTCGCCCGGCAGATTGCTTCCTCATCTCCGGTAAATGTGATCCTTCCGTCTTCTACTCTGCCTATCTCATAGCCAAGATCATAAATCTCTCTTTTCAATACCGCCTCTAACCCAAAATGGCACGGTACCACAAGCTCATATGTTTTCATGAATTCTCCTTAACTGTTTCTTTTACCTTAGTACTATATTATCCGTTCTAAAATACCCTGTCAATGTTAATCATAACCATTATAGCGTCTGATTGCCTGCATTCCTCCAACAACGGTATACACCTCATAGCCACATTTTGAAAGCTGTCTTGCTGCTAAAAGACTCGTACTTCCATATTCACAGTAAACTAATAGTGTTCTATTTCTGTTAAAATGCCGCATCCACCCATCGATCTCCTCATATGGACAACAGTATGCTCCCCTAAAATGCCCTTCCCGGTAAGATTCCCGTTCCCTTACATCCAAAACCAGGGCATGCTTATTTAAAATAATTTGTTCCATCTCGCGTGGATGGATCGTAAAAAAAGCCATACTCCCTCCGAAATAAAAACAGATTACAAAGCTCTGCCCTGTAATCTGTTCTTCTGCTAATGTTTTTTCCTTACATTATATGCAGTTTCCGGTACCCGTGTTCTTATTTTGATACGTTAGAACCTGTACTGTTCTGTCCGGATTTATTCTGTCCGTTGCTGTTTGTTGCTTTGTTGGAAGACTTATTTTTTGAGCTGTTCTGCTCATAACTATTCTCATAGCTGTCCTCGTAACTGTTTCTGCAATTAGATCCACTGTTTGCATTGTCTGCATTCTTTGCCATTTCTTTCTCCATTCCGGTGCTGTTCTGCACCTTGTTTACTACAATTTCGTTTACATGCAATTTTCCTTACACCCAATTCTGATTACGCATAATCTTTCTTACACGCAATTTTGGGTACATGAAACTTTAATTACATGAAACTTTTATTGCAAGAATATTATGGGAAGAAATTCTCTAAATTATACATACAATTACATCATATAATATTCTAAATTATCCTTCAGTTCATCCGTGATCTTACCACCGGCCTTCTGATATTTATCATAGACTCCCTTGATACGCTGAATCTTTTTCGTAATTAAAATATCATATTTCTGCCATGCATTCTGATACATCGGATTGGACTTTAACTCTTCTCTGATCTCCTTGGAAAATGGACAGTATGTCACAAGGATCTCTCTTGAAACTTTATTTAAACGGAAGCTTCCCTTTGATTCATATTTGATCCAGTTCTGATAATCTTTCACAAACACCTCGCGGTAATTATTTTTTCCACGAAGCAATGCACTTTTTATCTTCTCTTTTGCCTCAGTCGAAAGATCATGATTCTTCTTATAAAACTGAATATAATCACAATACTCTGCCGTCAGGGATTTATCGCGGATATCATTCCAGTGAACCCCTTGAATTTTACGACAGATCTCCCAACGGTAACGGCCGGTCGTTTCAACCATCATATCATCGAGATCAACTGCCGTAAAAATAGGGAACATATATCTTGCCGGTGTATCACGTCTGACCCCCGCTGTTTCCTGCCACATCATAGCTCTTGTTCCAGCGTTCGGCATCAGAATAATATTCGGAAGTACCTCTTTCATGATCTCCTCGCGATTGATTCCCTTGTCCGGATCAGAAAATACAACGCCTCTGTAAAATACGGAAAAATCAACTTTCCGCACTTTATTCATGGCATCTTCGATTTTCTGTGCCGTAACGAGCATCTTATCAACGGAATTGATCAGATCATTTTCGCCAAGGATCGGACAGAATGTTGAAACTCTGCCGTATGTAACACGGTTTCCGGAAGTAAACATATTCTGTATCTCAAATTTTACCTTCATCTCACGGTTATTCGCATAATCGCGCATCTGTTTTTCATTTACTTTTCCGGTCTTTTTCAGTTCTGCCAGATAGCCCGCATAATCTAAGTCAAATTCGTTTTTTGACGGTTCATTCTGACCGTTATAAATCGTTTTTAACCATTCAAAAATAGTAAAAATATGCTCTGAATTGCAAAGTTCTAAATGTTCTGTCAGATCGTAAAGGATATTGGCATTATCCTCACCTACCATCTGTACATCCATAAATCCGAAATTCAAAAACATCTCTATGATCGGTGTCGGTTCATCATCATCTTTCATCACATTCATAAATACTTTATAATATGCATCATAAAAGACCTGTGAAAGCTGTTTTCTAAGCTGGAACACTTCCGCATCCGTGGAAAGCATATCCGGAAGCTCCCTGTATTTCCGGATCAGATTACGCATATCTTCGATCCGTTCCGGTGTATATCCGGCATAGGTCAGGATATGTTCTAAGCAGTCTTCTGACTCTTCTTCCTCTTCATCCCACTCATCATCCGAAACATTATCATCTTCCCCCGGCGTCGCAAACTCATCCATCGCATACTGGGTAAAGTCGTGATTTTTGTATTCATTCAGACGATAGGATACCAGTTTGTCATCATAGATATTTAATTTGCGGATCACTTCCGCAATTTTATCCATACGTTCTTTTAACGGCGTCACATCATAATGATTCATTTCTGCCTGTATTACAAGTTCAAAATAAAGATGGAATAAATCGTTTTCAGATTCTGATAACAGGATATCCTGATTATATTTTAAATAATCAACCATCTCGATAATTCCCTGCATCACTCGCCTTGTCTGATAGGAAGCCTCCATAATAGCCCCGATACAGAGACTGTCGTCTTTTTGCATGAGTTTTATGTATTCATCAAGATATCCTTTTTTTGTAAGGCTTGTACTGTTATTAACCTCCCAGTTTTCTGCCATATGTACCATATCAAGCGGTTTAAAGTTGTCCATCCTCGTAAACCCCTGTCCATCGATACGCATCTGACTGCAGAGCATGGTATAGTCGTTATATTCCGTTTCCACAAACGTATGGAACTGTCTTACCAGATTTTTAAATCCAGCATACATCTCAAGCAGCATCTGCCGCTGCTTTAATGCAGCACGAAGAAGCGTGCCTCTCATACTCTCCTGCCCATTTAATGCATTGATCAGATCATCTGCTGTATTGTATGGAAAAACTGCAAGCACAGAATCTTCTCTCGCAATATAATCGCACAAAAACCGGTCTTTTTCCGAGACACCGATCACACTTTCTTTGTTCAGAACAATCCTCGCATAGGAATTTCTCTGTACGACCGAACCTTCTAAAATTAAATACCATGCTTTTACTTTTTCTTTTTGTTTTGCAATGATCTGATTTTTCTGTACTTTAATCGTTTCCATATATCCTGTCTCCTGTCAGCTTTTCACGCTGCAACACTTTTTGTTTTACACCGCCATTATTTTTTGTTTTTCTTAATTTTTAACAATTCATCTAGCAGACATTTTGCTGCTTCGTCCTTACTCATAAGTGCAAGTTCTTTTTCCCAGTCTTCTGTAATCAGAGTCAGCACATTGGTATCACCAGCAAATCCGGCTCCCTGCTGTTTTAAATTATTTGCAGCGATCATATCAAGATTTTTCTTTTTGCGTTTTGCCCTGGAATTTTCCAACATATGCTCTGTTTCCATGGAAAATCCACATAAGACCGTATTGCCTTTATTTTTTCCGAGTTCTGCAAGAATATCCGTCGTTTTTTCCAGTGCGAGTGATAACTCACCTTCTGATTTTTTAATTTTCTCATCTGCGGTATGCGCCGGTGTGTAATCTGCCACTGCCGCAGCCTTTACGATAATGTCCTGTTCTTTTGCACATTCCATGACCGCCTGATACATATCTTTTGCAGATGTTACGGGAACCGTTTTTACAAACATCGGCGGTTCTAATGCCGTCCTGCCTGTAACCAGTGTCACTTCTGCACCTCTTAACATTGCGTTCTTTGCTATGGCATACCCCATCTTTCCGGTAGAATGATTTGATATAAAACGTACCGGGTCGATTGCTTCCTGTGTCGGTCCTGCTGTTACCAGTACTTTCAGTCCCTGCATATCCTTCTCAAATGCCAGTTCCCTTAAAACATACTCCACCAGCGTCTCTTCAGACGGAAGTTTTCCATCACCGGTATCACCATTTGCAAGCATGCCGCATACCGGATCTATCATCTCATACCCATGCCGCTTCAGTTTTTCCAGATTCTCCTGCACGATCGAATTGTGATACATATTATGATTCATCGCCGGTGCAACCAGTACTTTACAGGTACATGCCATCACTGTCGTAGTCAGCATATCATCCGCAATCCCGTTTGCTATCTTACCAATCACATTTGCAGTTGCCGGTGCAAGTAATACAAGATCTGCCTGCTTTGCCAATGCAACATGTTCCACCGAAAATTCAAAATTACGGTCAAATGTATCAATCAGACATTTATTGCCGGTCAGTGTTTCAAATGTTGTTGCTGTAATAAAGTTTGTTGCATTCTGTGTCATCAGAACATGTACGTTACAATGCATTTTCTTTAGCATCCGCGCCACATTCGGCATCTTGTATGCTGCAATCCCTCCTGTTACACCAAGAAGTACTGTCTTTCCCTGAAGCATTTTATTTTCCTCCTGCTCTCGTTCTTTTACGATACGATGCTTTTTAAAAATATTTTATACTGTTTTTGTATATTTCGCAACAAAAGATTTCATGCGACAAATTACATGCAATTTTCTATGAATCGAGTAGGAGGGAAATCTGAGTGATTTCCCGACCTCTCACACCACCGTGC
>OIAA01000767.1_pt1 | contig 11113 bp, 10 predicted proteins | sample 1580591 | NCBI WGS metagenome assembly OIAA01 (sample SAMEA3882556, study PRJEB24775) | human gut metagenome | biome: human-associated habitat; feature: intestine environment; material: feces | place: Netherlands | collected 2009/2010
GATTGTGCCGTGCAGCATGAAAACAGCGGCAGGAATTGTAAGCGGATACACCGACAATCTGCTGCTGCGTGCGGCGGATGTGACGATCAAGGAGAAACGCCCGCTTGTACTGGCAGCGCGGGAGACACCGATGAGTGAAATTCATCTGCGGAATCTGTACGAACTGTCGAGATTGTCAAATGTATGGATTGTTCCGCCGATGATGACCTTTTATCAGAAACCGGAGTCCATCGACGATATGGTGACACATCTTGCGGCCAAACTGCTTTCGCCGTTCGGCGTGGAAGTAAAGGAGTACCGGAGATGGAAAGAATGCTGACAAAAAAGGCAACAGCTGCAGGATACACGATGGAAGTGACGGTAATGAAGATCGGTGAGGACTTTCAGATCTGTCTCGCCGGAGGAGAAAAGCCGCATATCGGCTGTGTGGTGCAGGCCGTACCACGGGAATCGCTGACCGGAGACGGGAGCTGGAGTGCGACTTCCTCGGTGTGGAACCGCACCGGACATAAAGATGAGGTACTGTGCCGGATGCTGGCGGAAAAAATCTGTTGTGCCTGCCGTACCGTGACCGTCTGCACCGGTGGCGTGCATATCGATAGAATTACCGGAGAGCAGATCCGGGAGATTGTGGATGCGGTAGAGAAGATGGGAGAAGAGATTGCGCAGGATTTGAGATGATAAGTAAGCATGGAAAGCGGATAAAAAGTCATTGCATTTTTCGGACATGCTTTGGTTTTGTGTTATATTTCCTATTGAATATGTAGAGAATATGGGATAAAATAAAAGAAAGTATTTTTATCATGACATATATTCGGAGGAAATAAAATGAAAGTTTCGACAAGAGGACGGTATGCGCTTCGTCTGATGCTGGATCTGGCACTCAACAATACCGGCGAACCGGTGCGTTTGAAAGATGTGGCAAAGCGGCAGGAGATTTCGGAAAAATATCTGGAACAGATCATCTCGATTTTGAATAAAGCTGGTTTCGTAAAAAGTGTGCGCGGCCCGGCGGGCGGTTATTCCCTGAAACGAAAGCCGGAAGAATATACCGTGGGAATGATCCTGCGTCTGACCGAGGGTAGCCTTGCGCCGGTGGACTGTGTAGAAGACGGCGCCGACTGCGGCAGGGAAGATCAGTGCGTTACGGTGATGCTCTGGAAAAAACTGAACGATGCCATCAACAGTGTGGTGGACAATATTACGCTGGCAGATCTGGTGGAATGGCAGATGCAGAAGTCGAATGAGTATGTGATCTGACGGCAGACAGAATAAGCGATAACGTCCAATGAGGGAACAGAAGAGGGAAAATGGTGAAAACATCATTTTCCTCTTTTTTACCGGTAAAAATCTGGGAGCACGGCATTTACAAGCAAAAAAAAATTTGTTAAGATAAAAAACAGGGCGCATTTGGAGAAGAAAAAAATCAGGATGCGCAAAAGTGAAGAAAATAAAAGATAAGGAGTTTCCCCTTATGAAAAAACAACAGGAAAGCCTTAAAAATATGGTATATCAGGCCATTTTGAACGGCATTTTTACCGATGAATATAAACCCAATCAAATTATCAACGAGCAGGAGCTGGTACAGAAATTCGGCTGCAGCAAGACGCCAATCCGTGAAGCACTGGTGACGCTCTGCAACGAGGGAATTCTCCACAGCTTCCCGCGCTTCGGCTACCAGGTTGTCAGCGTGTCCCGCGAAGAGGCACAGAATATTCTGGATTTCCGCCTTGTTCTCGAGGGCGGATATCTTCGTCAGTCGATCGGACATATCACCGAAGAAAATCTGGCGGAGCTTGCCGAGATTGATGAGAGATGCAAACAGAGCACCGACAGCGTATGGGATCACTGGGAGGCAAATACAGCATTCCATCTGAAGCTGATTTCCTTCTCCGGCAACGCTTACGCATATCAGGAGCTTGAACGCACCATGAACGTCTTAAAACGCGCTTACGCCCAGTTTTACTGGCAGACCTGGTCCAACGTAAACCCGGCATTGGACATTGCTCATCATAACGATATTATGCAGAGCATCCGGGAGAAAGATCTGGAGAAGACGCAGAATTATCTGAAAGAGGATCTGGCGGATTTTTGTGGGTAAGAAATGAAACAGAGTGCATAGGAACGAAAAATTCCAATACACTCTGTTTTTTTGCGCGCTGGAGACCTTTTTCAGGCACGCTCCAGGGCTCGTGATTATCCATGAAAATGCCTCTCCCGATACTGCTGCGGTGTCACCCCGCTGCTTTTCTTGAACTGCCGGTAAAAGTAGGAAACGTTTGCGATTCCGATCTGGTCACAGATTTGCTGGGGGGAGAAGCTTGTGGTGGCAAGCAGGCGTTTTGCGGCTGCCATGCGTTCATCCATGATGTAGCTGCTGAGCGATGCTCCTGCCTTCGTGCTGAAAATGTGGGACAGGTAGTCCGGGTTCATGTGGATTTCCTCGGCGATGGAGGTGCGGCCCAGTTCAGGATCGGAAAGATGCGAACGGATATAGTCCTTGATGACGCTGATCGGGTCCGAGGTATCGGTGGAGAGGTGCTCTTCCATATTCAGCCGCTCCTTCTCATACCATGCATTTTTCTTCACCTCCTGCACAGCCGCCGCCAGCTTTTCCATAAGCTGATCCGGGTCGATTGGCTTTAACAGGTAGGAGAAAATATGTAAATTCAGCGCTTCCTGCGCATAATCAAATCGCTGATGGCCGGTCAGAACGAGTACGATGGGATGAAAATCGTTCTCATGAAGCCATTCCACTAACTGCAGACCGGTTTCGCGCGGCATTTCAATGTCAGTCAAAAGAATATCAATATCCTGGGAACCCTCAAAAATTCGTTTTGCCTGGCTGGCACTGTAGGCAGGAAACGCCTGCTCAATCCCGAGCGCCGACCAGTCTGTCGTTTCGATAATGTTTTTCACAATATAATATTCATCATCCACTACTAAAATGTTCATTGTAAAAGCCCTGTTCCTTTCTTCCGTTTCGCATGGATTTGAATCGTTACAAAAAGCAAGCCGAAAGCCTTTTTCAAACAAGCTTTAGCTCTCGTTTCTTTTGCCGGGGACCTGAGGTGTGTCGGAAGCATGTGAAAAAAGAGGTTCCGATGTTTCAATTTTGCTTTCCGGCGGATTGCCATCCTCCCGGTATGGAATGTATGGAATCGTAACCTCTGATCTTGCACCCCATCCGGGTTCGTTGGAAAAATGCGCATGGGCTTTTTCTCCATAAACAAGATAAAGCCGTTTGAGCAGATTGTAGGTTCCGATTTTTTTTCCATCAAAGTCATGAACCTGCTGGGAAACTGGCCGGTTCAGGTATTCCAGATCCTCTTCAAAATAACCACTGCCGGAGTCGAGATGAGTGAGAACCACATATTTTTCACCATTGCGCTCCACAAGGCTGCCGGTGATACGGACACGGAGCTCTTCGCCCATGATCATGTTGTGCTTGATGGTATTTTCTGTAAACATCAGCAGAATGATCGGAAAAACAGAAGCATTCCTGCATTTCTCATCCACATGGATTTCCCAGTTCAGACAGCCTGGAAACCGCAGTTCTGTCATCTCCAGAAAATTTTCTACGTATTTCAGTTCTTCTTTCAAAGGAACGGCTGTCTTATCCTGCAGGGTGTACCGCAAATGATTCGAAAGTGTGCGGACGAATTCATTTGTGAGCCGCCTTCCTTCTTCCGTGAATGGCATTGATGCGATTGCGGAGAGACAGTTGATCAGAGAGTGCGGCGCTACCTGGGATTTCAGATACTGAATCTCCAGTGCCTTCAGATTTAATTTATCCTCATAAACATTGATTTTTAACTTCTCAATTCGATTCATCAGCTTATTCAGTGTTTCACCGATTTCCAGAACCTCCTCACACCGCTCATTGGAAAGATCCGGGTGCGGCACCTGTTGTTCCTCTTTGACCTGTGATGCCATTTTCCGGATCAGATCAAGAGGCTTTGAAATCAGGTGTTCATAGGAAACGGTCCATAAAAGAGAAACCACGAAAATCAGCAGAGCACCCCCGAGCAGAAGCTTGAGCATATTGTAAATAGGAGTGTTGACTTCTTCGGAGGGGATGAGTGCATTTAAGGAGCAGGTAGAAGAAGGAAGCTTTTCAGCGACCTGTAAATATTGTATACCGTCCTTTCCGCGGATCCGATGAGGTTTCTGGGTAGAAAAGTCGGTAGACAGTTTAAAATCGGACCAGCTTTCGTTGTCGTATGGAATACCATTTTCATCAGCAAACAGAAAAATGGTATTTGAATCATCAAATGGAGTATTCAGTTCATCCAGACGGATCCAGGCACCAAGATAGCCATGGAGATCATTGATAATTCGGATCAGATAGGTATGGCGTTCCAGCTCTATATAATACCAACTCTTGAAGTTGAGAGCGGAGGCGTCCTCTCCCGACTGACGTAAAAGCTTTTTCATGTAGGAACTACAGTCATTGGAGCCCCCATTTTTATAGCGGCAGACAAAATGGTCGTTTGCTTTTCCATAAACAAACATACCGTCAATGTCTGTCATGTAACTTAAAGTATTATCCAAAAGCCTGGAGGCTTTAATCTGGGAAATCACTGCGTTTGGGTTGTTTTTGGAAGTGATCGTATCGACAACATCAGTATTGTTATTAGCGAATTCCCAGAGACAGTTTTCAGCAGTTTCCATACTCTTATTTAACTGCTGGACATAAAGATCCATTGTCTGATGAATTCCCTGGTAGGTTTCATGCTGAAGCTGTTTGGAAATATAAAAAATTAAAAACAGCAATAAAATACTGAACATTATTAAAATACGCATCCAATACCAAAATGCTTTTTTCTTTAGGGAATATATTTTGTGTTTGTGCATAGTGTGGTCAAAAAAATTGAAGTTTAGTGAAAAAGTACGATGTTTTGATGAATTCAAGAAGGATGCCTCCGTAATTATATATAATTTGCACATAGATTCTAAGAAAAGTGCAATAAAACCTAAGCAATGTGAATTGCTAAAAAGTTTATTAAAATTATATAATAACAACAGTTGATAGTCAAAGCAATTTTGTTCGAACATACTTGCAACGACAAAAAAACGAGAAAACAAAGAGGAAACGAGGAGGAAAAACATGGCATCTTTAAAAAAATCCCATGCATCATCCGGGAGCAGCCACAGCAAAGCAGCAAAATTCAAACGATACCTTCCGCTGTATCTGATGTTCCTTCCAGGCGCGATCTATCTGCTCATTAACAATTATATTCCGATGGCAGGCATTATCGTAGCATTTAAGAAGTACAATGCCCGTTTGGGAATCTGGAAGAGCCCGTTCTGCGGACTGGCGAACTTTGAATTTCTGTTTGCATCATCGGATGCATGGACTATTACAAGAAATACGTTACTTTACAATCTGGCGTTTATTGTTCTGAACACGGTAGTCGGAATTATTTTTGCAATCTTTATCTGCGATACGTTTAATAAAAAATTAAAGAAAATTTATCAGAGTGCAATCTTGTTTCCATATCTGATGTCGGCTGTTATTCTTGGCTACATTGTATATGCATTTTTAAGTCAGAGTACAGGTATTGTAAACAATTCGATTTTAAGTGCACTTGGAAAAGATGCTGTGAACTGGTATGCAGAACCGAAATACTGGCCGTTCATTCTGATTTTTGTAAATACCTGGAAGGGTGTAGGATATGGATGTCTGATCTACATATCTACCATCAATGGCATTGATCCGTCTCTGTATGAGGCAGCTTCTCTGGATGGCGCAACCAAATGGCAGCAGATCAAAAACATTACGCTTCCATTCCTGAAACCAACCGTAATCACCCTGACATTGATGAGTGTCGGCCGTATCTTCTATTCCGATTTCGGTCTGTTCTATCAGGTACCACGTGATTCAGGACTTCTGTACTCGGCAACCAATGTTATTGATACCTACGTATACCGCGGCCTGATGAAATCCGGAAATGTCGGAATGTCTGCAGCAGCCGGCTTCTATCAGTCCATCATCGGATTTATCATTGTCCTTACCGCAAACGGAATCGTACGTAAAGTCAGCAAAGAAAACGCAATGTTCTAAGGAGATCACGTATGAAAGAAAAACCATTTTCCAAATATCAGATTTTAGCAAACGCTGTCATGATTATCTGGACGCTTGCCATTATCTTACCGTTTATTCTGTTATTTATGTCTTCTATTACAGATGAAAACACACTGGTAGCGAATGGATACTCCTTCTTTCCGAAGAAGTTCTCCCTCGCGTCCTATTCCTACATCATCAAATCCGGAGGTCAGATTTTGAAGGCCTATGGAGTAAGTATTGGTGTCACGGTAGTCGGAACTCTGTTGAATGTCCTTCTGTCTGCTCTGATGGCCTATCCTTTGTCAGTAAAAAATCTTCCGGGCAGAAATGTGATGATGTTCTTCGTGTTCTTTACCATGCTGTTCAACGGCGGTATCGTTCCATCTTACATTATGTGGACAGGTACCTTCCATATCAAAGATACGATTTTTGCACAGCTGCTTCCAAACTTCCTGCTTTCTGCATGGAATGTTATGATGATTCGAACTTATTTTACCACAAGCATTCCGGATGGATTATACGAGGCGGCAGAGATTGACGGTGCAAGCCAGTTTACCATCTTCTGGAAAATCGTACTTCCGCTTGGAAAACCGATCTTGGTAACAATGGGCACCTTTGCAGGCCTTGCTTACTGGAATGACTGGACCAATGGTCTGTACTATATCGTTAAGAATACAGGTCTGTACAACGTACAGAACCTTCTGAACCAGATGGTACAGAATATTCAGTTCCTGACACAGAGCTCCAACTCGAATGTGACAGCAGCTGCATCGACCATTCCGGCAACGGGAATCCAGATGGCAATCGCATTTGTAGCAATTCTGCCAATTATGCTGATTTTCCCATCTTTCCAGAAATATTATGCAAAAGGTATCGCTCTTGGTGCAGTCAAAGGCTGATACAGATGGAATGAATCATTAGCAGCGAAAAGGGCTGCTTCGTGATAAACTTATTTTAAGGAGGAATTTTTATATGAAAAGAAAAATGCTTGCTGCTTTTCTGGCAGCGACAATGGTGGGCGGCCTGCTTGTCGGCTGCGGAAACAGTGGAGACACTTCCGGCTCATCCAAGAGCTCTTCTGGAACAACATCAACAGCATCGGCATCTGGCGAGGCAGATGCTTCCGTAACAAAAACAGAGCTTGGTGAGTATACGGAAGAAAATCCTTATCATCTCGTATTTGCCTTCGTCGAGTTCTACGAGCAGGATGACGCAGCACGTACTGCAGTACAGGATGCATTGAATGAATATATGATTCCGAAATACCATATTGAAGTGGAATTTCTTCCACTGCAGTATGCAGAATATCAGCAGACGATTCAGCTGATGATTTCCGGTGGTGATGAGCTGGATGTTATGCCAATTTATTACAGCAATGCTTCCAGTTGGATTGCAATGAATGGTATTGTCGACATGAATCAATATATGGATACTCCGGAAGGACAGGCCATTAAGGATGTACTTGGTGAGGCAAATGCAACGGTAGGTTCCATGAATGGTATTCTGTTCGGCTTCCCGGCACAGAAGGAATCGGTTGAACTTGGTGGTCTGACTATGAGAGCAGATATCTGTGATGAGCTTGGTATCGCAGAAGAATATGGTTTGGAGCTGAATCAGGATGAATACACCGGAAAAGTGTATGACTGGTCGGTTGCAACTGAAATTTTCAAGAAAGTAAAAGAAGCACATCCGGAAATGACACCTCTGTATCTGCAGGGAAGTGCAAGCCCGATGAGACGTCTTGCATTTTTCGACGAGTTAGCGGATCAGTTCGGTGTTCTGGACTGGGAGGCTGATCATGACTCCACAACCGTAGTGAATGAGTTTGAAACCGATACTTACAAAGAAGCAGTAACCCAGCTGGCGGAATGGTTTGATGCAGGATACATTTATCCGGATGCGTTGACGGATACACAGGGATCTGCAGTTATGATGAAAGCCGGAAATACGTTCTCTTATATGTCAGCAATTAAACCGGGCTATCTTGTTGAGGCAAAGGCATCTACAGGAACAGACTGCTATGCAATGTATTTTGGACAGGATGTAGAAGGTGGATATTCAACTACAAACGTAAGTTTTTATGATACTGGTATCGCAACCAACAGTGCGGATCCGGAAATGGCCTTTAAGTTTATCTCCGCGCTGTATACAGATCCGGAGGTTATGAATCTGTGGCAGAATGGTATTCAGGATGTAAACTATAAAGTTTTGGATGATGGTACTGCTTATTATGTAGATGGTGAAGATGCTTCTAACTTTAAATATCATCAGAATACAGGATGGTTTATGGGCAATCAGTTTAACACATACGTATGGAATGATGGTTCCAAGGATGCAAATTACTGGGATAAACTGCAGCACCATAACGACTGGGCACAGTATTCACCGGCATACGGATTTATGTGGGATTCTTCTGAATACTCTACACAGATCACAGCTCTGCAGAATGCACTGAATACGTATCGTCCAGCACTTGAGACAGGCTCTGTCGGAGTTGCTGGTGTAGAAGAAACACTCCAGAAACTGAATGATGCGCTGTATGCAGCCGGACTGCAGACTGTTATGGATGCAAAACAGGAGCAGCTGGATAAATGGCTGGATGAAAACGGAGGAGCTACAGAAACTCCGCAGTCTAACCTTGATACGATTGCAGCAGCAAAAGAAGCAAACTAACGAAAGATCAACATTAGGTATAATTAGATCTAAGGCAAATCCGCCCGGAAACCGTAAAGCTGTGCGGTCTTCGGGCGGATTGCTTTGTATGTTTTTGACTTTTACAGCAGAAAGGATTTACTATGAAAAAAATGAATTACACATTTTCCGTGCCGGACAACAAACGCGTGCGTATGATTGTCAGCACAGACTGCAAAAATGAGGCGGACGACCAGTTCGCACTGGCACATCACCTGATGACACCGATGTTTATTCTGAAAGGCATCGTTCCGTGTCACTTCAACATGTTCTCCCGCGATTACGGCGATGGCCACACAGCACAGGCGAGCATGGACGAGGTCAATAAAGTGCTGGATCTGATGGATCGGCAGGGCGTATGCCCGGTCTGCAAAGGATCGGAATTTCCGATGAAGGACGAGCAGACTCCGGCCGTGTCGGATGGCGCAAAGCTGATCGCCGAAGAAGCCATGAAAGATGATCCGCATCCGCTGTTCATCGCCTGCCAGGGAGCACTGACCGACGTTGCCTCCGCACTTCTGATGAAACCGGAAATCGCAGACCGCATGACCGCCATCTGGATCGGCGGAGCACCGTATCCGGAAGGGGGAGAAGAGTTCAACCTCCGCCAGGATATCGCAGCTGCAAACGTTGTGATGAAATCCGGCATGAAGGTATGGCAGGTTCCGTCTACCGTATACAAGAAAGTAACAGTTTCTCTTGCCGAGCTGCAGCTTAATGTTCAGCCATGTGGAGAAATTGGAAATTATCTGTATCAGCAGATGGTAGACTTTAACAACACCTTCTATCAGTTCCAGGAATGGCCGCACGGCGAAATCTGGGGTCTCGGCGATTCTCCGACAGTTGGGTTGCTGCTGGCAGAGGTACAGCGTACCGACCTCTATGAAATGGTAGAAGCGCCGGAAATCAGCTATGAGGACATGAGCTATCACTTCACCGGAAAGAACCGCAAAATTCGCGTTTACCATGATCCGAATGCGGAGCTGACGTTGAGAGACTTTTTTGCGAAACTGAAATTGAATTATGGGATGTGACAGGGACTGCTAATCAAAATCAGAGCCTGTTTGAAAAAAGCTTTCCACAAGATGTGTGTCACAATTTATCGGAAATTTTGTTCGACAGAGGGCGTCGCAGCGGGTTTTTGTATGGACAGAAAGAGCAATATAAAAACAGCCATCTGTGCAAGTTTGTCCAGATGGCTGTCTATCGTAATACTTTCGTTATTTACACACTTCGTCAATATCCACACGGTCGATCATAATATTCAGGATCTCCGTATCGGTATCTTTCATGCCGACTCTTCCGATGTATCCCATACTCTTGATCGTATCCTCGACATCTTCCCGCACGATACCTTCGCCCGGCTGGAAACTTCTGTGATGCTGGCCCATGTAGTGGGCGAGAATAGCAGCGTCAACAGCGGATGCAATTTTCGCCGCACAGGAGGATTTTGCGCCGTCGCAGACAATACCGCCGACGTTTCCAATGGTGTTGACGATCGTCAGACTGACATCTTCATAAGTTCCGCCAGAAAGATAGGTAATGGCGGCACCGGCTCCACAGCCTGCGCTGACGGCGCCGCAGTAAGCGGAAAGACTTCCAATATATTTTTTCTGATGAACCGCAATCAGGTTGCTGACAACGAGTGCGCGGTACAGTTTTTCCTGGGAAACGTTCCATTCTTTTGCAAACTCAATGACAGGAAGGGAAACGGTCATGCCCTGGTTTCCGCTGCCGGAATTGATGACGACCGGAAGAGAGCAGCCGCTCATACGCGCATCGGAGCCTGCCGCTGCACGGGCGCGGGCGCGGATTTTTACGTCATTGCCGTATTCATTCAGCAGCGTGCGGCCAACCTGTGCACCGTATGGATGACGGAGACCTTCATCGGAAATGGCAGAGTTCATGGTGATCTGACGGTCAAGAATTTCTTTGATGTCTTCGATCTTCACAGTATCGGCAAATTCAAGAATATCCTTGACGTTCAGCACACTTTTATCAACGTATTCAGGGGAATCCTCATGAGCCGCAATCTGATAAAGTATCTCACCATCTTTTACGATGCGTGAAATCAGAGTATGACGGTTTACAATTGTTACTTCTGCACTGTGCTCTCCGGCAATGACTTTTGCAACAATGTAGAGATTTTCTACGCCTTCTTTTAAAGTACAGGTACAGAATCCCTGCTGTACCAGCTTTTTTGTATTTTCAATATCTGCTTCGGTCACATCTTCAAGTACTTCAAGTTCACGTTCGGCACAGCCTCCGACGACGCCAAGCGTTGCCGCAACATCAATTCCCTTCAGGCCATTGGAGTTTGGAACTTTAACACCCTTTACGTTTTTGATGATG